>ENA-UOTZ01000104-UOTZ01000104.1-compost-metagenome-genome-assembly--contig:-NODE-104-length-61807-cov-6.055872_pt1 | contig 61807 bp, 40 predicted proteins | sample MGYA00238144_ERZ746983 | MGnify/ENA primary metagenome ERZ746983 (study PRJEB28759, sample SAMN06268863) | compost metagenome | isolation source: single cell | place: USA: California, Emeryville, Joint...
AAAGGTTGAGCTTAGTGCGATCAAAATTGCAGATGAAGTTGAAAACGATCCTAAGGAGAAAAGCTTTGACATAAGTGGGTTTTAAGGTTTCATTCTATGAATCTCAAAAACCTTTCAAACTTTTCTTTTTGTTTATACTGTCGCCTTAACATTTATCTATTTACATTTGGATTTGTGCTAAATTTGTTTATTATACCAGTGTACAATGTGTGCTTGTTTTTCTCAAGACAATGTTGTTGCAATTACCACTTAACTTTCATAATTACATGGCTAAATTCGGTAAAATCATCTCTATACTAAGATGTTAGGACAATTCATCAAAATGGTAATATTTTATCAAATTCAAAAAGTCTAGCTTACTACCTGGAATGACCATTCTAAAAAAATACCTATCTTCCATCCCTGCCTTCTGAAACATGTATTTCAATTGATTACAAAGTAGTACTATTAACAATAGCAATTACTTCTTGAATTGTATTCTATTTTAATTGAGCTGACAAGAAAAATACTTTTTTGTTCTTTACGAAATTGCAAAGGTCAGCTTAGAAATGGAAAGAACAGGCGTGAAAGTCTATATTGTGAGACACGCAGAATCTGAGTATAATCTCGCTCAGAGGAAAGCCAAAGGGAAGGAGGAAGAAGTTCTGGAAGACGAAGAAGATCTGAGCGTCACCTTTGATGAAAAACTAATAGACTCTCCTCTGAGTGCAGAAGGTTTCTCTCAGGTAACTCTTAACTCTCATTCAACATTCAATCTAGCATTTTAGGCCGAAGCTTGTGCAAATGAGCTGCTAAACATCGATTTTGACATCATTTTAACTTCTCCCTTGCTTCGATGCTTACAAACGACCGATCCGATCTACCAAAAGCTCTCCAAGAAGCCAAGAGTGATTGTCGAACCAACGTTAAGAGAAAGAGTCACTAGTTCTTGTGATCTTCCAGTCGACACGCTTCCTCTCAAGGAGAAATTTCAATACATGGACTTTTCGTTCTTAGAAAGATCCAAAGCGCAGGGTTTCTGGATTAAGGAGGAATTAGAAAAGAATGATGAAGAAAATTCCAAAAGATGGCTTGCAGAAATAGAGAATACTCTCAAATTAAATGAACTGATGAAGAAAATACATCCTGAAACTATAGAATCTCAAAAGGCGCTGAATGATCGAACTCAAAATTTTAGGAAACAGCTATTAGAAGATCGAGGGTTTGCAGACAAAAAGATTTTGATCGTTTCACATTCAGCATTTCTGGAATCATTCACAGCAACGAAATACTGGAAGGATGATACTCCGCTTGATGGGAATTACTTAAAAAATGCAGAGTTTGCTGAAGTGACTTTATAAATACTAATCTTTTAGGATTTTTCGGAAAGATATATTTCAACTCAATAAATATTCGTTGTAAGCCTAATTGCGAGTTCGACATGGATTTTTGTAAATTATGATAGTCTGTCTCACTTCAATCAAGCCCATCATGCTGATCATCATGAGTACTAACTCCTTTTTCGTGTTTATAAGATGGATTTGAATCAAAGATTAATTAGGGTTTAATTTGTCCCTTCAAGATCAAAAATATACACTCAAGAATTAAATTAATCTCTCTCCTGGCATCAAAATGCAAGAAAAGCAAGAGATTGACTCCGCAGGCTTACTCCAAACTCCTCCCACACGTCAAACGAGATTTGAAGACAGCCGCTTTCAAAGCAAGTTTTTCTCTGCTTACCAAAACGACCGTCTGATAAATAAAGAGGAATTTCAGATATTTCGACAAAAGTTCAAAGAATTAAATACTCGGATGAAACCTGACGGCACTGTGCTAACCCTTGGCTGTTCTCTACAAGACTTGTTCCATTTTGGACCAGCATTTCCTCAATTCTTTTCGTTTCTGATTTATCTGATTATTGGATTTGCATTTTTTGCCCTCGTTTTTGCCATACCTTCCATTATAATCAATTACCAAGCCTCTTCATCATGTTTGATTGAAGCCTGCAGAAGCCTCAACTTTTTCGAGAAAATTGGCATTTATCCTGGTGAAATCATGGCAGAGCAGCCTGGTTCAGCCAGTCACACGCTTCGGACTGAAGCATACATTTTTTTCACATATTCATACCTTGCAGCTTTGTATTGCTATTATATTTTCTATCGGCTTCGACATTTCGTTAGCCAGTGCATGGAAAAAGTATCAACGCCATCAGATTATGCTCTTCTTGTTGACGGATTCCCCGAACCAGTCCTTGAAGCCGTTGTTGAAGAGTTTTTCAAAGAGAATTTCCCAAATATTAAAATAGAGTCTGTTGTTACAATCCCTTCATTTTCAAACACACCTATCGGAAGGAAAACATTCGGCTCCTGTATTTTGGTCTTGGAGACGCATTCAAATCAATTAGATCTCCTCAGAGCATTTCATGCAGACAGAGGAAGTTTACTACGAGCTTGCACCAACACTCCCAGATACGAGGGCCATAAGATAACAGTCAGTCGATCACCTGATCCTCAGGATTTGTTGATAGATAACTTTGGAGTGTCGAAAAAACGCGTAATAATTAAAAGTTTCATTTTTATAGTCATCATGGCTGTGGTCGTTGTACTCTGTATCTTATCGCAAGTTGGGCTTCGTGACTACAGCGATATAGCCTACGTTTGGCTGAGTCTGCTGGCTGTGATAGAGAACAAATTCATCTTGTACGTCTGCAAGATGTATGTGAAATCAACCAAGCCGATCACAAACACGGGATCAGCTTGGCGATTTGTTTGGACAGCAGGAGTGGCTCAATTCATCAACCTAGCTCTTTCTCCTTTAGTGAACTATCTGATGGATGACAATGGTGACTCGGATGCAAAGCAGTTATATAAGGAGCTGGCAATAAACACTTGTTTCCAAACAATAGTACCTCAGATTTTTCTCTTGATCAATATCGCATATCGGATACGAGCGAATGAAAGAAAAGACATTGAAGTTGAAATCGAGAGTGAGACCTTCACACTATCGCATCTCAGAAAGGCGTTTCTTAACCCAGAGTTCCACATTGAAGAGTACTATTCAGTGCTGTTGTCTGTGTCATTGCTTGCTGCTCTTGAAGGACCGCAGAATCCAATAATTTATCTTTTTGTGGTCGCGATGCTGACATCGTATTATTGGATTCTCAAGAGGCATTTCATATACTACACTCTGACGCCGATAAAATTCAGCGCGATGCTAGTTGAAAACGCCGGAAATTTTGTCTTTCTGATTCCAGTTTTCAATCTCGTTGGGTTCCGAGTATTTCTCGCTTTATTCGCACAATCGGGATCCATAATAGATGAAATCGCCATTGTGAATACAGTGGCAATACTGGGTCTCCCAGTAATTTTAGCAATGGGGCATTGCTTCTTAAGGTATAAAACGAATATCGACTATGAGTCAAAACGAGAGCTCCTTGCGTTAACTTATAATCAAGCGAAAGAGAAGTTTAGAGCCAATTTTAGAACAGATTTTGAGGTTGCAATCAACTCTCTTTTAGATTTTAGACTCGAAATTATGTCATTTTCATAAGATTTTCACAAGATTTTGGAATGAATTACATTGTTTAGATAGAGTATCAAACCAAGAAAGAACGAAACAAAATCGAAAAAATTTACTCCGCTAACAATTGCAGCAGCCGTTGATAGAAATGAAAATAAGCTCGTTCGACAGATTGCAGTGAAAAGGTGATTAGTTATTTGCTAAAGTTCGGTTTCAAAAGTAAGACCTGGCAAAATAAAACATTAAAGTAGGTGATAAAAATTCCAGAGTGAACAGCGAAAACTAACAGAGCGAAAGAAATGCAGAAATTGGAGTATGATGAGCGCAATTTAGGAGGTCGAGACACAGTAAGGAAGCGTCTCCGTGACCATCATGCTTCTCTCGTGACTATGAAACCGGTATTAAAGTCTCATATTCCTCCGCACCCCCACGTCGATGCGCATCTCAGTCCTGAAGAGAAAAAGAAGCGAGGCGCGAAATTAAAAAACACATACGGGGAGGTTTTTGTTTCATTCAAGAAAGTTACTGATGCAAAAGTTGGCATAAATTGCAAAGAGCCAAAGACGTTTCATTTGATGAACAGCCTGGTCCCAAAACATGGCAAAGAAATGCACTTTATTAATCAAGAGCACCAATTGCATCTCAAATCTCAACAGAGAAAATTGGAATCGTTAGGAAAGCTAATGCACGAGAGAAAGAAGAATTTATTTGATCCAATAGCATATCCCAGCAGAATGTTACGTAGACCTCCTCAAAACCCCAAAAAGGCAGCCAAGGAATACATGTTTTCCAGCGTTCTGTCAAATAGACCGGTGGCTTCAACTTTCGATGTCCCAAAATTAACAAAATATATTAAGAAACAGGCAACTGCCTCAACATTAGGAATGTCTAGAAGTCACTATATGAAGAGAAGTCAGGATGGTATGGGGAGAAGTCTGAGAAGCCAGGATGGTATGACGAGAAGTCAAGGTGATATGGAGAATTTGGAAGAAAATGAGGCAAATATGCAAGAGAATGAAGAGGTTGGTATGGAAGAGAATGAAAAAATGGAGAATGAGGAGGACGCAGCTCCCCGAGAAGAATTTTCACGTAAGAAGAAACCTAAGTTGAGTGCTGAAGAAGTAGAGATACCTGTTTTTATTTTTAATGGAAATGGGGACTATCAAAAAATGAAGAACAAACTTTTGGATTTGATAATCGATAACAGACTTTTCAAACTTGAAGATTACAGGATTCTTGAAGAAAGAGTTTGCGACGCAAACCCAGACCTGGAACAAGAATTAATCCATGATGTTTTCACTGTAATCCAAGGAGAACTTGATTCGTGATGGCTTGATAATGTAAAATATGAAACGTTGTTTGTATTCTCGAAAGATAGGATAATCTGCTGCTTATAATAAATGTAGCAAATCTCTTTTAACTAACGCACCTTCATTTACGACTTCATAGTTTCTTTATTTCATTCATTTTTTCAAAACTTGAAATGAGATAAATTCGAAATCAGAGCAATGCTGAATCGAGAGGTACAATATAATCAGTTGGAAGAATATGCAAACGAGATAGATAGTAACAAATTCTTTAAGAGTTAATACTACTTTCTGCACATACTGGCAATAATAATAGAGCAATCTTAATCGAATTATATATCTAACTTTGTTCATGATCACCGCTTCTAACGATTTTAATTTTTATCTTAAAGCGACTCATTATTAATAAGTTAAATCGTCAAGACTGTTGTCGTTATCTGCAAATGAAAGGGAAGTTCCGGCTCAACTTAGCGGAAAGGATTCGCACAGAGGAGTCCATAGAATACCCTCAAACCTCTCCAAGATATAATTATATGTCTTCAAGTCGGTTAACGACGGAGGGCAACACTGATTCCAAGCAAACAAACTACTTAGGAACCGAAGAGACCGGCAGCCAGGGAAGTCCTTCGGTTACCACAAGATACCTTCAATTCTTTACCAAAACTCCCAAAGAAAAAGTCGTTCCTCATGTCAAAGCGAATGGGTACCTATTAAATTTCTGTGAAACACTAATATGCCTTATTTTTATAGTTTCATTTCTGTAGAGAAGTACTTACTTGTGACTGCAGAGCTTGAACGTCTTACCGCGATCAACAAAGCTCTAGTACAAGAGAATCAAGAGCTGTCTTCAATACGAGCTTCGGTATCTGCACACAAGCTAGAAAAACTGCTTGAGGTTAACGAAAAATTGAATGAAGAAGTGAACATCTTAAGAAGAGAGGTTGAAAATCAAAGGAGATCCGGTTCTGGTGGCTTTAAACAGAAGCCAAAGAGTCCAGGACACATGCTTTGTATTGAAGAATACTCAAATTCAAACTCTCCAAGATCGAAGGCAAGTTTTCTAGAAGCGACACAAATACCAAATAATCTCGCGAATTTCCAATCGTCAATTGTAAGCAATCAATCCAATGGGAGTTTATCTTTCAAGGATCGCGAAGTACAACAATTAAAGGAGCAATGTTCCACACTTGAGCTTCAGAAAAATGAACTTGAAACACAACGTAAAGCTCTTGAAATTGAACATAAAGAGCTTGAAGGAAACCTGAAGAAGCTTCAGTACAAATACAGAGAGCTGGAAGATGAGAACCAAGAGCTTGCACTCTCAAACTCCCACATGAAGAATGAGCTAGCTGAAAAAGAGGAAAGAATCCGGAGCATACAAGCAGAGTTAAGCCGTGCAAGAGAGACAAACGTAAATATCACAGCCGAGTTTAAAGCAAAGATGAATTTACTGGAGAGTAAAGTGCTCACTCTGGCTCAGATTTATGAAGGAAGGGAGAAAGAATCTCACAAGAAGATCCATGCTTTGGAAGATAACCAACAGCAGCTTCTCGAAAATATCGAAAAGACAAGACAGCTCAATGACAAGGAGCTCTTTGAGACGAGGAAGAAGCTGCAACGGATTGAAGATCAGAAGAGTAGGATCAGGAAGCTTGAAGTGAATATCCAAGAATTCATATTTTTCTTGAACCGCAAGAACAGAGAAATCGATGAGCTGCATATCAAGTTTGAGGAAGCGAAGGAAATCATCTCGCAACTAACCAGCGAAAAGGAGGATTTAGGCGATATGGTAGCGAGAATTGATCGTCTTTACGCCGGCGTAAATTCTCAGAGCCAGCAGCATGAGAACCGCATTGAGGAACTAATCGCTAGTAATAATCGGTTCAAAAGATTGCTAGAGCTCAAGGATGACGAAATAAGGGAGCTTATTAGCAAATACCAGTTGGAGCTTGAGCTTAAACAAGAGGAGATTGAGAGGCTCCTCGGCGAAAACTCAAATACAAAAGTGAAATATATTCTTGTTTGTATGGAGTTGGAGCGAATGCTTACAGCAGTTTCTGAACTTCAAAGTAGACTCAGTCGAGAAATGAAAGACGTCATGATGGAAACAGACCCACGAATCGGAATGAAAGACGTTGAAATAGAAACTGATATGTGTTTTTTTGGAATGAAAAGCACTTTTGCTGAGACCGAACTGCCAGGTGGCGTGGATATAGACTCGCCGCATATTCCTCGGATCTCTTTTTTTGAAGAAGCGAAAACTGAAATAATTGATGATTTATCGCCAACGCGAGGGGAAGATTTCTCTCCAGTTAGAGTAAAACAAAATTCTTTGTCTTACACTCATCACACTAATTTTTGAAGGCTGGAACGATGGAATCGGTCAAGGCTGAGGATTTCAGCAGCGAGTTCGATTCGGACGAATCAGACGACGAAATAGATGACATTCAATTTTCGAAAACTCATGTAGACCAATTAAGCCATGTCATATAACTGAAATTTTTTCCCCTGTATCATTATTAGAATTACCGCCGAGGAGGACTGCTCGATGGTGCGAAAGACCCTAAACGACGAGATTCGATTCTTATGCAAATTAAGAGGTTCCAGGTCATCGCTCAGGAGGTCGAAGATCTATTCAAGAAATATGACATCAAAAGACTGAGTATGGTGCTGGGAATCGATTGCACGGCTTCGAACACGTGGTCTGGAAAGCGAAGTTTCGGTGGCAAGAGCCTTCATCACATTCACCGTGACGATCTCAACTTCTATGAGCAGGCGTTCGGTATTCTGGGCTCGGTTGTAGAAAGATTCGATGCTGCGAAATCAATCCCAGCCTATTTCTTTGGCGACAGAGAATCCGGCAAAGAGAGCGTAACTCCTCTTTTCCACGACCCGCAAACAGGTAGTGACGCTTTACCGAGCCTTGATATGGTGTTGAGGATGTATCGAAGAAAGATAAAGATTACTAAGCTCGGAGGGCACACAAGTTTCGTACCATTGATTCAACAAGCGATTAAAATTGTAGAGAAGACGAAAGTTTTCCATTTACTCGTGATAATTGGTGATGGAGGATGCACGGATATCAAAGCAAATTGCGAGGCTGTGAGGCAAGCGTCTGAGTATCCAATTGGAATCATGTTTATTGGGGTAGGAGATGGCGACTATAAGGACAATCCAAAGGATCCTTGGTATAGAATGAAGCAAATGTCGGATGAACTTCCGAATAGGAAATTTGATAATTTCAACTTCGTTCTGGTGAAACCCGGAACTCCTCCTGAAGAGTTCGCGAAGAAGGCACTTGCGAAAGTGCCTCAGCAATACATTTATTGCAAGCATAATGGCATGATAAATGAATAGTTCAATCTAATTTTGTTGTGATTTGATATCAAACACATACTTTTGAAGCTAAATTATTATTATTCGCTAGCAAATGCCGCTTCATATTACTATGAAAAGAATTCTAGTATTATCTGAAATTCCTTACATGGGAGACGCAATCTAGAAAATTACTCCTGGTTTCTTCGAATTGTTTTGTCCCTTGGTGTAGTCTCTGGCAACTCTGATCAATTAGATAATATTGCCTTCAGGTTCTTAAGACTGCTAGCATATAAGTATAATAATCTAATATCCACCTTTACTCTCAAAGAATAGAAAATCATTTTAAATCCCCATTTAGCACGATAAAAACGAAAAATAACTCTTCATTCAATATGAAAAAGTTGATTCTAATTCAGAAATAGACATATTAATAGGATAAGCAATCATAATATACAAATCAGTACTCAAAAAATATTTCACACGCCGAGCACAACAGCAAGGTTCTTCTTCAACGGTCCGAGTCTTGCAGGCTTATTCAAAAAAGTGCCAAAATGCGTTTTCGAATCAAAGTTTATCCTCAGCGATTCCAACGGGTCCTCTTTGATTTTTTCTACATCTTTTTCATACATTACATCAAGCTCTTCAAGTTCCCTTTCTAATTGGAACCTGGTGTCTTGAAAGCCTCGTATATGATGATTCAGGCCATCTATAATCGTCGAAGTATATTTCCTGTGCAAGCTATTAATTTGCCTATTGGTTGCAAGCTCATCAACTTCTGGTAGTTGATTTATACTTCGTGCCCTATTAGGCCTCCTGCCACTAAAACTCTTCGGTCGTTCCTCACTCTTTTCCAAACCGTTGATGCGCGATCGAATGTGATTGAGCTGCTCTTCAATGGGAAGCTGGTCAAGATTGGCCTCTACTCCAAAGGGGTCTTGCTGATTGAGATGCGTATCAAAGAACTCTTGAGCCTCTTGCTGCAACCTCAATTTTTCTTCCCGTCTTAACCTCTCAGCTCTTTTGGCTTCTTTTATTTTTTCCTGCTCTTCAAGAGCGATTTCTTTCGCTGTCTTCAGATTCTTATCAAAAATCTTTTTCGCCGTCCGCTTCATAAGTGTAATAACATTATTAGCACGCTGCTTAAAATTATTTTCAAACTTTGCGTCTACTCTGACATTCTTTGTCTTCTCAGCAAGCATAAGCTTCAAATAATTAATCCCATTTGCAACTTCATTCTCATCGTATTCCATTGGCGCTTCCTCGCGCCATAGCTGCCCACTTGCAAGGTCGGCTCCAAGTTTATTATAGAAGAAATCCAAGTCGTTTTTGTCATCAGGGTCATACAGTTCCTTTTGAGATTCCACTATTTTAGTGTGATTTGCACTGGAATATCGATTAAAATAGTTTCTTTCAGTTTCCACTTTCTTCCTTGGACTGGCCCTTGCCGTACGAACATGTTCTCGAGCGCTTGCTAGGGCGTTCCTAATCTTATAGTCAAGTTCACCGAAAGCTGGTTTCTCCACTGATGCTAGCCTCCGCTGAGAAAAAGTAGCACGTAGATTTGCCTTAGACTTCATATTTGCTTGTTTAAGTGTTTCCATGTGCGGGCTTGGGACGTGGTTCATTGCATTCATGTTGCGAATTGCATCTTTCACATCGATAAATGTGCTTAAACCTTTAAATATTTGCATCTTGTTCTCGAATTTCTCACTGCTAGCTTGTGCTGTGAACTTGATTTTGTTTTTCGTTTTCTTAATAGCTTGGTTGATACTTATGTTTTTCTTGATAGCATCAGTTTTGGAAACTTGAGGAGTCAACTCGTTGACTTTAAGGGTCAGACTTGCGTTCGACTGAGCGATGGTGGGTTCTAGACCAGTTGTAAAAGCGCTGGACGCTCGAGTGGAAGGCGCTTGTGAGGTTGTAATACTCCGAGCGCTCATTCCATTGCGACGTTTGTTACCACCATACATCTGTGACTTTGAATTCACGAATTCTTCAAAGTCTCGAAAGAATGCCATCTCTGGACTTATTTTTGGAAACTGAGTGAGTGAGTCGCCTTTGAAAAGGCTCGACCGATTACTTCTAAGTCTTTCGCGACTCATTTATTTGAGCACTTATTAGCAATTATGATTAATAATTTAGATGTTATTTTTTTAATTCGGACTCTATAATTGTGAGCCATCAGAAATTAATGTCTTATTACATGGGATCTCTGGGAGAACTAAGTTACACCGCTTTCTTTTTTGGTTTGGATTAGTAGTGTGGATCGGAAGATGAGCAAACATTCGAAATACCAAACTATTTTTAGCACGTAAAATCGCTGTCACGAGTTTGCGAAAACATACGGTTGATACGTACGCATTTAGAAGAAAATCAGAAACGCTCTCAGATTAATTAATTTTTCTAAGAAGTGAATTAAGAAAAGTTAACTTGAAACGAATATTCTCGTGAAATCGAACAGTTGGAACAAGAATGAGCTCAGAGGACGCGTCCTATAAGTTACGTGTTGCAAATATCGAGACTTCGTTGATTCTTAGGATCATTGATGTATAGATTGTCGATAGGAGCGATCAGAAGAATGAGACATTAGATCTATTGTCAAGAGAGCTTTTCAAATAGTGTACAGTCTTTGCCTTGCCTTAAAAGCCATAGAAACTGGTGCTAGAAATCATTATATTAACACTCTCTCTCAATTGTCCAAGGAATGTGAATGATTTTAAATCATCATCATCGTGATGTTCTTTCTTGAGAATTAACAATCAGAAATAATTTTTCTTCAAACATGAAGGTTTCTATCCGACTTGGTTTCACACTTTTCGATATTAAATTATGCTGATTACTTTGTCTAAGCACGTTGCTTCATGATGAACTCACACTATGACTCATCAATAAATCTTAATACGAAAACCACGTTCGGAACGCATCCAAATAAATTTTATTGTATTTTTCTGTTAATCAATTGTGATATATCCACGATGGCAACCTTATCCTTAGGTACCAGACACCCCGTAGCTTACCACTCAACAAAAGGCTCGGATGATTTTCTCTTATATCTTCCTAAAGAAGATGAGAAAGAGAAACCAAAATCAAATAAACCGAAACGCCGGTCCCAACCAAAAGAATATGAGTTCAGGAAGTTATACACCGAGTATGAAGCTCAAGGCGACTCTTCCTCAGATGATGATTCTCTTTGCAGAAGCTGCTCTTTTGTATTAATGTTTAAACCCAACCCTTTTTCTTGACCTTATTACATTTAGACTCAACACCATAGTCGCGAGAGGAGCAAAAGTGATTTGAAAGATCAGCTTAACCGGCACCTCGTCCAGAAAATGGGAGAATTCCAAGCTTTTTCAGTTGATAAGAACATTTATAATCCTTTGAGAATGTTTCAAGAGAACGTAAAGGTTCGGGAAATGCTAGAAAACATCCGTGAGTTACCGAAAAAGAAGCCCAAAAAGAAGAAAAAGAAAAAATCAAAGAAGAAGGCCCGCGAACAAAAGCTCATGCTGGCCCATGAGGCTGTAACCAAGCATTATTTATCTGATAACAGCGAGATGAGTAAAACCAGAGATGATAGAAAAGCGGATTTATACAGCTCTGAAGAGAAAGTCTATACTTTTGGTACTAAAAGATTTGATACCTCACCACGAACGGACTCAGAGAATCTCCCCAGCGGATTGGAAGAGCGAGGCTTCAGAAGTCTGTCTCGGTCTTCAGTCGATAAAGACAGAGGAAGCAAAGATATTCCAAATTATAGACAGCTATTGAGAGATTATTTGGGTTCAAGAGCTTTCACAGATCTTGGGATGCCAGCAAGCCGAAGTCATCTTTCAGACGATGATTCGATAAACGTGTTAAAAGAGCTCGCATCGCACCTTGAAAAAGATGAGAACGAGATTTACAGCGCACTCAAACGGCAACGACGGCATCGATCACCTGGACACGATACTTCAACAGCTCTAGAATATTCATCACAGTACGAGTATTCGATGCAAGGAGAAGAGCTAAGAAGTTCGAGAGGAAGACTAGACGACTTCGTCAAGAAAAACATGGAAGAATATGTTACTCCCACTCCCAAGAAGCGCTCTAGTCAAAAGCCAGAACGAAGATCCTCGAGTAAAGTCGATTTTCTACCTAACAAAAAACCAAGCCCGGAGCCAGAGAGAAGGTCATCCAGCAAGGTTGATTTTCTCGGCAGTAAGCTTCCAAATCAGACGCCAGAACGAAGATCGTCCAGTAAGGTTGGACTGCTCGATAATAAACGTCCAAGTCAAGAGTTAGAACGGAGATCGTCTAGCAAGGTTGAAATGCTCAACACTAGTTCAGTGAAGCAATCGCCTGATTTGAAGCGTAAAAGACTAAGCAACTTGGGCAAGGGAGGACAAGACTGGAATAAAAAAGGCAGAAAGTCAACAAGCGTAATAGAGAAAGAAGCAGCGAAAAATAAAGAAAATGAAATGAAAGGCAAAGCAGCAGAAGAATTAAATAAAAATCCGACTGAGAATAATCAAGAGCGTGATTATCTAAAGGCTCTCGTCAAGAAAGAGGTCATCTTCCAAGAGCCTGCGAGTAAAAACGAGCCTACGATTTTTAGCGAGCCTTTTTCCAACAAAGATGACACTAATAAGATCGAGATACCTATGCAATTGATAAAGGAAGAAAGAGAAGAGATCTTTAAAAAAATAGAAACTCCTATGCGAGCGATAAAAGAGGAGAGAGAAGACGAGAATAGAGATGGCACACCCAGCAAACGATCTTCAATGGCACTCTCTCAGCAGGACTCTGAGCTTATTGGAACGCCTTTTGGCTCTAATCAATACATTAGGTCTCGTGCTAGTTTTGGTCAAGCTCCGACAACTACTGTTCCGAGGGCTTCTGTGAGAGGATCTGTCAGGTTTGATCCAGCGGCTCTTCCACAATTCCAGGAAAAAGCTGAGAAGCGAAGGTCGACTTCTCCGCTGCAGATAGAAGATGTGCTTTCATACAGTTTCGTTCCGCCTGAACCAACAAAAAAGGAAAAGCCCTTTCATGATAGGCTTCGTTCAAGACAGCAGTTGATGGGTATCCTATTAAAACACTGTCCTGAAGAGTTAGGGATTAATAAAAGTGACCTGGGACTGTCGATGATTGAAACTGATGCGCCTTTATCAAAGAAACCGACAGGTCCTCGATTCTCAGTGCTGGAAGGCGGTGGATACGGAGGACTTCGGGCTTCGGTTAGTAAAAAACCAGAGAGTTCGAATGGAATGAGGAACCCAATGGCAAAGAGGCAGAGTGCGTTGGGAAAACCAAGGTTTTCGATAACGAGAAAATGATTGCCAACTCTATACAGCGAATAGAAATCAAGAGATTAGATCCCATGGAATTTAATGCTTCATCTAATTTATCTAAAGATTGTTCCCTTCGGAATTGTTACATCCCTATATCAAACTCAACTGTCTGAACATACTGAAATTCATTGAAGTGGTTAGTTAGAAAATATAATAATTTACCGGTTTGGAAGAAGAATTCATATTGTATTTTTGATTTACTTGCAATAGTTTTTACGGCGTTGCCTCTTATTCGAGCTTAAATCACGTTTGCTTGACCTATTAAAAGGAGTCTGGTTATCAACGGCTTAATTAGTCAAAATAAACGAATATTCGAATAAGAATAAATCTTATGGACTCTGATAACAAGTCATTCGTCCGTGGGAGATGGCAAGCTCTGTTTTTAGTGCAGGCGCTCACCTTTGTCTACCATTTCTCCAATACCAACCTACAACCCATCCAATCACCCATTCTTAATGAATTTGGCCTTACCTTGGAAGAATTCAATCTACTTTATTCCATCACAGACATCCCAAGCTTGATCATCCCCTTCTTTGCGCCTGCACTCATCAATCGGATACATACTTCAGGATTGCTACTCTTGGCGACTTTGACTATAAACTTCGGTCAGCTCTTGACAGCACTCGCCGCGCAACTGCATTCATACAACCTGATGCTCGTCGCAAGGGTTTGCATGGGAATATTCCAAGAAACACAGCTAGTCGCTGCTCAACTCGCACTCCACAAATGGTTCTCTCTGAATGAATACGCCTTTGCGATCAGCTTTCAACCGCTGATGAATGGAGGGTCAAAGATAATAAATTCGTATTTTATGCCTCATGTGTATGAGGTTTGCCAAAGCATCACTGCCACTCTATATTGGAGCTTTCTCTTGGGAACCTTTTCAGCCATTTGTGCGATCGCTTATTATTTCTATGAGAAAAGGAAAATTCCGATTCTTAGAAGTCTATCCGAGGACACAGAATCTTCAGAAAACATTTGGGGTCAGATCAAAGAGTTCAAATTCGTACTCTGGGTGACATATGCGTTGCATCTGCTCTTTTCAGCTGCTTATTATAGTTTTAATACAGTCATCTTTCATTATATAATGGTCAAATATGGCTACACGGGAATCGAGTCAGGAAATCTAGTCATTCTGCATTATGTGGCGACTGTCTTAGCGGCACCGGTTGTTGGAAAGATATCGAGCATGCTAAACTGGAGAGGCTACTTCTTTTTAGCTGCCGCGCTAGATTTCGTCGGTTGCTTTGTGTATATAATGTTCTTCCCTTCAGAAAATAACTTAATCAACGCGGTGGTGTTGTTGGTGTTGCTAGGTGTTTTTTGGGCTCTGGTTTCAGCGCCTATTTATCCAATTTTCAGCGAGTTAAGTACAAAGGATGGACAAAATACTGTATATGCATTTGCTTCGGTAGTCCAGAGCGTGGGCATCGTAATTTTCCCTCTATTGGCTGGGAAATATAATGACTCAATTGAAGGGAACAATATTCAATACAGAGCATACGATGATTTTTTATTCATTATAGGATTGACACAACTCGGAATTTGTCTTATTTGGGCTATGCTGTTTCGAAAATATAAGGGTGAAAAGGAAAGGCCGACTTCGTTTGAGGAGCTACCACTACTACATGCTGATTCGCTGAAAAAGCAACCTATAACAGCTATAGAATCTAGACATTCGCTCCCAGAGCAGCTATAAAACTAAATTGAACTACTTGTATTTAGGATCTTTGTGTCTTTGTATGGAGTGATGTTTACGCAGCAACAATGCGATAAATCTACATATATAGATATATGAATGTAAATTGAATAGATAACGTTTATTTTCAAACTACAAAAAAAAAACACTTGACGAAATCATTCATTGTTTTCAAGTTGAGTTAAATACAAAGTAAAGCATCAGAAAACTTAGAGCTTTACATCAGTAGGTCAAGAGTCTTGAGATTCAGAAAGTGGAAGCAACTCAGAAGTCGCACAGTTATATACTAAACAAAAACTCGAAAATAACCCGGATTTTCGTGATTCCCGGTTTTTTCAAATAAACTCATGAAATCACCTACTAAAACAATAAATTCCCATTGCTTCAATTTTCAATGAATCCTCGTAAAAAACATCTTTCTTCTGTCTGTTTTCCCCTCAGGAAGAAATGAAATTATTTCAGTTCTTTGTTTTAAACTCAAACCAAATCATGAACAACCACTCTACACGTAATTTGTATGAGTGTTTTTAAGCAAATATCTAAATTAAACGCCTCATTTTTAACCAAAGCAAAACTTAGTTAAACGTCTTGAAATTTCAAATTTGCTTAATTCTCAAAAAAGGAATAACATTACTATTCTCTCCATTGTGTTTTTTTTTTTTATTTTTGCTATTGGAAGCGAATGATCTCTTTAGACTCACATATTTACAAGGAAAAACTTAGTTCCTTCTCACTTAATTACTGCCAACATCATGAGATCTGTTAGGATTAGTGCCAACTCTTCTCAAAAGTCCAGCGAGATTAGCAGCACTACTACTATATATCGTTCTACTTACTTATCTCCCAGGCAAGCTTTTGATTCAGATAGAGTCTGGAAGTGTTACACGTTAAAGAATAAGCAGTTAAGATGAGTGCCATCCATTTAAAGTAAAATTTGCTCACTAACATTCTATGAGAAGTAAGAATTTTTCTGGAAAGATCAAGACTATTTTTTTCACATTGTCCAGTAACAAATATCTAATTTCTTGAGGGTGTTATACTATTCATGAACTCTTCTGGTTATAAAATTTACTGACTGAACTCAGCAAATACCTCCTAAGAGTCTTTGAGCAGATAAATTCATTAAATAAACTGCTTCTCAAGAAGCACAGGACGACATAAAAGCAAGCTTAACCGCGCTCTTCCTGATCATGAAACTATCTCATTTCATCCAAAAATGCCGCAAGCGTTCCAAAGACCCTTATTCGAACCATGAGGCTTTATTATGGAAACTGTATCGGATGATCATCGCTTTCACGGTGGTTGAAATAGCTCAGCAGGCAGTTTTATATTTTTCTCACAATTGCTATGAGAAAGCTTTGCATGGCACATTCGGACTTTCTCTTCTCGCCGTGATTGGTCTCGTATCATTGTTTATGTGCTACTTACTTTTTCATCGCACAAGAGTGGAGGTTCAGTACCATAGATATCGCGTTTTGATCGTTTGCTTGGTTCTGTCAGTCGGACTCACAGTCATCAGCACTGAGTGGAGTCCTTGGCAATTACGTCCAGCCTCAATGAATTATTACCCTGAAGACTTTGCTCGGTTCATACAGCTGAAAAATCTTGAAATAGCTCTCATTTCGATATTTTTCATCTATTTTGGGAGGTCTTCCACCCTTGGGGTCGTTTTGTACTTGATACCTTCTCTTTATCTCACTTTCAGATTTGAAGATTTCAGCAGAAGATCGTTCGAGCTGCTCGCAATTCCCGTCTTGGTACTTGCAGCGATTCCCCAACTGTCTTTCAGCTTGGATGCAAAAGACCACAGGCCATCTGAGCTTGAAGCGGTCTGTGTGAGCGAAAGAGGCCTCTCACGTTCTGAGGAAGCGGAAAAGCAGTATGTTAACCCAATAAGCGAGCATCAGGTTCTGCTTGACGCGCTTCCAGAAGGAATTATGGTGTTGAATGAGAGTGGGCAGGCGATTCAGGTCAATAATGCTCTGTTGAACATTCTTGATTGCTCGGCAAACGAAGCGCAAAGCATTGTGTTCAATTTACCTGATAAGGATTATAAAACAAGAAAGCAACAGACAACTAAGAAGGCCGCGCTGAAAAGAGCCGAGACAGTCGTTGAAAAGCCTCTTCAGATGAACAAACTAACAGCCGCAGAAACTCCCGTGCCAGATATTGAATCTCATCGTTCAAAGAAACTTAGTAAGAAGAGACCCTCTATTGAATGTCTTTCTATAGAATATAAAGCTGACAGCAAAAGTGGGTCTCCAATCGTCCCTTCACGGGATAATCTAAACGAGACCGCCAAGAAACCTCATCCTAAAACGCTGGGAGTTCTTCCTAAATGCACCATAAAATCTATTTCCACCGTGGATTCTAAAGTTCCTACTCTGAATGTGATAAGTGATCCAGCAACAACCAGTATACCCGAGCTTCCGAGTCACATTTGGGAAATTTCAAAGAAGAGTTTTAGGGAATTCAGCAAATCTCATCCGAGGGAGATTGGAGATGACCGTTCCGATAGACGAGGCGAAGAAATAAAGCAAGAAACTGTTCTTTCGGCACAATTGCCCGAAATCAACGAGATCAAGAAGAGTTTCATAAAGCATGAAAACAAGCACGAGCTGGATGAACATAATGAAGAGTCAAATCAAGAGATAATCGAGCAGATTGCAGAACAGCAAGCGCTGAGCATGAAACCCCATGTCGACGATCTGCTGGAAAAGCTGCGTTCTAGCAGCGTCAGGTCAGCCTACGCGACCGTTGGCGAGGCAGTAGAATCAATCTCTTCGAAATTCTTTAAGCACTCGGAAACTGAGCTGAGAACCGTGCTTGATTTGAAGCTGAATTTCGGTCATGAATGCGCTCGATCGAATTCAGACGGTCTTCCTGAATATTTCTTCACAAAGAAAGACGTTATGTCCTCAGCCGTTATAAACAGCTATTTGAAGGTGTCTTCTTCAAAAGTTAAGTACCTTGAGATCAAAATCAGCCCTTTCATTCATCGAGGAAAGAAACTGCTCTTAGTTCTAGTTAGAGACGATACACAGAAAGATATCGCTCGTCGTTTGCATCTTTTGGATAAACAGAAAGCTTCGGCGCTGGCCTCAACAGTGCATGATTTACGAGCACCTCTCGGAGCGATAATGTCGTCGCTTGAGTGTATTGGCTCTAAAACAAACGACTCTGATCTGTTCGAATCGTTCGTCAAACCGGCTTCTTTCGCAGCGAAATCGTTGATGTTCTTGATAAACGATATCCTCGATATCCATCAAATAAACATGAAAAAGCTTCAGCTTTCTTACATCAGGACCGATCTCTACGAGAACTTACGTTCTATTATCGAGATTTTCAGATTGAAGGCCGAAGCCAAAGGTCTCGCCCTGAACTTGGTTATTGATGAGAGCACTCCTCGATCCATAGTGACTGATCCAAACAGACTCCAGCAGATCATTATAAATTTGCTCTCTAACGCTCTCAAATTTACTGAGCAAGGCTCTATTACGGTCCAAGTGAACCAACACTCGCAAGGGAGGATCAGAGTCGCGGTCATCGATACAGGAATAGGTATCAAAGTGCAGGACAAGAGTAAACTGTTCACAAATTTTGGAAAAATCCACAACAAACAAAATGATAAATTGAATCCACAGGGCGTTGGACTAGGTCTGAATATCAGTAATAAGCTTGCTAAGATGCTATGCGAGAGCGAAGAGATCAATGGATTGAGAGTAGAATCGACGTTCGGGAAAGGCACTGAGTTTTATTTCATTGTAGACGACGCGACTCTTGATGATGAGACGCCGCAAAGCCATGATTCCAAATCAGAGCAAGGTACTGTTGTAGGTCGAATTCGCACTACTACTATATTCAAAAAAACGCTGAATTCACTCAATAATGTCCAAGAAAGCATCCTTCTCGACCACGATGGAATTGATTTTAACTTCAGTCCCAGTATTCATAGCAAAATTCTCGATAAACAGCTTTGCGAGTGTAACCGCGTGCTTGTTGTTGACGACAATGAATTCAGTATTATAGCGACTCTGAATATACTGAAGAGTCTAAATATTCAGAAAGCAGAGGTGGCTCGAAATGGAAGAGAAGCTATTGATCTCATTCTCAGCAAATTCAAGCAAAATACTTGCTGTAAGATGTTCGATCTAGTATTAATGGATTGTCAGATGCCGGTAATGGATGGAGTTACGGCAGCCTTAGAGCTCAAACGGTTGAGTGAAAGTAATCAGCTTCCATTCCAAAAGATTATCGGACTTTCAGGTTACTCTTCAGATGAGTTTAAAAGCAACTGCAAGCAAGCAGGAATGATGGAACTTCTCGTCAAGCCATTAGCAATCAAAGATATTAAAAATTTGATAGCGAATTGAGTGTAAAATTATAAATATGTGTAAATAAATGTGCCTTCTTCTTAAGATAATCACAGAATCGAAGAAGGGGAATACACTTGATTATTAAAGTATTAAAAGTTAAGGATTTATATGCATGAAGTTGGGTTTTTGATGGATTCGTATTAAGCTTTTTTTGTCAAACAGTTATGCATGGATTCTATAAGCAGGTAGTTGCCTTCATATAATAACAAAAGAAATTGTGTGAAAAGATGTTTCTTCTTCTTGACAAGTACAAAAAGAATGCTTATTTTAATGTTATGTAATAGATGAAGCTCTTATCAGGATGCCAATTTTATTTTTGGCTCGAACAGACTGGCAGCCTCATGATTAAAGAGCTGCTTTTCTATGGCTATTGATTGGGACACACACTAAGTCCGTTTCTTTCTTACAAATAAACTGCGGTACTTTTTTTTTGTTGAAGATAAATTTATTTATGAGTTTGGTTGCTTCATAACGCAAATTCAGAGACAAATCCTCATAAATCAGAAATCGCAGAGGAGGTTATGGGAAGTAATTGCTGCACGGCAAATGTTCATCAAGAGCATGAGAAAGAAGTTAGAAGTCCTGCCGCCTCGAAATACAAAGAACAAATGACTGATGAAGATAAGGAAAGGTATGAAGAATTTGAATGTACAGATTTGTTCAACAGTATTCCTCAAATCTCACTCAAAAAAAGACTGCGGGAAACTGACCTTGCTGAACTTGAAAACGATCAGAGATACTGTTTGAACCGGATTGTTTTTCCCAAAAATTAACATGCAGATGAAATAATTTGAGAAATTCTTAGAGATCTGATGTTTTTTCTTGGGTACTATATTAAATCCCTTAGCTTTGAGTGGACAGACTTACCTCGATTCCCATTCATTATAAATTATCTATACATTTGGAATTAACTTCATTAGTGTGTTGTAAGGTTAACTGTTAATGGTCTTTTCTCGGAAAATCTATATTTTTCATTCTCTGTGTGAAAGGAATTCTGTTATTCAATACAATATCTACTAATTTAGATAAATGAGTTCCCAGGAAAGCTTTACCGGGTTGAGAGATAGATTAAGATGGTTGTTGCTTTTTTGTGCTGCTATATTTGTGTGGGCATTGATTTTTTTTCAATGATAAAATAAAGAGTTAATATGAAATATCTCTTCACGTGTAGACTACTTCGTTGGTCATGTTCACCTCCATTTTATTTCATGGATTGGAACGTAAAAGATTTAATATGGTTTAGTGAATGAATAAATAAACAAAGAAAAAAAAGCGAAATAATTTTATATAACCTCACCAATTTGTAGGGAGTAAAAAAAAATTCTTTGCTAATAAAAATTCAGCTCAATCTTCTGTTCAGAGCAATGGACACTCTGAACTTATATATTTTTCTCTTAATAACTATGTTGTCTCGCAATATCCGTTATTTATTCTAATTTGATCATCTGGTCCTCAGGACTCTTGTAAGCCTCTCGAAACTCTGTTTTATACTGGTCTGGAAGGGGTTCTTGTCTTTCGTAAACCTAGATACTCTTGTTATTAATTTACAAGAAACTTTTCTACCATTTTTCTCCTTCTGAGCTCGGCGTTCTTATCAATCAATGGTAAGAAATTATAGCTCTTTTTATATGACGTCTCACCAATAAAGGGCAGTCCAGTTGGCATCGGTGTCCTATAACAATCAAGGAGCTGAATTTCCATTATTGAAAAATTTTTTATTACGGTCTTTTCACTTTGTCTGGATTTATTTTGAGGGTCTCAAGTGATTTAGGAATCTCCATTTTTTTATTGTATTCATCGTTGTAGGAGGTCGAACCTTGGAAAGTTACACCTTCGACTACAGTCTTAACCTTCACCGGTAGGACAGGAGAAGTTGTATGAATCGGCCAATTCACGAACGCAGCCTAGTCCATCGGTTAATGAAGTTAAATGACAAAATTTTTTACCTTATAATTTGATGAGCCTGCGAAAGGAGGATACTTTTTATGTGATTGCGGAGGTCTTAGAGGAGAGACGAGCACTTTAGAGAGATTGACAGGTTGATAGTCGCTCTAGGTAATAAATACAAAATTATTCTTTCTGAAGTTGATAAAGTATGAAACTCTTGAAGTTGTTTTCAATTCCATTGGTTCAGACGACCTAAAACTCGAAAACAATTCAGTTTTCTCGGTCGCTTTGAGGCGTTCGTAAGGTTTATGTTGAATATAATCTCTTTGAGAAATGGAATCTCCTGTTACCCTGCTCCTCAATTGAAGCGATGGCAGTGTTGGCTTCACTGGGAAAAATGGTCTCGCTAAATCTCTGTAAGATTTCGCGCTTCATTAAAATTGAGTTTCATGTAAAACGTAAGCAATTTTTTTTACTCTAAGCTGGATGAAATTGAAGCGAGTTTGTCAGTGTAGCCATCACTGTATGGAAGGCTTTTCTGGGCCGTTTCTTGGATATTCCATTACATTAACTATAGAGAGCAAAAAATATACTGAGATTATTCTGTGAGGGCAATGGATCTGACATCGTTCCACGATAACTGTCAGGACCTAATCATTTTGGACAGGGTGAGTTCGAGGTAACTGTGATGGAAGAAACCTTCATTGATGGTGTGGTAGGAAAGAATATTCTGTGAGGACATGTTTTGGAGAGTTAGAATATTAAAATTCGGAATTCTGAATTATAAATCGCACTGAAATTGAGGTTTAAGTCATCAATAAATCCAATAAAACCAAATAAATCCGAAATAAATACTGGTTTGATGAAACTTTTGTTTATCTAATTCAAGCGCTCTTGAGCAAGCTAAAAGAGAGAGTTTATGAAAACATGCATCGATTCAGGTTTAATCGTACTGTGAAGCTTCTAATTCTACCCAACACTAATCCTACAAGGTTTTCTATTCTTTATTAGTAATTTCGGAAATTTCTTTGGTCTCATCGGAAGGGCCTTGTTAATTGCCTGATAGCTCTCTAAGATTAGCTCATTAGTGAAAATTTGAAACGCTTCCGAGGTTTTTCTGGTGTTTGTTCAGGATTTCTAAGAGGCCATCTGGAGGTATAATGAGATCTTTCTATCACATTGTCTACTCGAATAATAGGCAAAGAAAGATTTGATTAATCTAAAGTTCGCACAACTCATCAGCATGTCTAAAATCCAACGAATCTACATTTAAAATCCCAATAATTTTTCTCTCTCCATTATCCTCATTTCTCCTTTATTTCCGTGAAATCCATTTCCAATACGTTAACATCAAGTTTGTCATCCAAAAAAAAAAAATTAATTCGAATGAATTTATTCTCTCGAATTAAGAATTTGGCCGTTATTTAGCAGATACAATATCTCTTCTCAATGGGCTGCGCTCCTACAAAAAATCAAATCTACGACGAGTCCAACCCAATCAAACCACTCGCTCTCGATATCATTCTCAATGCAAACGCAAAAACCGCTCCTTCTCTAAATGATCTCTCCTTTTCAGAAAAACTGCCCCAAAGCGCTCCTCATAGTTATTACAATCTCTCTTCAACTTTCCGCAGCAGAATCGTCCCCATCAAACTCAATCAAGTCCTCTTCCATTTCGATACGACCTCAATGCAGTTTATTTCATTCGATCTAAACACTGAAAAATGGACCACAAACAATCTTTCTGAGGCTCGTCTAGTTGAAGTGAACCAGTCGAGCAACCTTTCAGCACTAACTGACATACGAAGGCATATTCTCGATAAATTGAGCTCATATAGTATGGTTGCAGTTGATACTAATAAAATCGAAATAATCGGACCGGCTCATTTTCAATATAACATCTCTCTAAATTGCTTTATTGTGAGACCTCCGATGAAAGCCATTGGTATCAAAAAACCTTGCTTGGCATTCACTGGGCGAAGATTATTTGCTTTCTCGGGAGAACAGAAGAATGATTACGTTTCGAACTCCGAAGTTTACGATTTTAATTCAAAAACGTGGTCGACTTTGAAGGAGGTGCCGGCTCCTCATGGGAAAGGTGCTGCTTGCTGCTTTTTTGGTGATTCTAACGTGGTAAAAGTGGTTATTGCTGGAGGGTATGCGCAGAAGGACCCACTAACTGTTAGTAGGGAAATACATTTATATGACGATTATAAGCGAGAATGGAGTAGTTTTGAAATTTATCGTTCAGGAGTTGCGCAATTCCCTGGTGTAATAGATCTTTCGGTTTATATTGGAAAACGTGGGATTATTCATCTCCAGCAGATGACTGAAGAGGCGGGACATTATGAAATCAATTTTTACAACGGTCAGCTTCTCAAAGCTCCGTCAATCAAGGAAACTATCAGCAAATTCAAAGAGTTTGACATGCTTCAACTGGGCAAGGATAATCGAGGAGAAAGTGGAATGCTATTATTTGCAAAGGAACTCTATGGAGGCTCTAAAGCAGCGAAGCTCTGCCCAGACTACTATGCTCTGGTCAGCGATGATAACAACGAAAATGCACGTAAAGAGTGGTTTGCATTAAAACGCCCTCGCCAGCCACCTCGTAGTCAAGTTCTGAAGCCATAACTTTTGATTTCTTTAACATGAAATTATCTTTCACATTTCAATGAATAACATTTCAAAAGCTCCCCTATATATTATAGAAAATATTACTATGCAAGATAATCCATTGCATTTAATTGCATGTAACCTTTGCTTTTATCTTTATTAACCCTAATATTATCAATCTAGCCACCTTCAAACCCCTAAACTTGCTTTGATATTCTCCCAAATCGTATTATCGCTGATGCATCTTGATACAACTACTCTCAGATGCGATCGGTTGGTAATACAGATAATTCAGCAGATAATTGGGAAGAATCCGTCTATTTTTGAGCAGAATACAACTGACAACAAATATGAATCGATTAGCAATTAAATCACAGAATTTCTGGTGATGCTCACGGATCAGAATTTATGGGCTCGCCAACTATTTTAATTCGCAGATTAACAAAATTATTTTATCTAGCAACAATGATTTCAAAGACAGAAGAAAGCAAAATCTCAACTAAGACTGAAAAGTCCTCCTCTGCACTTGGGACATTCCCTAAGACTGAGGAGAAGTTGGCCAAGGCTTATGCAAATATAGCAACGTTATTTTCTACCCTTCCAAAACCTAAACCCGGAGAATGGCTCTACGAGCACAAAGAAGCCGGTCAAACATTCGACCAATTCTACACGAGCGGATTTCATCAAGTGACTCCGAAGCAGAAAACGATTTACATCCAACCTTTAGAGACAGAAGTGGGGCCAGACATGCTGGAAGTTTTTCAGAAATTCTTGACGGCTTACTTCCCTGGAATGAGTATCAAGATAAACGACTACATCAACGTAGAGAAAGAAAGAGAGTTTGAATCTCGAATTAATGAATATACGAACAAGAAACAGTATCATGCTGGAACGATCTTGACGATCCTCAAACGGAAGGTGCCCAAAGATGCCTATTGTGTGATAGCATGCTCTATGACGGACCTTTATCCTAGAGATTCTTGGAATTTTGGTAAGAAAATTTTCTTGTTTATTGTGAACTGACGGTATTTAAAATTATAGTGTTTGGGCTGGCTTCATTGAAAGAGAGAGTCGGTGTTTTCTCATTTGCGCGATATGATGAGAGCTTCTTCGATGAGAGCCTTCCCCCTACCGACCCTGGTGTCATTATCTATCGCTCTTGCAAGGTAAAAAAAAATTTGGAAGTTTGGTGTGAATTAATATTTGCGAATGATTAATTAGGTGATGGCCCATGAAATTGGTCATATGTTTGGTATTAAACACTGTGTGCATTACAGCTGCTTGATGAATGGCTCTAACCATGCTGAAGAAGCCAGCAAGAAGCCGGTTGAATACTGCCCAGTTTGTCTCCGCAAACTTCAGACGAATCTTAAATTTGATTTAAGAGAAAGATATATGGGCCTCGCAAAATGCTTTGAGGAGCTATCGGGCTCATTTAAACCTCATACGGACTGGTATTTGAAAGCATATTTAAAAGCAGTCGAGGCTTATTCAAAAGAAAGTAAGGAGAAAGCTTCAACGACAATTAAGGAAAATCTAGAATGAGAAAATTTTTTGTATCCAAGTTGAAGAAAGAAATTATAACTTTCTTCATAATTTTCTTTTGTTGTCATTTGCTATGTCTCAAAGCATAAATATCATATAATATCATATCAAAAAAGCGCTTGTCTGCAACTCATTAGAAGCCTTCACAAGTATTAAATCACCAAAACTAGCGATTCAGCCTTACTCAAAGGATATTCAGAGGTCGCCAGGTGATATAACCTCCATTAAGAAGCATAGATCAAATGGAAACGTTCTCGGTCTGGCACTTATCAAATTTATTCCCTATTACTCTCATTAAAGCTAGTTTCTGATAATTACAAATCTCTTCTGTTTTTTTGCATTACTTTTGATTCCAAAAAGAGAGATTTCTGCTTACAAATATACAGCCCAAGAGTAATAGAACTTTATAAAAAGCTCTTTCGATTTTAATAATCTCAGTTTATGTAAAGACATCCTACAACCGCTGCTCATGCTTTTGATTTCATCCAAAGAGTGCTGAGCTCTATTCAAAATGGTTCCAGAAGCAGAGATTAGTTACAGGTCCTAGCCATGACTAAGCATAATAGAAACTCCTAATTTACCTTCGAAAATTCCCTGGAAATCATGAACAAGATTATAATTCGATCCATCATATACTGTGATATTTCCATTGTCATCACCGATCGCAATCTGATTATTTGATATGCTCCATGAGGCTGTTCTCACATTTTCTGTGCCATTATTAATATAAAAATGATAAATTTCATTTTATAATTTACGTTTAATTTCATGTAAAGGGGCAACTGTGTTTCGGATGTCGAATATTCTGTAATAATTGTCTCCCAATACAGCGACAATGTTTGGCTGAGGACTCCAGTTCGCTCCTTTGATTTGGTCTATCAGCAATAGGAATTTCACTCACAACTTCTCTCAAGAGTTACCCAATATTTTTATTCGAGAAATAACAGAAGACGAGTAAGATATTCTATTTATTCTTTTCAGTGTCCGTCCGTCATGCAGATCAAGAGAAAATCCGTTGACAAATGAAATAACATTGCTTTCTCGGCTCCATTGGAGATCAAAGATCTTCTCAGAAGCATCTGTGAAGATAATCTAAGCATTAAAAATGAAACTTGAATTGCTTACCTATTGAGTCAGAAACGAGCGCTCTTCCCTCGAAATCGAATAGTCTCAGAGTTGTATTTGTTATCCCAAGGAGGCTTGCTCTATCAGGATTCCAGACCAATCCTCCTAACCCACCCTATAAAATTAGCTCCGATTACTATACTATATTCCTCGGTGAATAATGAGGACCTCTAATGGGTTCTGGAAGCTTCTAGTTTTTTTACAGTTATTGCCATTGCTCCGAAGGCAGTGTATTTCCTATATTAGTTGAGAAGTTTTCTCTTAGCATTGGAGTTACGATCAAATCTTGGTTTTCAACAGCAATTTCTCCATTAGGATTAACGTCGTAGATATGGTTCGGGCTAGCATATTAATGCTTATGAGGAAGGGTTTCAATTCTTCGAAATTTTTACCTTATATTTTGAATTTTTTCAGTTACTTTCAGTTTCCTATGATCCAACAAATATAAATCATTTTTCACTTTAATGCATAGCATTTTCGTGTTGGGTAGCTGCTTGAGACCGTGAATTTTACCTATCATAAATGAAATATTCTTAATTAAATGAAATTCAAAGGAAAATTAAGTATTACTTCTCCATTCGGTTATCTGGGAAGATTCGCAAGATTCAAGGTCAATCAACTTGACATAAGTTTCGTTCTCGCTTTCGCAGATGATTGATATTTTTTCAAGAGATGGTTCGGTGCCTTGGAATACATGATAAAATCAACTTTATCATTATCTAAAAGCATACTCATCAAGTCGCCGTCACTAATCTCGTACACTTCTTTATTTATTTTTTCCTCCTCATGCTGTCCATTCTCTACTAATTCTGATTATATGTAAGTTCAAAATAACTTTCTTGGTCATACTTGGCTGGACAGTTTCCTCCAGGATTGGCTTGCTGTCAGGCTCTTCATCTAATACTATGTCTTTCAGATGTGGCCTCTTCTCAGGAGCTTTTTGTAGCATATTAAACAACAATTTTTTCATCTGGGTCGAATTTTGAGAATGACTCGAGCTTTCTTCAAGAATTCCTTTCAGCAACAGAGTATAATGAATATCATCCTCAATCCCTGTCTGCAAATAAGCAAATAGCTTCCTGTCTATCCCAAGGCACTCGAGAACCACCAAAGCCAACGAATACACGTCGATAAGTCCAATATCCAAAGCAAACTCCTCTAAATTATTTAACATCGTTAACTCTGGTGATAGATAGTTCTGGGGAACAGATTGAAGGTAATTCAAATAGCAACGAGCATTTTGTTCTTCTTGGTTCAGCGATACATAAGGGAACGTGAGCCTCGAAACAAGATAGACGTCTTTTGCTTGATCATAGTAGATAGATTCAGGATTGAGAGTGCCATGAGTGATTTGAAAGTAGTCTCGAGCGTAAATAAGGGCAGATTTGATGTCATTGAACATCTTAATCACATTGATTTCTTTCTTTTCAATGAGTAGTTGTTTAAGACTTGGATGATATGGAAAAACAACGAAAAGCTTCGAATCTCTGAGATCGAGATCACAGTCAACGATTTTCAAGAGATTAGCGTGCTTAAATTTCAATTGTACAAAAGCTTTTCTGATAAAGGATTCAATTTTGAGAGCCGAATCATCTTCGTGGGCTTGATTCTGTGAATCAAAAACTTTGACGAGATAGGCAGTCTCTGTGCCACTTTTCGTGGCTCGGAAGAGCACGCTTGTTTTTCTTTTTTCTAAAAGAGCGAAATCAGTGTACTGCTTGAGTAGCTTTTCATGGAATAAGCCACTATAATCAGAATCCTGCATAGGCTCCATTCAGCTGATTAGTTTAGATTTATTGGGAATATGAATTTAATTAAGGCATTAAATCTAAGACCCTCAACTAGAGCTCATATGATTACAATTGAGAAACTTCTAGGCGAGCTATAATTACTTTCTGAAGTGGGAAGATATGGCTCTCGGCTTAATTCTGAATTATTTTTGTCTGCAAATCCGAAGAGCATGTAACATATCGTAGATTACTATTATACAAGCAAATTGCAGATCTCTTTCATCCCATCCAAAGTATCTTATTATATAAATAATTCGGTAGACGTATTGGCAAAACTTGAGGATAAACTTTCTCAAGAGTTTAGAGAAAGCTTTCACTGTCGTTCTTACATATTCAGTTGAAGAATTTCGTATGGTCTTGTAGACGGCGCGCACTTCAAGCTAGATAACAACTAAGCATTTGATGAGCAACTCTTTTCCGACTATAAATATTTTAAAGACCTCCTTATCGGAGAACAAAATCTACACTATATTGGATGAGGCATCTTCCGAGTAATGATGAATTCATGGAAACAAAAACCAATCGATTATTCAAACATTAATTCTATCTGACTTTCGAAAATGTTGCCAATCAGATATTTTTCATATATATAATCTCACTTCAATCTTCAAATGTTTAATTAGAGACATAATTTAAATTAGAGTTTGACCTCAAATTAGAATTTTTTGCTTTGCAAGAAAAGTAACTCCAATTTTCCTTTTCCTCAGCAAGCACTCAATTCGAACCTGGCAAAAATGATCGACTCAAACCGAACGGATATTTCTACTCATTCGTTGAGTGATGTTCCTAACGAATTCCTTTATGACTTTTATTTCCGATTCAGATTGTCTATTCAAAGTATCAAGGCTAAACAACTCGAACGCAAAGAGGCTGTTGGAAAGGAAATTCAAATTTTTTAGGCTCCCTTCCTTCTCCTTCCCTTTGTTGCGTTCATTTTTAAATTTCTACCTAATCTCTATTAAGTTTTTTTTTCCCTGCTATACTTTTGAGGATAGCATAATTTCAATAACACAGAGCAACGCTTATAGGCATAAAATTCATCACTTTGCATCTAATCTTTCTCTTAGAAGGCTAATCTATATATTTTATTCTGAGTTTCTCTTATAGCCAATGAATAATTGAGCACAATTCTCATTTGAGTATAACTTTGAAGTTTAAACGGGTCTCAAGGAGTTGAGAATCACAGTTTGAGACCTTTTACCCTGTTTGGTGAGACAGGCTGGTCGTATTGAGTCTTTTGCACTGACTCATTTAAATAAATTCTAATTAAATTTGATTTTACCAGAATGTTCAAATTGTCATCGATATTCCTCTTAGCCCTTCTCACCTTTGCATGTAAAGTTTTCAATGGAGCTTATTATTCCTTACTGAATTTAGGCCGCGCAGTTTACGAGGAGAATCCGCAATACTATTTATTCGCAGAAGACACAAATACAACTTTACCTACAGAACTTAGCCTTGACAAGCTTAACTGGCCTACCTACCGTATATTTTCCACGAACAAGGGCACAAAATTTAATTGTTTCTTAGCTACAAAGTTTAGCTTCTCATTTTGGATGCAGATCACGAAAGCCCTCGATTTTACTCTAGAAGAGAATATATTCGTGGTCCTATATCATCAGTTCGTAGAAGATGAGGGGATCGGTATTTCTTGGGAAAGCGTGAAAAATGCTACTAATGATATTCAGTATCACCTCAAATTCGATTCAGTATCTGTTCCCAGCGACGACAGTCCACTTGCAATCATTGATGCAGTAATTACTTATATTTTGTCATTCACCTTATTCTACTCAGTCAAACTATAGCAACTGGTTCTTCATCGCTGCTCACTATGAATTTCCTGAGGATGAGTCTCAGAGTACAGTTACGATATGCACATCGTATCGTTTCCCAATCAGTAAGAGATACACTTACGATGGCATGAGATTTGTCGCTGAAAATCCAACGCTTGTGCTCAATGAGGACATTCAATGGAGACACTTTCGATATTATACCTTCAATCCTGATGATGATAGTTACGCTTTGTTCCGAGCAGGCTCCGAAATAAGTAAAATGGCAGAAAATATTGGACTTACTGAATATAACATCAGAATTGGTGCTCTGGCTCAAATTTGTCCCAGATGATATAAAGCCAAATCAGAAGGTCTACGATTTTGGAATGAATAACACTGTTTATGTTGGTAACCTAACCTTTTTTTCGACAATTACTTAAAGTATATTAACAAATAGGTAATACGTACACGGCCGAAGATACAGTAGATAGCGACATCTCGATTGTATTTCTTGATAATAAAACGAACTCTAACGGTTCATATTTTAATCAAATTAGGCGTCCTCAGGATCCTCTCAACAGCAATATCCTGCAGGGAATTATTTCTCATCTGTGGATCGGAGAACTACAGCCTATGTGGATTTCCTAACTGATGAGTGGACATTTTTATGTTGGATATGGATCGAAGCAACTACTCCTACAGATTCTAAACTTTTCACAATAAGCGTAAAAATTTTTTTCCCCTCATTGCTCTGGACCTAAATCGCATCCTCAAAATCTAGAGTAGTATCCGGGATCGCGAGGGTAATTTCACCATGTACTTCACAAAAAGTTCTTCCAGCTACGTTCCTTTTTTTAACATTTTTGATGGAACCGACAGCGTAAACTCAACCACAACAACATTAGCGATAGGTAAGATGCTTCGTCAGCAGGTTTTGTTACAACCATTCTATTAGTCCCAAGTCGATGGGTTTTCTTAAGAATGTCTGTTATTCCACTCCAGCAAACCAGTTTTGAGAGCAATAGATATACTGCAATCAGATTGACTACCTACGACGCCGATAGTGCAGTCAATACAGATCCTGGACTCTATGTTGTGGAAACGACCGTATCGATTCTCCTTCCCAAAGTCGTATTTGGAGGATTTCAAGGCACTCTGAAGGATATTAGAATGTTTTCAGGATCTGTCGCGAGAGAAAGAAGTACGTTCTCAGACTGCGCTCTAAGTCTCGGAGCTTCTTACATTCGAAACGTTCCAAATGAAGCAGTCACTCATGTCAACAACTCGTTTTGCGTGATCTGTGCATCCAAACTGCTCTATCCTGAAAAAGGAATTTGTACCGATACATGCGACGTCCAGTACGCTTCTGATTCAGAAACGCATACTTGTCGGTTCATAGGAATTCTCCAGACGACTTCATTGTCTGTGGGCTGTTATGCAGGTTGTAGCTCTTGCTATGCTTATGATTCACAGACCTGCGTTACTTGTGACAATTCTGGTTCTTTTTCATTTGATTCTTACAACGCTGCCTGTGTTACTGCTTGTCCCACAGGCTTTGTTAGTGTGAGTTCCGGAGGCAGCAGTAGCAGCAGATATGTTTGTGTTCCTTTGGAAACGCAGCTTCTGACTGCGACGTTGAAGAATGAGTCAGAGACGAATCTCACTGTGACTTTCAGTTCACCAATAGGTCTGATTCAAGACACATTAAACAACAATACCGTGCTGGTTACCATGACTTACTTGAATAACCCTGATAATTTCACTTACACCGTTGAGCTTATCAATGCCACAACTATTTTCATCAACGTTACATACACCCAGTCAGTGCCGGCTCGGTTCATTACAGTTACATTCAAAGATCCCAGCGTAATCAAGACTGCAAATGGCATTACTTTGGATAGCAATTATCATATTTTGCAACTCTCCGCTCCAAATAGCTACTTTCTCCCCGTCGAAGAGAACGTCAAGATTGACGACATCAGAAACACGGTGATAATCCTACTATGCTGCGCATTAGTGTTTGCTTTTCTGTTTATCTACACGGGCAACGCCTGGATTATCTGGTCTATCATCGATGTCTTCCAGCTGCTTAACTACCTCCTCTATTGCAATTTTGATTTCCCTCCAAACATCTACACAGTGTTTGATCTCTTAGGAATATTCAACCTGAGATTCATTCCAAGTGTACTGTCTATTGACACCTTTCCAAACCAAGAGCCACCACCCACTCTCCCGATATTCCAGACTACAAGCTTCCTTTACAACGGAGCAAAATACATCATTCTGTATATCGCTATGATTCTCGCTTTCCTTATCAGTTATTGCCTCACTCTCATTAAATGGAAAGACAACATTTTCAAAAAGAAGATTATGAAAGCACATTTAATCGTGAAGATCATAGTCCTTCGTCTGTACCTCTTCACGTACCTTGAGCTTGCCATGATGTTTCAAGTACAGATTAACAACCCCGACTTCGAGAACCAATGGAACATTCTCTCATTCGCCCTCGCTGTCTTTTTCGCTATTGGTTCCACAATATTTCTTCTGTTAATTATGTGGTCCGTGCAAAAAAGGTTCGGTGAGAGGAGTGAAGTTAATGCAGAAAGCTCTGTTATGGATCTGCTAGAGGAGTATGATTTGAGCACTGTGATTGGGAGGAACTTTGCATTCTTTTTACTTATTCGAAAAATCCTGACAGTGCCTATTCTGCTTTATCTCTTTCAATATCCGGTTTATCAAATGGGTCTTATGATTAACCTCACATTGAACGTGTCACTTTGGATTGTTGTGGAGAAAATATACAAAAAATTGTTCTACTTGGTGGTCAATCTCGTCTTTGAGTTTGGAATACTCGCTATTTACGTCATTATGTTCTTTTTAAAGGTGCTAGAACAATTCAGCACAAGTACCACAAGCACAGATGACATGGAAGAGTCAATCGGATGGGCTGTCGTTTATATAGTGATATCAATCATCAGCATCTTTATCTTTTTTGGCGCACTGTTCTCATGCAACTTGATGTACCGCCTGATTGTTTACTTGCGAGCAAGAAATGCGAAGAGGGAAGTGACTACACACACCACGACTGAAGGGGATGCTCTAGCGGATAGGACAGCAAGAAACATCTTATTAGGCGATATTGAGCTTACGAATACAGAGTTACAAAAGGCTGCCAAAATGTTGGATTATGCTGGTGAGTCTCCAGTATCTCCCAAGAAAGAAAAGAGGTCAAAAACAACTAACAAAAAATAGTTGAAAACAAAATATTATGTTTTATAACCCTCTCTTTGTTTGTAATGCTTGTAAGAGGAACATTTTTTTTTTTGGGTAATTTCCCCGTTAGCGCTTATTCCAAAAGAAGACAATGCATAAGGTTTGAGGGCTGTTAAAAAATTTACTATTAGTTTCTTGTTATTAGACATTAAATAAGTAGGCTCGCTATGAAAAAAGAAAAAATTTCATATACGTGTTAAGCGCCACCACCATTCACATCAAATTTTGCGTTTAGACTTAGTCATATTTAAGAATAATTATCCTGTGACCAGCTTTCTTATCGATTTATCATTTGAGTGACAACAGGACAACGAAAAATAATCGCTGATCGTGGGTGTTAGTCGAATTTTGATTCAATGACTAAGAAATCTTAACCAATCTCATTTTCACTCGCTCCAAAATGTCCTGAAAATTTATTTCGTGAATAGTAATCTTTTACAATAGTTAGCTGTGATAATAAGGAAGAAAGAAGAAATACACTCTTCCTGTTTAAACTCCATAGTAAGGATAGTAAAAAATAAAAGAGGTAGCACACAATTTTATGAATTATATTTATTTTTGTTAAGTTAATCCTCTAACAGCTCCACCAGTTTCTTGAATAAACTATACACATCTGCAGGATGATTCACATAATAATTAGCGTTCGAGGGCTTCTTCCCCACAGAGACCGTAACAATATCAGCATTCTAATTAGAACATTAGTTAATCACTGGCACTCACAAGAACGATCTATACTTCTGCAAGAATTCCTTCTTGCGCCAACGCTGGTACATCTGTTAGCTTCAGATACATCTCCTCGTCAAGCGAGTCCGCTCCGATACAGAGCACAAAGTCTATCGGACCTTTTTGTAAGCTCGATCTTGCAAGCACAAGGTCTGTCGCGATGCCCTTTATCAATAAAAAATCCATTTATTTCAACAAACTCTTTGAAGGAAACCCATTACCTTATTAATTCCAAGAGGCTTCACTTCAATCCACGTGTCTCCACATAGAATTTCCACATAATCAAGGAACTGAAGAACTTCTTTCAAATGCGATTTCATCTCTTCGACTTGAATTTCTCTAATTGGTGTTTTCACATTCTCAAAATTCCAGCATATCGAGCTTTCTTTGCATTCGATGCGGGTCCCTTCGGTTCTTTTCACATAGTTCTGCATGATTTTATGCACAATTGTCTTGAATGACCAATCAACGGGGAAGAGTTGATGCCATGCACTCTCCCTACTCACCTTATAAAGAAACCCATTCTCTGCAAGGATTGAAACCATGCTAAGGTGTTCGCTTAAGTAATTCAACCGATCAGGTCTCTTGCTTGAAATTATGTACAACTGCCCATCCACTGCCTTTGAAATTTTTCTGATCAGCTCTATCTGTTCTTTCGAGATTAATCTGATAGCTTTTGCGTCTTGCTGAGTGCTCATTCGTCTATCATTGGATGATTGAGGACTAAGCAGTACGTTTTCATAGTTAATGATGATGAGACTGTTCTTTGCTCTGGTAAATAATTCTCCAACTTGACTATAATCGAGCTGTCGATATTGATTAGACTGTGCAATCACGTTTACGATCTCTCTATCTTTAAAGGACATCAGATTCATCGATGATTTTATCGATATGAGCTTCGATAGGTCTTGGGTGATCAGCTCAAATCTGTTCCAAGCTGTGCATTTCTGAATCAATTCCTTATCGATATTGAGAATAACCTCTTGGTCCTCCTTTGGTTTTGCTAATGCCTCTGAAACAATCTGAAGCACCTGCTTTTTATTGTGAGGGTTCACTTTCATTACAATATTCAAGTTTTTCTGGTCCAAGGTCCATATGCTCCTCACTATTGCTGCTGGGCCAGAGCACCTCACAAGAACATACTCAAATGCTGCAAAATCGGCTGTTAGCGTCGTTGCAAATGAGAAAAATATCGAGGCTGAGCTCACAAAGGCATATTTTTCATACTTCGTACAATCACTAAAAACTTCGATGCTCGAACCTATCTGCTTATGAAAAAGCGTCTCATTTATCTTGACTATCTTGTGTATAACCGTATTTTTGTATTCTGAGATCACCGGTGCTGATGTTTCATTAAGTATTCTCCCTTTCGATTGAAGAAGTAACAATTTGTATTTCCTGTGAGAGTTCATTACAAAAAATTCCATCATCGCGTCCAGAAAAGCCGCGAGGGCTTCAGAAGGATGAAAATGCGTCACACAAAGCAGAACAATGCAGTTCAAAAACTGCTCTTTCACCCTTTCTTCAGTCTTGACGTATTCGCTCTCTTGCAAGATAGGCAGGATCATCTGTGGTTCGATCGATCGGTTAGAAATATACAAGTATACCCTGCGCCCAAAGTAATTCAGAAACAGATGTCCGCCTTTCTCGCTGCTGAATTTCAAGCTAAGGATTTTTGAACAGACAGTATAGAATGCTTTCAAATATTCAATGGCGTTAAAGCAGATCATATCGCAGCAGAGAACAGATTTCACGAGTTCTTCTTGATGCTCAATGGCAGAAAAGGCTTCGATGGATGGAAATGGCGTTTCAAAAATGAAGCCAATGACTTGCTTTGGATCACTGAGTGCGATGTATTTCGGCACCAGCAATAAATGATAATCATTGATGAGGATCTCGATGTTGCTGCTTTCTTCTCGATACTCGAGGAGTTTATCGGCAAAGATCTGATTGACACGTCGATAGGACTCAATTAACGTAGACTGATCAATTCTGCTGGCCTGCTCATGGATATTGTAAAATGTATTGAAGAGCAAATTTTGGCAGTAGCCGTCAATGTATTTCTCTCTCAACTCAGCGGGTAAAAAAATTGGCACGGCTTGATAATTTTCTTTGAGAATTCCTTCTAATTCATGCTGATATTCATCCGGAACATCCACACCAACCCATCCGAAGAGAGTTATGTCCTTCGATCGTTCAACTCCAAAGAAATGGATCATAGAAGCGTATAAACTATAGTTGACCTCAATTTCCCAGCGTTTTTCTTTAGTGGGCTCTGCTTGGTTGAAGGTGATGATGAAAGGCAGCCTACACGTAGCCACAAGAACCTTCGCCTGAATGGTGTCCTTGACTTTGCTCAGCTGCTGAGCGGAGAAATAGTTGTGTTCTTCGAAAGCTTGAACTAAGGAAAGAGATTTGTCCTTCACGATTTTCTTCTCCGCAGTCATTTTGTCATAGATTTTAGTGAATATATCATCCTTAATTTCAATATTTTGAAGAAGAGATTTCGTTCGGATTGTAACGGGAATCGTTTTCTGCTTGTCGAAATCCTCGCGAAAATAGGGTTTTCTCATTGGTTGCAACTTCTCAAGGTCGTCATCCCTATTATGGCGAACCTTTTTGTAGGCTTCGATATTTTTCACTATCTTTCGCGCATTATGCATCTGAGTGGACTCATCGCTCTCAAGTAATTCTCCTTTTCCTTCTTCAGCACTGTCTTGCATGTTGGGAACTCGAGGACTTTCATCAGATCTCAAATCACTGCTGGAGAAAGATTCATCTGACTAAGCATGGTTATATATTATCAATTGTCAATCATAAATACAAAAGAGAAATCTTGTGCTGCTTTGAATGGATTGAAATCGTCATCGCTCTCTTGAACTCTTTTCTTCACTTTGCCGATTCCTAAAAGGTATAATGCCCTCTATTCAAAAGCAGGAGCTAAATATCATACCTCCAGGTAAAATATCGTTGGACAAGAATTTCTGTAAGACGTTCTCTGACACTGAGAATGACCCTTCGGAGCATTCGAGGATCACTTTGAAATAAAGAACTCGGTACAAGCGATTTTCTGCGCAAGGGAGATTCTCCCACCGTTTCAATTGGTTGTCAGCTGAAAATATGGCAAATTTGAATTCAAGCTTCGCTCCTAATCATTTTGGTTTGATACTCGCTAAATAAGTGTATGTACCTTTCTTAAGTAAGATAGGTCTTGTTGACATCCAAAATGGATATAGTTCAGGATTTGTAGTAAGAGAAATAGCTCTATTTGGATCCCATGCACCTAGCTGAGGGAGATTTCCGATAAGTTTGACCTGTTCTGACAGTTGGGTGTAGAATTTGACTTTAAAGTGAACCTCGAATAGATGTGCCATCGGTAAATCACTTTTTCAATATATATATCTATTCTACTGATGCTTCTATTTTGAATCGGTAAGAATAATTTTTATATCTCGGAATAGCGGAATAGTAAAGAACGATCTTTCCTCGTTAATTAATTCGTTTAAAAATTCAACTGCACAAAATTGCAAAGTATTTTGCGCTTCTATCGTGCTAATTCGTTAGGGTAACGACTTTATCACCTAATTCTGGTGAAGTGAATTCATTTTAGTTGCTATAATTCTCTATATACTGAAAAAGTTCGATCAAATAGGACCTCATTAAGAGAAACCAAGTATTGCAACTTAGAATACTTAGATTGCGGCTCATCGGGGAACCTTGTACTTATTTATGTCAGAAATTGGCTGGTTCTATGGTTTATCTGTTCAAAATTTGTTTGGGTGTCAAAGTTGTCATAATTTGCCGCCTTAAAATTCAGAAGAACTCCCCGAATGAAAAACCAAAGAATTTAACTGTAATAAAGAAACCATTCTATAACTTGAGTAGGCATTTCTTCTTTGGAACTACTGTGGCGGCTTGATGCTTAAGATCGATCCTTGCTGAGTAAAGCATCGCCCTGCTATTAACGTTTTGAATCGTATATCTCATTGAAAGTACGCACTTTAATCAGACGACTGTATTGTGACTATTCTGACTACGTACAATGAAAACGACGAATTAGTCTTTGAATAAGTTCGATTAGTTTAAGCTTCCAAATGAGCGAATTGAGGGATTCAATTACCCCATAAGTCTTGCAAGACCTTGGTTGTTGATGCTGATCAGCGCCAAAGAGCAATCCATAATAGATATTCAAATTTCATTTAGTTTTCTTTATTGACGAATCATTTAGGAAGGTTCGCAGTCTGCTTGAAGCTAACACTAAGCTTTGCTATCAGATACGGAATAGCAAAAAAAACCCTTAAGAACAAAAAAACTTTATTTTCTCGAAAACGTTATTGTCTAAACCCGACGAGAAAGACGGAGTTTGCAATCGAAAGAGAAAACCTACATCGCAGAAGCTAATAAAAGAGGAAAATTTTCAACAAACAATGAGAAAACTTTCTTCCTTGAAATGCATTCGCATTCGTAATCTTCAATTTCATTTCTTGCAAAAAAGGGATAAATTGAAGATGATTTGCTGCCTATTGGCTCCAAATGGTCATCTAGGTTAAATATGTTCCTAATAGATGAATCAAACAGAAAAAAATTTTCGTCTCATAGCATCAACCAAAACTCCTATGAACAAATCTACGATAAATTTGGGCTAATTCCATGTTATTCATGAAGAGATACCTCCTCTAATGTACTTTTCATTTGGTCTTTAGCGAAGTAGAAATTTCTTTTCTTTCTCTTGAAGGCTATTTCGAGCCTTATCAAATTGATAACTCCTTAGACGCTTATTTAATTGGATTTCAAGCTCAGAGTTATAATCTCAAATTAACAAAAACAAAAAAATCTCTCACTCGCTAGTCTGGGTTTCTCCAGCCGAGCGGACTTTACCTTCACTCAAGGGAAATGAACAACGATAATTCGATGAAATTCCATTAATCAAAAGGTAAATTACTAAATTCCAACAAAAAATTAATGATGATACAATTTCTTGCCCCGAATTATTATGAGGGTAGCAAAAGAATTCTGCTTTACTGACAAAACAACATTCTCTTGACTTTTTTTTAACTCAATTCTATAGGTTCAAACTAAGAGGAGCTGCTCGCTCTTTGCAACCTTGGTTTCCAGATTTTCCGCAACAAAAATGTTGAGGTAAACATTGTTTGTCTGCTATGAAACTGGAGAGCACAGGTGATGCAACTTTTCGTCGCTATTATGAATCTTACGTGATTCGAAACCTTTACGCAACACTCTGACAAGATCTCCAGTCTCTTCAAAATTTTTCTTTATCTCTTCCTGTTTGATCAAATTGACTAATTTGACTCCAGGATGATTTGAGAGATATTACGAAGAGTGAATACAGTAATAAAGAGGAGCGTTTACAAGAATAGCAACTATGGATAAAAATTGATACATTACTTACTGTTTAATTAATATTTTCAATACTTTGTAAAGGATATTGCATAATTTTTATTAATTGTATTAAAATTTTGCATTCGCTTAGAGCGAAATCCTAACAATTTTTCTTTCCAAGTTCGAGTTAATTGTAGAATAGCGCATTGTTCAAAATTTTCAAAACTGCGCAATATTGTGAAGTCGGGCTTTGGAAGGTATATTTTTGGGGTCAGGTAACCTTTGTTAAATCATTCAAATCGATTCGTCTTGCACTTTACTTAAGTTATCCGAAATTTTTTCCTAACAACAGCCACGCCTTCATATTCTCACCTTGACAATATAATATATTTAACCTTTTTTTTGTTTTACCTTACATCAAGAATCTCTCTCCAAAAATCCAATTCCAGTCAGTCAACAGAAATCAGAGAACAAGTGACAACTATTTCGCAACTTTCGTAGGAAAGGAGTCTATTCAGCCAAGCTCAATACAACATTTCCATAAGAAGTCATTCAATTAACAGCCCAATACTCACAAAAATCTTCCAATTTCGAACCAAATAAATTTTCCAGCTTTGTAATAGAAATAAATCTAAATCTCACCAGAACAAAGCAATGTTATCCAAGTTCCTTGATGATTTGACTGGCATTGAAACTGTATTAAACTCCAATCCTTCGAAAGATACAAAGCTGGAACCTATCGAGAAAGTCTGTCCTAACACTCCCAACCTCACATCATCTGACGAAAAATACCAAAAATTTTTTGAATTCAGAAAAAAACTAGCAATGACTTTGGACGAATCGTTCATTTACTACACAAAAGCCTTCGCCATGATCTCGAACACAGAAGTACTCTCATCCTCTCAATTTCCACAACTAATCTGATTATCTCTACTCTAGTCATCCGAAGGAGATTTAATTTTACTCGCTACTACAGTTAAATCTGGGCCCACCCAACTTTTCTTGTTCAACTTCGAGAAAAAGCAATACATTTCAAAACTATTAATCAAAGTGCCTAAAGATTCAGGCTTCGGGATGAAAGCTAGTTCTTCTGTTAAAGTTTCTTCACAAGGGACTTATGTCGCGGTGTGGAGTCGCCGTATGCTGCAGTTCGTATTTATAGATTCCAATAAACGCCTTTCTGCGATGGGAAAACCACTTCAGTTCGAATATATCTCCGATTGTGAATTTTACCAGGATGATATTTGTTTGGTCTCAAAAGAAACACTCGCTGTTCAGTTAGTGTCATTGCGAACTTTGAAGGTGCTCATGAACTTCACGATCAAGCAGCAAGTCTACAAATCAGCCCTGATAAATCACTTGAGCTGTCATTTTCTGTATAAGAATCAAGCGATTTTGCATATCCATGCGTCTAAATCAAAGCTGGAAATAAACCAAATTTTCCTTTCAAACAGAAAACAGAAACCTCTCTATGCGCACACGAAGCTTAATTCTTATTTCTGTCATGACTTTCAGTTTTGTAAAGAGCTGGGAATTCTGGGGATTATCCTACATGAGCAAGCGATCGAATTGCATCAATTCGAAGGCAAAAAGAATCATCTTAAGCTAATTCCCAAAGTCACCATAAGATTTATGCATATCAGAGACATATATTGTCTTCGATTTGACATCGTTAACAAATTGGTACTCTTCAATCAGGAGAGCAATTGCCTCTGCGCAATTCCATTACAGTCTCAGTCAAATCAGTCGCTCAATATTTTCAAAGTCAGAGTGGTTTCTGGACTTGAATATCCACTGGGTTTTGAGGTCGTTAACGATAATCTGTATGTGTTTAGAAGTAATGATGTGCATCAGTTTAAAATTAAAAAATTTGAATTCCATTCTGAATCAGGCTCAGGGTGTCAGACATGGTAGCGTTCCTAACTTCAGGAGATTTTTTTGGCCCTCGATAATTTAAACTAGTATAAACTTGATGTAGATGTGCGCGTGTGTGTTTATTAGTTGAAATTTATACGCTTTCAAGCAAGATGTGTTCCTCTTTCAATAATGGGTTTCTTGCTTTACTGAAGACTCTATTCTTTGAATCCAATTCATGAATCGAACACATCTAATTAGAAAAAAGTCTGTATTCAATCAAATGGCGATAATTTGGCTAATGTTTCATGAAGACACTCCCTTAGAGGTCTAAATTTTGGAGCTATTCTGGCTCGAGAAAATATAATACAAAAAAATTTTTCTGAGCATTTATCAATGAAATTTTCTCTCACTGGGATTCCCTTTGCTCCTATCGTTTATACTTCTGGGTCAAAATTCAATGACTTTCAGAATTTTCTAAAAGAGATAGAGCTTGATCCAACCTATCATTCGTCCGGCATTATCAAGGTAAAATTAGCAGGAAATTAGTCTGAAGTTGGCTTCATAGGTGATTCCTCCTCCAAGATGGAAAGCACGCGGTTCAAATGACCTATCCGAGGTCAGCCAACTGACTATTCCTCATACCCAGAAACAGAAATTTTCTGAGGTTGGCGAAGGTGATCAAAGAATTATGGATCTCGTGTTTTTGTTAATTAAAAATCTAATTCCTCTAGGAGCCTACGAGCTAAGAGAAAAAGAAATTAAAGAGCTTACAATCATTGAATTTCAGAAACGGTCCAATGCATTTGACTCAATTTTAAACGAAGACTTGATAAACGCTGGGGAAGAAAAAGTTTGATTCGATACTAGAACACCAGCAATAAATGCTAATTTTTTTTTTATAGTTTTGCGAAAGGTTTCTCCCTCTTCGTCCTTGGCTGGGCAGTGAAGTATCAAGCACTTTATTTGACACAGGAGTGAAATGGAACCTATCTGAGCTATCTGAGATTAATAAGTAAATCGTCAATTTCTCAAGTCGTTTTGAGAAGTTATCAGGAATAAAGAAGATGAGGAAGCTATTTCGAGTGCCAAAGGGTCGTCGAAGCTTCAATTCGGCAGCTGCGGATCAATTATTAATTGGCGCCAGTCAACCAAAACAGGCTTCAAACTTGTTTTCCATCACCATGGCAAACCAAGATGTTGGTTCGGGATATCGAGATCAAAATGCAAGCTTTTCCAAAAGGTGATAACTGAAGAGTTTAGCTCTTTTGCTCAGGAAAATGAATCAAAAAATTTGTTTGTGACTCCTCAACGGCTTCATAAATTGTGCCCTAACCTCAAAATACTCAAGTAAATGGCAGAAGGCCAATCACTTCTCACAACTTTATTTAACAGAATGGTTCAATTCCCTGGAGAGTTCATCGTTATTTATCCCAAAACCATGTATATGACCTTCGACCTGGGTTTCAATATTTCTGAAAGCGCATATTATTATCGCTCTGAGAAGATCTTCCGATTTAATCAGCGTACTTCTTCCTAAATGAAGCTCTACTGACTTTCCTTAATGAAAACGAGAAGAAAATCCAGAAAAAGTTGAGAATCCTGAAGCGCTCATGACAAATGAACAAATGAACAAATATTCCACGGAAGACGATAGAGTGAAGCAAATAGATGTAGAAACTGCGAATAAAATAATACAATGCCAATCGTCGCCAATAAAAATCACGGAGGACCAAAAGAATGAGCCAGAAGGTTCAACAGAAAGTAAGCCGAAGATTGAAAATAACACTCTCGATATGATCCCAGAACATTCTGTAAAGGAGTTTGAAGAGCAGAAAGACAGACTGGAGGTAATGCCAGCGTTTAATCACTGGGCCTAACTATATTATTAGGATTCGAATGTACAGCAAATCGATTTCATGGAGCATGAGGGCCAAGTTCTAGCAGATAAGAAGCAGCTCAGACTGAAAGAAATTGACAAAATATTCAAGAAAACGTCCAAACAAACGGAGCAGCCTCACACAAGGAAGAGGAATAACTCAGCATCAACAAACAGCAAAGGGGAACACATCAATAAAAATACAAAACTCGAAAGCCAGAAAGCTAAGAGAATGCAAGCTGAAGAGAAAGAGTATCTAAAAGTTGAAGATCTTGAACAATTAAGAATGCAAGTCGCCAGTGGGGACATTGAGGGATTAGTGCTCGAGAATTGGATAATGTGTGATAAATGCGGTAAATGGAGAAAGATCACTAAAGGTATGTGTATACTTATAATCGGGATGAACGAATTAATTAATTGATGACTAGACAGCCTTTGGAAAAAAGTAAAAGACCTGTCTAAATTTCAATGTCGAAACGTCCCTGGGTTAAGTTGCAAGGATCAAGCGGAGTTCTGGTTAGGGCAGTACTACAATATTCCAAAACGGTACCGCAAAAAAATAGATCAGGATTAAGATCTCAGATTTACTGCCTTTCACTTTGATACATTAATCACGACCATGCGTTTTCTTGTTGTTAAATTAAAAAATGAATATTTGTGATGAATAATTCTATTTGTCTGCTTGGTCTTTCTATACAATAATTGCATGTTAATTCCGACATATTGAGTAATTACAGGCTTTTTAGTCCATTTTAAACTGGCCTTGTTTATCTATAGCCACCAAGTTCTTCGATGAATTATGAATGAGCATTCCATTTAATACATAATAACCAAGTTTTCGATTCTGAACTTCCCTTTTTAATCAGAATAGATCGACGATGAAAGAATTTCTCATGCAAGATAGAGAAATGAAAGCTCTTAATAAGAAAGTTTTTTTATTCGGAATTTAAAGAAAGGGTAATAAAATCTTTAAGAAAATATATCTTCTTCATGCAACGACCTAGATCTCAGTTAATGAATCGCTGCGCTTCAGCGAATCAAGCTTAATTGGCCCGCTCTGTGAATACATTTTCTCTAACTGACGGTTCGATGGCAACGAGAGCGATCTCTTTACCTGATTTTCGGGCCCTTTTTCATCCATTTCAATCCTCCTGAAAGCCTCGCTCCCTCCTTGGACCCCCTGCGTACCCAATGTAATAGCTTTCCTTCTAATCGTTCGAGGTTTGTCATCTTCATCTTCGTTTTCTTCGTTAATCGAAGGCAATTCATCTGACTGCGTGTTTTTCGGAGTTGATTTTTTGGTTTTTGAACTCCTCCTCTTCCTTGAAGACTTAGCATCGTCATAAAAATTGAACAGTTTTTCCGTAACAGGGCGCACGTCAGTGAGCTATAAACACCAATAAAACATCTTCGCATAGTTATAGTTTTTACCGTAGCAGCGAATTTGAGAAATGGGCCCAGATACATTAGAGCACTATCGGAAATCTGACCCTTGAAAGATTGGATAAGGATGCCGTTGAGTGGCTGACTCCTCATTTGGATGGCAGTATCATCAACAAAGATTGTATTTGATAAAGAGAATCCCAAGTTCAGTAACGACTTCATGTACATTCTTTCAGAAATCTTAGTGCAATGCTCTCGAGTGTACACTTCAAAGATGTATTGGGTCAAATTAACAGCTTTCACAACTTCCAGTGCATACTATTAAAAGAATATTAGTGAAAAAGGTATTATCCTAATCGATTACTCTTGGTTTATTTGCTGTGTAAATGCAAATATTGTAAAGAGCGCACATCTCTTTCATGAATTGGTCAAGGCCAGGTCGTTTGACTGCAAAGGATCGAAATTTTCCTTGATTAGGGATTTCGACGAAGTTAGATTCTTTGCTGGGCATGTCCATAGTAAGATATACTAGTGTCTGATCAAGGTCCAAGACTAAAGTCTTCTTTTGCTAATAATCAAAGTTTTTAATTTCCTCTACTTTCAATAATGGAAAGGCTACTTCATCAAATTCAGTGCCGAACTTCTTCTTGCTGATGCTTCGAGGAACAAGCTGAGGGCTTCCATATGGACTTCCTTTTTTGGTTGATGCCATCATGATTAGTCAGTGTGTTGAAGTTTCCTAATTTTGTAATTTAATTTGGTTTGTATTATTGTCATACGATAAAACTTATCAGCCTCTCATAGTTTAAGAAACACTGACAGATTTTTGAAATTATTCAATTAATTAATGCAAATCTTTGCTCATAATGAGCAGGTGGCTATAAGGTGCAAGAGAAATTTAAGAACTTATCAGATGCTTTACAATGGTTAGTAGCCGATATAAGGCTACTCAGGCTTCAGGAGAGGGTGGGGACAGGTTAGATAATACTTTTGGTTCGATGAGTAATAAAAGTATATCGCTTCAAAAATTGCTAAATTTATGTTTCGCGCTAAGGAATAAGAATAGGAAGTCATGGTTCAATTCTATTTACATTCAGTTCATTTAATCAGCAGAAATTACAGAATTCAATGATTATGTATGATATAAAACTTTCTTTGATATTCGCTACTCAAACTCATATGGATTCTAGTGAGAGAAGTTTTATGCAGGGATAAACCGATACTGGCATTATCAACTCGCGAGTTTCGCCGATTAACAAATAAATAGTTGTTGTCACTTTCCTACAGTGGAATTTTCCTGGAAAGCAGCCAATTCATTTTGGAAGAGATCGTTCTGAATGTGAGTATATTTCAGACGATTTTGCTGAGTATCAGAATTTTTTGCTGTTGCAGTGATTAACTTTGAGAATGCTAGCTTGAATATTAATAACCTATCGGAGTCAAATATCTAGGCGGAATTTTCAAAATTAATTTGCTAGTATACTTGAGAACCGACAAAATCATGGAAACCTTGATTGCGCATGAGAAAATCCGATACTAAATATTTGAAAGGAGAAAGTATTTCCAATAGGAGTCCGCTTGATTGTTTATCTACTTTTGAGGTTTGATTGAAACATTTGTTACATGCAATACTCCTTATTTGTAAAATATCGTAATCATAGCCTTCCTGACTTTCAAATATTGAGGAATTTATAAGCTTTGAATTGAAATTTTAGATATTTTTTTATTTGTCTGAAATATGGATCCCATCAGTTTTTCCGAAAAACTAGCTTGTTTTGAACACGCAAGAGCTGTAGCAGCAATCTGTACGCATCCTGATTGCCAAAATAAGCGACTGCTTTGTTACACATGCTTGAAAAAGCATGATGAGCATGTATCCAAACACTATCAGAGTCTCCAAGACTACTATAAAAGTGTTGTGATGTTTCTTGAAAACAAACGAACTCATGAACCTCTGCTGAATGGTTTGGAGACAATGATAACTCAGAATCAGAAAGCAATTTCCACTGCTAGGCAATTGCTAGAAAATACAAACAGTTTGATGGAACGATTATCTGCTCCCGTTAACCCTCGACTAAAGCCGATGTTAGGAAAGCTGGAGGTTGAAAAAAAGATCAATTTAGCATCGATTCCTCAAGATCTCCTGACAAGAGAGAGGGCAAATATGAATCAATTGATAAACCTAAGAGAAGAAATTGAGAAGGAAAATGCAGAGATGCAAATATTAACTGATTTAATCGCCGTTTCTGAACCACATCTCTACAATCCTGCTCGAGATAACTTCAATTCATGCTCTGAGAAGGAGTCAGAAATAATTTTGATTGAAAAAAATAACCTTGCTTGCGAGAGCTCCGGTGCACAGGCAGCAATGCATTCAAATCCTGATTCAGGAGAGAAGTTGCAAAAGTTGCCACAGCAGAAGGTGAGCAGAAATGATCAAATTATAGAGATTAAGGATGATGATGTAGAAGTAGAAGAAGTTCCAAGTTACAATCGAGCACAAATGAGGGAGGTTGTGAGGAAGAGCAAGGTAACCTCTGGAAACCACTATCTCAGCCCCAATTCTGTGAGTACCTCGCAAACTTACCAGCCTATCACTACCAACAACCAGCAATACCAAATTTCTCTTCGAGCAAATTCCTATATGTCCCCAGCTTTTTTTGAGAAGATTTCTCCGATTTTACAAAATCTTCCTTTTCATAAGTTACTCGAGCAGAAATCATCTCAAAGGCAGCCTCAAATAAAAAAAATTTTCTCACCTTCTCATAAGGTATCCATGTTAGAGTTGAAGATGATTGAGGAGCAAAGAGCTCTGACACGCCGTTTCAGCAATTTCAGACAGAGATGCATTGATCTCCTGCTAAATCCGGAAGGATACTATCAACACGATATTGACAATTTGATCAACATGGACGGAGGGATTATCAAAAAGGAACTACTTGAAGGCAAGAAAAAGTATATTTATTTGGTGCACGCTTTGAAGTTTTGCATGACCTGTACATCTATGGATGATCTATGGAAAGAATTAATCGGTCCGCTTCAAAAACCAAACAAAGAATATCAGTCTATCATCGACCAGCTTATTGAGAAAAATTCGCAAAAGGTGCCTGTGAAAGAATTTAACGAAATCAATAGCTTTTTCAGAAAAATCAAATCTGAAATAGTAGTACATCGAATCGAAATAACTCACAGTTTATTTCAGCAATATAGCAAAAGTCTTTTTTCAGCTCCTACTTCTGTTTCACTTTATGAGAAGAGTGAAGAGAGGGTATTGCTGCTAAAGAAATTAGAGCCTTTGATTTCAATCAACATCAACAGTAATGACTTTGACACATTTGCCAAAATCATTAAAGAAGCTCTGAATTAAGAAAAAAGGACCTGCATGCATCCATTCTCTGTATTCACTTGATCTAAGTCATTAGGAATCTGTGTGAAAGTTAAAAAGAATAACACATCTTCGTCCCTCGTTTTCTACAGTTATTTGTATAATGTGCTATTTAGGTTTTAATTTTTACAGTCTCTGATGTTCTTTTTCATAAGAATTTCTAAAAGGAGCTTATATCAATGGGTTTTGATATCTTTCTTTGCCCTCAAAGGTTAAGCAGCTTCACAAAATTATGAAAAACCATTTTCAAAAAAGGGAAAGGGTTTTACCGACAAAATTTCCCTGAACAAAGTTAAAAGATGTTCTTCAACTCGGGAACTGAAGATAATAGCCGGAAAGCTCACTCCTGTTAAATTAAATACAATGCAAAGAGTGCAAAAATATGCGAATACTACAAGAATAATTCTTCGTTTAAGAAAAAGGAACCAGAATTTTGAAGATATCAATCAAAAGATGGAAACAGAAGATTCAGAAATACTCGAGAGAGAATACCAGAATGTAGGAGAACGATGCTTCAAACCAAAACTCCCGCAAAAAGAACGTTTTTTAGATAAAATGCGATACAAAATGAAATAGTTTACATTTTATATGATTACTTTTGAGAAGAAAATGAAATTGCTGTTGTGTGGAAGGAAGATGTCAATAGAAAGCGATCGAGGACTTCCATAAATTTTGCGAGATGTCTATGTTCTTTTTAGATGATGCAATCCTGAGCTTATTGAAAACTTTTGAGAGGAATTATGATGGAGTCGAAGATTCATTTGTCGAACAGATGAAACAAAATGTAGCTCAACAGAATTATCTTTTAGTACAAGAGCTTGAAGATTATGTGACCAAATTTTCTAAAATGAGCCTCTATCAATGGATACTAGTCACCTTTATCGCCATCAACACTCCAAACAGTTCTATAAAATTATGGAAAGCCATTCTCGAGAAAGAGAAAGAAGTTTACCAACAAAATCCCAATGAGCAAAAGTTAGAAAAATCTCTTCGACGTCTAGAACATCGTCTCATTGAATATGAAGGATCAGTTCAGAGACTACTTAATCGCTTGAAGATCAAAACAGGAAATCTCACTCCTGTTGAGTTAAAAGCAATGCAAAGAATGCGAAAATATGCCAATAGCACAGAGATACTATTTCTGTTGAGAAAACGTATAAATAGGTTTGAGGATTTCACACCTGAGAAATGGAAACAAAAGGTGCAGAGATATACTAAGGTTTATGGTAAATTACGAAAAGAAGCTATCGCAGCCGCAAATGAAAACTTCCAGGATACAAAATACTGTCCTTGCGTAATACGAGGAAAAATGGCAAAGTTTCCGTTTTAAATGACGAATTTTGAAAAGAAAATGAAAATGCTATCTAACGAGAGAAAATTGAAAGCGAAAAAGAGTTGGGAAAATACTATCTCCAAGAAGAATGGACTGAAAAGGATCCGTTTGAGTTGCTAAATACATTAAGAGATCTTAGATAAGTCCATTAAATGCCCTTTGTATCAATAATGATAAAATTGTTTGTATAATAATAAATAATATTATTTATGCCTAAACGATCTGTTAATGTAAAAATTATTGTTAATTTGTAATTTTATCATTTTTTCTTAATTGAATACCATTATTTTGAACTATCATCAGTTAAAATCAGCTGACATTTCGATTTGTAATGAAAAAGTGCATCTAATTGCCACCTAGTACTTTGACATCATTTCCCGTCATCTACAATTCTCACTTTACCGTTTGCGTGCACATAGAGATAGTCCGGCTTGCTCGGCTCATTGATTCGTACTTTGGCCAATATTTCTATCCTCTTTTTCGGATCCGAGCCTTTACGAGCCTCATGCTTTTCCGTTTGTGGTGCAGTCGTTCCAGTCTCAATAGCAAGGTCCTCTCCTGGAGTAACTTCGATGATCTTTGGAAAAGTTTTAGTTCGTTTTCTTACCTCTGGCTTGGCATCTCCGACTGGTTCCTCATCGGGAGTCAATATACGAACATTCTTGTAAGGTTTCTCTCGAATTCCAGCTGGCCCAAACAGATCATCGCTCGGCGAATATATCAACTTAGCTGCCTTTTGAGGACTTGCAAGAGGCTTGACGCCGTATTTCTTTGGAAAGCAGTTGAAAATATCCTGGCTATTTATAACAGTTTGAATTCTCCTTAATTCATTTCTTTCTTTCGTTGGTGTATACTTGAGGAGAATATCTTTGTTCACAAAGTCATTTTTTGGAGGAGGCTTGTCCATTCCAAAAAATATCCCTCTGCGGTCTCTGTGGCAGGGAGTTTTAGCCCTATTACCGTAAATGACATTGTCTATCTCCTGCTCGTTTATGATTTTAGGTTTTTTTCTTACTCTAGGCGGCGTAACCAACCATTTATTTGTGGGAGATGGTTCTGGAGTAAGCTGTCTTATTGTACAAAGAGTCTTGCTAGGTTTGAACAAAGCGTTTTTCTTATTGACAGCATCTTCTCTTCCTCTGATCGGCACAACAGTTTTCTTTGCTTTCTTTGGGAATAGAATCAAAAATGCAGGATGCTTATAGACTTGGCTCCAGTTAAAGCGCCTCTCTTCTTCTATTTCGAGCATTCCTTTGAGCAATGCAAGCGTTTCTTTCCCTATTGCCGAAGAGTATTCTAATGTTGGGAGTCTTGAAAGATACAGAGCTCTAGATCCGGCTTTAAGAGCGATCCAAGGTGTTACTCCATGCAACATCTCATACAGCATAACTCCAGTTGAAAACACATCACATTTGGTTGAAAATTTTTGAGTTTTGCTTAGAACTTGAGGAGACATATAAAGCGGAGTCCCATTTTTTGTATGCTGAAATTTGACATCACTGTTGATATCAACTATCAGCTTTGAAAGTCCAAAGTCACACACTTTGACCTTGCCGGCAGAAAAAAGTATATTAGCAGGCTTGAGATCTCTGTGGATCAAAATTAGCTTTTGGCGGCATTTATCTTTGATACCTTCTTCGGCTAGCCGAATGAACGCATTAGCGATTTGGTGGACAATGCTTAAGCTCTCCTTCTCTGGTAATTTCTTTTCTCGAGTTAATTTCTGTTCAAGTGACCCGCCATCACAATATTCCATCACTAGATTGAAATGCGTTCTTGTTTCAAATGAACCCAAGCCCTGAACAAAGTTTTCTCCGGTTATTTTGTCAAGGATCATCATTTCTCTCGCATAGAGCTCGTTATGAGAGTCATAGGATTTCCGCGCAACTTTTATAACTACCGGAGCCTTTGTCGAAACATCAAAGCCTTTGTAGACCTTTCCGAAGTCACCTTCTCCTAAGGGTCTTGAGTTGGCATCGTATGCATATTGTTTGCTGACATAAATGATATTTTCTCTTTTTGTGGCAATCATGACCTGAATCCCTCTCTGGAATAAATTTATTCTGGCAACAATTCAAATTCTTTGAATTCTCAATTGAAAATATCAGCGCCCTAGAATCTAATATGCCTGGATAGAAATTTGAAAATTCTATCAAGTAATTGAAAACGTGATTTGAGCTCATCTCATGTTATGGCCTTCCACTGCAGACATTAACGATTCTTCTGGCAATCTATACTTTTTTTTAAATAAATCAAAGTCAAAATTATAGCAAGACAGTTTTTCATGAATTTAAATAGAAGAACGAGCTTTCATTAATGCTTCTATTATTCATGTACCTAATAAGGTGAATAAGCGTAGCAATCAGTCTTTTCCGTCAACTTTTCTCGGAGATAACAGGATCACTAATGAATGAATCTGATCTTTCTTGAGAACTGCTTAGAAACACAAGCTTCTTACCGAGCTGCAGATGATAAGTTGGTTAAGTCTTAAGAAAAATAATTCGTTATCTGGGTCTGTATTGTCTCACTAAGGTGGAAGAAATTTGTGAGAGCAAAACTGATTTCTAACAATTACAGTCATATTTGACGGCAGTTAACTAACGATCACCACTGATCACGCCAGTGTGCTTACATTTAGACCTTCAAATATCCTGACCTTGTCATGAAAAACACATTATCGTTTTGAACAAATTATTTTGCATAACATGATATTTAATATAAAATTTCATATAATTTTCAAAAAACAATAAATAGCCATTCTCAGGTTTTTATTACACAAAAATAATGATGATAAACCTCATCAAACTTTAGTGTATAATAGCATCTTCATCCATCCAGCTTTCTTTGAATCCCATCCTGCAGCGAATTACTTCGCTCAGCTGAAGAGCTCCAGTTGAGCGCAATAGAATTTTTCCCTAGTAAACTTATATGGTGAATCAATGTAATTTCTGAATGCCTGCAAATTAATTCCAAAACTGTTCAGCACAAGATTTTCCACTTGAAGCAACTCATCTGAACCGGTTACTCTGGAATTAATGTAACCGGTCAGAATACCTTTCATTTTGGGATCATTATCAAATGCAACTTTCGATAGCAAATCTTCAAAAACTGCTCTCTCCATTGAAATTTTCCTTTCTTCTACAGATTTAATATTAAATTTGAGCTGATAGAAAGCTGCTTTCTTCTCTTCGATTCCTTTAACAATTACTGCACAAACGAGATCCTCAAAGGAAATTTCTCCTCTATTTTTTCGATCCAATTTCCCAAAAATATCCGAAACTTGCACTTTATCCTGTATTTTGTCGCTAAACACACGCACCATTAAAATTTCGAATAGCGCCTTCAGGCGTTCATCTCCAGGATCAATACCTTCGATGTCATATAATTTGAAGGCATCGACACTCTGGATCTCACAAGTTTGATTTTCCACAATCCATTTCGATTTTAAGGCCGTCGCTGCTGATATTCTATCTGTATATTCACGTTCCATCAAGCCGCTCAGCAATTGAATACATTCTGCCGATTTACCCTTCAGCTTAGGTTCGCTAAAATCGATACGTTTTACTAAAATAATATCTCTGATCTCTTGGGAATCTCTGCCTTTATATGGCATCACTCCCGAAAGCAGAATATACATAATGATTCCGCAAGCCCACTCGTCAATTTTTTCATTATAGCTCCCTCTGACTAACTCTGGAGACATATATGCTGAAGTTCCTACAATTTTATCAAGCATACATTTCTCTCGAAGCTCCACTGATATTCCGAAATCAATGAGTTTAATTTTACCGGTGTTTAGACTTCCGGACTCAATCAGGATATTCTCAATCTTTATGTCTCTGTGAATAATATTCTTGCTATGAAGATAAGCAACTGCATCAAGCAGCTGTTCCATCAAGTGGGAGATAGTTCGCTCACTAACATACGATTTTGAGGTTTTCAACACGTCGAAAAGCCTTCCACCTTCACAATATTCCATGATGATGATTGCATCGTCTTCAGTTGTAACTGTTTCGAATACTCGAACAATATAGTCGTTAGAAAGGTTCGCAAGAAGGCGACCTTCCTGCGAAAGTAGTCTTAAGTTTCTCGCTTTCTTGTCTGAATCAGTCACATCCCAACGAGCGCACTTTAAAGCTCTAAATTCTTGTGTCTTCTTATAAACCGCTTTGTATACAACTGCACAAGAACCTATTGATGTGTGATAAAGTTGAAGAAAGAGGAGATTGAGAACCTTTTCCTAAAGTGCTAAGGATTTCGTATTCTTCCTTGAGAATCTTTTCTATCCTCAACTTCTCTTTATTAAATATTTCGAGATCTGTTTCTTGCTTTTGAGTATTAAGAGGATCCGCGAAATCATTTTGGTTTTGGGTGCTTGGCGTGAGTGTGGTAGTATTTGATGAAGCTGCTTTAAGGTCTATTTTTTGTGAATATTGGCGATCAAAGGGAAAAAATTGATTTTACTTGGCGCAAATGGCGTTTCTACTGAGGGTTTGGCTGCTGAACTCTTAGTACAACCCATTTCTCAAGGCTCAATGGATGCTTTTAAAATTTTAAGTAATTTTATTTCGAATTCTCAAAGAAGCTTTCTAAATTAATTCATTAAAACTACGATTCATGATTAAATTCACAACATGGAAAGTATGTTCATTAAAATTGCTTCGTCTGGTTTTACTCATTGCTATAATAGGAGTCGGCATATTTGATGAAATCTAATCCGGATAAGGTGAAGTGTTCATTTTAACAGGCAATTTTTTGATTGAAAGTTAGGATGCGCTGCCTCTTGATGCATTTATCGATCCTATGGAGGAAATAAATTCTGAATCATACAATTTACCTTGGGATGAGTGCACGAACAAAATGTGACTCTTTTCGCTGAAAAGATTGTCCAGAAAAATCGAATTAAGGCCGAAAAAACTCAAGAACCTGATTTATGCTACAGTGAAGGAGTCAATCAATTGAGAATTTTTTATTACAATTCGCATTTTGGTAAAATGAGAGACTAAAATTGAGCCTTTGAGCAATCGTAATTTACTCATAATCTGAACTCTAAGCTGTGAATAGAAAAACATCAACTTGTTTCTTAGCACAATCATTTCTCTTTATCAGTTCTTAGACCATATTGTTTTTGTATGCACTGTATTTGAGGATTTGATGGTTCATTGAATTTAATCTGAACGTCTCCTTTTTCTTCGTTTGCAAATAACCATAATCATCTACACTCAGAGCTTGAAGAAAAAGCTTTGTAGAGCGCTTGAAATCGGTCACAAAACGCTCTCTTCGTTGGAATTTCGTAAAATTCATGTACCGTGTAGAAATTCTCTGTTTTGAAAAATCTGTATTTTTGGGCTATTCCTTTTTTTCCCAATCACATTTGAATGAAATTCCCGTATGTCCCCTAATGGATTTCCTCTTTTGAATTGACTTCTGAGGTATCATCAAAAGATACCTTCTAAGCAAAGAGGAAATATGACTCTGTTCTGATTGCTTAGCTCGTAAAAAAACTAATTATTTCAATATAATAAAATATATTCCTCAAGGCTGACTATATGCAGACTACCACAAACCGACTCTAAAAAAAGAGGTTTATTTCAGAAAAGAAGTCAACGGTTGGCCTTTGTATTGCGAACCGTGCAATATGGTTCAAGGTGCTCAAGAACTGGGACTCCTTGACAACAAAATTGTTTTTGATTCGGACGGGAAATTAAACTGCACGAAGAAATCTGCAGTTTGCGTCGTATGCAAAGGAAAGAAACTCTCGAATGCACAGTCAATCATGAAAAAATACTTCGGAGAATAGCCTGACCTAATTGGTCTCTTTGTAATTCTTTGTGAAATTTTATTAAGTAATTCTTCATTTCTAATTAATATATTCCAAGTAATACTCTCACATTTGAAATGAAATGCTCGTCTAATTGTTGCTTGCCGTTGCGAGATATATTGAATCAAAAAGTTTAGCATCAAAGGTTCCAATTTTATGAAATGCATCTTTTTAATCATGGGAGGTTTGGAAGTTATGAAGCAATTTTGGCTCATAATTTTGACACCTCCTGTAGATGAGTCAAACTGCTTTCTTTTGTTACACATGAAAATTGAAGATTTCGGATATCAAATTATGATTGAATAAGTCTGCTAAACTGACTTGAAGCCAATGAATACTGAGGGATGATAAAAGATTTTGAGTAGTGTGCATCACATCTCCAATGAAAAATGAAGAAACTCATATGCCATTTAGAAAAACTTTTCTAACTCATAAATAGATTTCTTGATTACTAAAATAACAACAAAACAGCGACACTAAAATAACATTACCCTTATTTCTTGCGCTCCGATTGCAATTTCTTCTCAAACTCCATGAGTTGCTTGTAAAATCCACGATTTGGAGAGGCTACGCCCCTTTTCTGCTTTACATATTTCGTGACTTCCGTTAAACTCTTCCTCCATTCTTTCAATAAGTACGCAATCACAACAGTTGCACTTCTAGAAACTCCTGCAAAGCAATGAACAAAGACATTCCCTGTTTCAAGGTGTTTTCCAATAAACTCGAGCGCAGTATCGAAATGCTGACTCAAATCATAATCAGCCTCGTCATCAGCCTCAATAATCAAATGATTTGGGATGTCTTCCTTCTCATAGACCAAATAAGATTTAGCAGCAACTGTCAGAACCGCAGTGATATTTTTAGTCTTTAGTTCTTTCACATTCCTCGCGCCTTTCATGCTCCCTAAATAAAGACCGCCAACTTCGTCTTGAGGCCAGATGATGCAGCTGATGCTCGTCTCAGAACTCGCCAAATAGTCATCAGAAAAGTTGTCGTCTCCAAAACTCATCATTCCTGTGATCAGAATTAACTTTTTGCTACTTTTTTAGATGAAAAATAAATTTATAACAATTCTGTTACTGTCATTGCAATCAGATCAGCTTTGAGAAAAGACAATCTGACAAATGTATCTGCAAATAAAAATAAAATCAACTTAAAACGGAAATCTCTATTTCACGAGATGGGTCCTTGAGCTTTGAGCGATTCAAAAAAGACCGCAGATGTAAATTTATTACATATGAAGTATGAATGAATGGATAAACTTAGAGGGTTTTTTCCTCCGACTCGAACGAACATTATGAAAATAAACTAAGATACGTAGGGCTACTTGTAGATAGTCAAATTTGCTACTACCAGCAAATAACTCTAGAGTTTTTTTGAAATACTTCATCAAAATGAGATAGTTATCCGATGGCTTGATTTATAGAGCAGGACTGCTATTGCTTGTAAGATCTGTTAAACAACTCTATGAAACAAGCGATAGTTAAGAGGGCGGGTCTCGTAAAGAGATAAATTACCAGTCCTCATTTTCAGATCGTCGTTTTCTTGCTTAAGACGAGTAATTTGCGACTTGTCATAATCCCTGATCTTCTCTAGATCATTTATCTTGACCTTCAGATCTGAAATTATTGTATTGGCCAACTAAATAGAGTAGGTGCAACATGAGATGAGCGCTTTAAGGAGGTAATATACCTTGTTCTCACTCTTCAAGGATTCGATCATTTTCTCCATGTTAGCGGTTAAAGAGTTCCTTGTCGCGAAAGTTGCAAATTCAGTTTCTTTCTCGCTTAAATCATAGCCGTGCTTCTCACGAACTTCCTGCAGCTCTCTGCGGTGGTTTGCCTCGATTTCTTCGAGCTTTGCTTCGAACTGCTCCTGAATTTTGCTTTTAACCTGCTCGATCTTCACGATATTATCGGCATGAGAGCGGATAAGTTGCTTTTCAAGTTCATTGTTTCTGGTTTGAAGTTCCTCGAGCTTATCGCTTTTTGCTTTGTAAAAATCTATCTTTTCTTGCATTTCTTTCATTGACTTTTTCGTGAAATCAAGAAGGTCTTTCAGGATTGTCTGGTTCTATTAGAGGAGGGGAAAAAAAGATTATTAGTGAGTTTCAAATATCGAAAAGTACTTCATCAGAGCCTTTCAAGACCGCTTGACTTTCAATTTCTTTTATTTTCTTCTCATATTGAATTTTTTGAGCTTCCTGAGAGAGATAAGTCATTCATAATGCACGAAAAGCAAAATTAGATTACTTTTTCTGCTTTTAAATCGTCAGCATCAGCTAAAGCTTTGTTTAAGCTCGCTGTCAGTTTCTTATTTTCCTCGATAAGCTGATTTTTCTCATTCTTAGCTCTTTCAATGCTTTTCTTCAACTCCTCTATTTTTTTGATCTATACTCATTCCATTAATTGTCTCAAATCATGAGAAACGCATCATTACTTCGTTTTTATTGCTCTGGATCAGCGTCTCTTTTTCATCGAGCGCTTTGAACATATCAGCCAACTCTTTTTTCAATTTTTTGTTTTCTTCTTCCATTAAACGATATTTATTCAGTTCCAAAGTCTTTCCTGAGGCGCTAAGCTCACTGCCGTTCTTTAGCTTCTCTAAGTCTTTTTTAATGGTCTCAATCTCAGTTGCTTTCTAAATCATCAGACGTCAGACCACAAGAAGAAAGACCACTAAATTTACAGTTCTGAGAGCAATTTCCTGCTCTCCAATCTGACTTCTTAATTGTTTGATAGTTTTATTTAATTCTTCGATTTCTTTGCTTCTTGTCGTATCTTTGCTCTGATTCTTGAGTGAGAATCTAGGTATTACTAAATTAGCCACTTCTAACTTATAATGTCCACCTCTCAAACATTTCATCGACTTTTGTTTTCTGTTTAGGTTCTTCTTCTTCAACTTCCTCTGTGTTAGTTCCACTATGCATTATCTAATGGACAATATGAAAGACAATTAAAAGCTTGAACAGCCTTATAATTGCTCACGCTGTCTTTTCTTTTCGAATATGTTTCAAGCTCATCCTGTGACCAACTATCCTCTAAAAACACTTGAACTTTAGAGCCTGAGTTTGATTTAGTCGGTGATGAATCCATTGAAGTCTTTTAAGCAATGAATATTTTGCTATTGAATTAATTTTTATTCTTACATTCGAGTGCGAATTTGATGTATCAGTAGTTTGTTGCTCTCCATTAGACAAGACCCTTCCTGATTTAGCAGTCGATTCGATCTCAGGTTGGATAGTTTGAGAAGGTTTCACGACTAACCCGACAACACAAGCAATTGTTATAAACTCGATGTTTCAAAGTGTGGATTAATTACCGCCAAGCCATGGATGGGCTTTAATTTCATGCATTTTCAATCGAGATTTCGGATCCCGCTTGAGAATCTTAGTCACTAGATCTTTTGCGAGAGCAGGAAAATCCTTTGGGAAGTCCAGTTTGACTTTCTGCATTGCCATAATAAAGTATGTTTCATTAAAGATGAAATTACCAAAATATTTTCTTCCAATCTCCGTTGCATTTCTTTTGGATCTTTCACATCAGAAGGAGGCGCGAATGGCGATCGTCCTGCCAACATTTCGAATATTAAGACACCAATGCACCAAATATCGAGGCTCGCATCATGTCCAGTTTCGAGAATCATTTCTGGAGCCAGATAATCAGGAGTTCCACAATAGGTTCCTCTCGTCGCATCAGGATGCGAGAAATTCGACCTTTATAATCATTGTTTGAATACTTCGATCAGAAAAGTTCGCTTTACCATCCGAAATCTGCGAGTTTCAGCTTTCCATCCTTATCGATTAAAACGTTTTCAGGTTTGATGTCTCTATGAATGATTGGTGGGTTCTTATTGTGGCAATATTCGATGGCTGAGACGACATCCCGAGTGTACTGAGAACACGTTATTATTGAATATCAACTTTAAAGTAATACTTGCTGAGCTGTCCTTTCGTCAAACCGTCCAAGCTTTGTGAGTTTCTCATACAGTTGTCCCTAGAGCAAAAATGAGGCCTTTGGAGCCGACTTTTGGGTAGCAAAATTACCCCTGGAGCGACTTCTATAATTAAATACACGTTCTCATTGTCTTCAAAGTGATTGTAGAGGCGAATGATGTTCGGATGATCGAGAGAGTACATGATCTTTATCTCGATTCTCATCTGCGAGACCATCCGCTGCTCTTTCAAAACACGCTTTGAGATTTGCTTGAGCGCATATACTTTCTTGGTGAGTTTGTGCCGCACTTTGAATACTTCACCGAACGCTCCTGAAGAAAACGAAAGATTATTTTGTTCTAGCTTGCTGAGGAGATTTTCTGGACGTACCTTTTCCAAATAATCCGAGTTTTTCAAAATCTGATAGATTGCATTCCCGTTCTTTACCCGCCTGAACTGTGGGTGAAAGAAAAATAAACCGATCCTAAACTGCGAATTCAGCTAAGGCATAATGTGTATATTCACCTTGACTTGATTTAATTGGAGGTTGCTCATGCTCTCCTTTTCTGATTCCTTGTACATAAGGAAGGTTAAATTATATATATCTTGATTGTTTTTATCGCGAGCAAAATTTTTTGATCAAAGTGAACAGTTCTCAAAAGCAACATCGATAGATCAAAATTGATTAAAGGTGAACAGATCGAGCATAGTTGATTGCAAGAGCGAAAGCTGCGAGTCTAAAGAAAGTGAGAGGGTGGAATTGCACTTTGGAAATTTTGATCGTCCAATTTGCTTCTCAATTTGATGCAGAATCAAGGACAAATCCGATTTAATTGACCAAGCATGACGGATAAAAGCTGTGTTGCAGCAATTGCTCCGTTTTCTTTAGTTTGTCTCGAATTAGCAGTTTAAACAGCTTTATCGAGCAAATCTGTGAACAAATGAAGTTTAGATGGAAAGCCTCAAAACTTCGTTTCTCACAAACTTTTTATTTTTCTTGATTAACGAAGCTTGTTTTTCGAATCCTGTGAACAGACCTGCTGAGCTATTAGAACGGAAGATTTGAGAGCCAGAGCCGCACACTTTCGATAAACGAAAGAGAGTGTTAGGTATAAAGCCGGATGGAGTCTCATACTTTTCAAAATTGAATGGAAGATTAAGTTATCACATCCTCCTTATTGTATTCCGTTAGACAATTTTTTTCACCTTTTAAGTGGTCGTTTGTGGCAAGTTTATCTGTAAAAAAAATTAAACTAATAATTTGGCCATCAGACACCTAGATAGCTTAAGCTATTGTTGACTTTCGAAATCTTTCGTGATAATCATATGCCTCTTTTGCAGATATTAGCATTTTATGAACCAACATCTCTGTTCATGAAGTTGTTTTCAAAAATAAAGAAACTAAGGCCATCAACTTAGAATTTTATCAATGAAGCTAACTTGAATAAAAGGCTCGTGTTGATAAAAAGATACCTGATTAATCTCCTCGAGAACCTTCCGAGTATTTTTCTCTCCGAACCTACGATTACAAATTCATGATATTTCTCGAACACTATTCTCGGGATTTTAGTACCAGAGAACATATAATTGAGCATGCTTCTCATCGAATCAAGTGTAGCAGAGTCAATCTTAGCCTATATTTCCAACTCAATTGATCACTAATGCCACTTTCTCCTTCTCTGGCGTCTACTGGACCCATTTGCGACAATCGGAACCAAAGCAGTGAATTAATTTGCTCTTCCTAATTTAATGTCTTGAAACTGAGAAATTATGATACAACAGCCGGTTTGGATCTCGAGCTAAAGATATAATGCATCTTTCAGCTCACCCATAAAATAGTTTCCCCTTTTCCAAACTAGAGATGGTATTTGACCACAATTTACAATAGTTATTAACCAATGAATGGCTCGATAATTACATACCATGTTGAAAAATATCTAATAAATTCATTGTTAGAAACTTTCGGTGCTCGCTAATTCTCTGATCAAATCGTTTCTCAAAATTCTGGATTACAAAAATTAGTTAGAAATTATTCTGAAATAACTCATAGCTGCATGAATAATTCCTTCTCACTGAAAACTTATGTAAATCATTTTTCCTGTCAACAAAAAATCTCATATATTTAAATTCAGGAATTGTCTCAAAATAGATCTGCTCTTAGATGTTCCAAAATCAGGTTTTTCCCAGCAAGCAACAAAGCAGTTAATAAGCGAGCAATCTAATCCTCATGCGAATGTAAAATTAATGCGTGAAGCATATTTGTATTACGTAATGATAGATTCAAGAAACGTGGCAAAAAGCTCTTCCATAATTTCTACTGCGACAATAGGGCATGAGATCCCAATGAAATCAGATGATGAAACAACGTATTCAGCTAACTAAGGCAGCTGATCAAAGGTTTTGGAATATCGCTGAGCAAGAACTACGACATTGAAAAGTTCCGAACCAGTGAATCAAAAATTCTAAATCTTGATCATTTCTATTAATATAATTTTTCTAAAACCATTCAAAAGTAAACGTGCTTTTTTTCTGGGTAGAAAGTACTTAAATGCGAAATTCCCAAATGTTTAATAAATATTTTCATAAAAATTTCAATGAACTTTTTGAGAGGAAAAAAAGAAA
>ENA-UOTZ01000105-UOTZ01000105.1-compost-metagenome-genome-assembly--contig:-NODE-105-length-61510-cov-10.239383_pt1 | contig 61510 bp, 49 predicted proteins | sample MGYA00238144_ERZ746983 | MGnify/ENA primary metagenome ERZ746983 (study PRJEB28759, sample SAMN06268863) | compost metagenome | isolation source: single cell | place: USA: California, Emeryville, Joint...
TCTTTTGAGCATCCAGGTGGCAACTTCATCATTTCAGCAGTGAAAGGAAGAGAAATGGGACGATTCTTGTATGGAGCGTATCCACTTGAAACTCTCAATCAAAAGAATAAGTACCTTCACAAGACAACAGAGATAGCCATCTTGAATAAATACTTCATTGGTGAGATCAATCAGACTCAGAGCACTCTCCTCATTTGCAGAGCCCAAAATACACCTACAGTAACTGAAACATTCACTGAATGGACATTTGTGAAGAAGACTCTTCTTACAAAGACAATTGCAAACTTCGAGTTCCGCAGTCCAATGTTCTTGGTGAAGAACGACATGAAAGGAGTTTCTTGGTTTGGAAAGCATTTCTATATTGCCAAAAATCATGTGAAAGGACCCATTAGACCATATACAACCTGTTTGAGTCTTGGAGAATCTTGGACGAGTTTCAGAAAGAAGGCAGTCGAGTACTTTGACTCCAAGATGCAAGTGAAAGAAAAGAAGGAAGATGCTGGAGAGGGAGAAGACACTATAATGGAAGATATCGTGTTGATGGAACCACTTCAGCCTACTACTGACAATATCAACTTTGTCATCAAGAAATATCACAATCCCAATTCACTTGCTCTCTCAGAGTTCATGCATACTGAACTTGATGGATCAAAATCAATTCTCATGAATGGGCCAGTTGGCACAGGACTCGAACTCACTAACTATTCCAAAGGACTCCATTATATCTTTGCAGTGGGAACTGGAATATTACCTTTCATGGATCTCCTCAACTTCATCCTCTTTAAAAGTATGTATCTTGCTCTCAAGAAGCAATTTGGAGAGAAAGTTGCCCAACAAATTGATCCTAATCGTGCAGATGATTATGAACATGCTCTTAATGGTAGCTTCAAACTAGTAATATATGCTGCCTTTGCACCTGGTGAAGAGAATTTTGGATACGACATCATCAAGAAAACTGCTGAGATTAATGCGAAGTATGATCTGAACCTGTTCGAGGCTCATGTGAAGGGAGTAGGAGACGATTTGTATGTGAAGAAGATTACGAAGCACATTGATGAGCAGTTTATCACAGAGCGCGTGAATAAAGATGCTTCTAGATGCTACGTGTGTGGAAACCCATCATTCAACAAGAACGTGCCAGAGTTCTTAGAGAAACTTGGCATCGATCCTTTGAAGGTTATGCTCGTTTAAAATATCTATTAATATTATTATCACTCAATTGTCTATCAAATCCCAAGGTTTTTGTTTCCAAGCTGACTTATAATTCATTTCTGTTTATTAAATAATTTGCTATCTCTATACTCTGCAGAGCTTGAAGAGTTTTTTATCAAAACAGCTTTTATTGTATAACATGCCCCTGAAATTATCCAACGTATTAGTTTATACCCTCCCTCAGTTGTTATAGTCTGTGCACAATAACGAAAAAATACAAGCAAGCGATTTCAGTGAGAAACAACCTTTTCAACTCTATTATTGTTCATACCTCGCTGATAAAACGACTTATGCCACACTGAAGTATTCGAGTAAGTCCTTACAAAGTTTTCCCAAGCTCTTAGCTTCTCAGCTTTCAACGCGTTATCCAATGGAAAAAAATTAACTGAATTAACTTTGTAAATAAATTCAATAAGCAATAACCCGAGCAAACAAATCGGATAAATAATTAATATTCGACCTCAAATAAAACAAAAATCGGTTCTTTATGTCAAAAAGCCCAGCTCTTCGACCGACGTTTTATCATTTAAGTATAATCCTCAGTCCTATAGCTTATTTATCACACTTCAGGAGCAAAATCTGAACAAAAGAAAAACAAATCCGCAGCTGAATCATCAAAATTCGACATGAAGACAGGAACAGGCCAGGTTCGGACAGGGAGTTTCTCAAAGCAATCGTATCACAATCTAGAGGAGGAGGTAGTGCCTACTTTTCGAGGCCGAGCCCATAAGGACGGATCTCAGCTTATTGACAACTATCTCCATACAAATCCAGGAAACAACAACAAATTCGAAAAACCTTCTTCGAAAACTGAAATTTTACAGTCACGAGAGCAGATTGACACCATGCGACGAGATAGTCTTGGATACGTAAATATCAGCCACTCGCAGTTAAGAAATAAGCTTGAGATCGCCAACGATTTCGAGTCGAAAATCGAGCCCTGGAGCTCTCGGCTAGCCTCGCAAGGTTTGTCTAATCTGCTCGAAAATCGTGAGAATAAGACCTATTTCCAACAAAACAAATTGAGCTTGCCGACTGCGAATATCATTCAGCCTAGCTTTCGAACTATTTTCCAATCCAATAAGAAAAACGACGATATTGATAGCATTTGGAAGAATAGGATTGGAGATGAAAACCACGACATCGCTGAGGGAACTGTTTTTGCAAAAGGGTACGAGGATCAGAGACTTCATGGTTCAAGAAAAGTATCAACGACGATAGACAAAGACCAGTTGCGAAGAGAATTGAACTTCAATGAGGATCCTGAAACAACGACTACACCGGGAGGAACAAAACCCTCAGATTTCAGCACCGATCGCATGCAAGGAACGTTAAATTCTGCTCAAAACCGGCATCTGTCGACTCCTGTCAAAGCGGCCGACTTGGAAAATTATATATTCAACTTCGCTCCAAGGTCGAAGACGAATACTCCTCTTTCACATACACCGCCGCTTCAAGGAATCGAGCTGATCAGATGTTCCCAAGGAAAAGCGAAAGAAGGAATTCGCAGCGATGTTGATGACCCTCTTGGTGATTTTGACGAGCTAAAGGAGTATGTGAAAAAACTTGAGAGCCAACTACAGGAAGCTTTGAAAGGAGAGCAGGATTTGCAAAATGAACTGGCCCAAGCTAAAGCTGAGAATCAAGAACTACTATCGGTAAGGTTAGAAGGAAATACATGTGTTCAATTCCAAAATATTAGGTTTTGTCGCAAGCGGAACAGCGAAAACACTCTTTGCTCAAGCACAATAAATCAGCAAAAGAAAAGTTATCTTACACGAAAGAGCTACTCGAAAAAACCAAAATAGATAGCGAGGAAAACTTGCATGCTCTTCGAAGAATGATATCTGGGTAATTAATACATTTTCGCTATGCATCGTAACTAATCCCTCAATTTGAAGCTCGAATCCAATGAATACGCCTTTAAATTCTCAGAATCCCACTGATTTTTTGCAAATGCCGCAGAGAGCTAACTCTTACCAGTTTCAACATTCAGAGCAGCCCGATCTGTATAAACCTCAATTTGCGGTTCATAGACCTGCCTTTTTACAAAAGGAGCCTGTTGGAAGCACCTACGGTGCGAAGTTTAGCTCCACTCTACCAAACTCTCCGATGAGAACTCAACAGTAATGAAACTATAAAAGAAAGGTAACTAACACTTTAATTTCAAGAGACATGAAGGATCAGAGGGCTGAAAAAGTTTCAAAAATCCTACAGATGCATAAAGTAAGTCACTCCCAATGTGCAGATGAGTTACGAGAGTATTTAGGACTTGATAGCTAGTGATGATGACGATGATGACCTGTCATTATTATCTGACTCAGAATTAGAAATAAATCTTGATAAATTCTCTCGGAAACTTGAGACAACGAACTCAACAACGCAGAAGAAGGGTCAGACGGAAGTAGAAATACCCATTAATATTGCTGAGCATTATGATGATATCAAATAGGCGTTGCCTGAGAAGTTTAGAAAGATAATGAGTCCTCCGAAAAATTCAAATTATCCAAAGAAAAAACAAGTAGATTATTCAATTTTGACTCTCAGCTGATGATTTTTGAAAGTCTCCGATAAGAAACCAGAGCACGTACGATTTGGGAAAGGCAACAAATTTTTCTAATACATATTGGTAAAATGAAGAGAGAATGAAATTCTTATTTGATTCACACAATAGGAATCGAGACAGGCGTGCTGTGAATCCTAATGATAACCCTGGCAATTGGAAAAATATATTAAAAAGAACCGAGTTCCTTGATGATTCGTCGATTATGAACGATTAATCAACCTCTTCTAGCTTTTTTTTTTCTTTTTTTTTCTCTCTCCAAATCGTTGATATTTTCAACATCTTTTTGATCACCATTTCTTCTGATAATGTTGCAATGTTGTTTGTCCATACCCACGAACACTAATTAAATGACTTTTCCAATGAAATTTTATCACGCTTATTGCCTTAAGTCTAATTGAGAAACAGACCATTCGGCGCCAGCTATGATAGTTATGTTAGGTCATTGGATTGTACGAGCCTAATTGCTTCAAAGCTATTTGGAGGCGTGATATTTTACAAATATTTGAAAATTGTACTCTTAGAAGAAGATAATGCTAAGCAATCAGCCTCAGAAGTCACAGCTAATAGATTTTCCAATATCCCTTTGCGTTTCTATTGATATTCTCCTAGTTTTGAGACCTTCGAATCTATAATTATATTAGGATAAAGCTTTTTTTTTTTAGATATTGCTTCTGTAAGAAAATTTAAATCTTAATCAAACTTCTCAGCTATCTTAATTTATTAATTATAAAATCGGAATTGTCCGTCGTAAAATGCCATAAAATCACTTCGCTTTCTTCATTCTTACCTTCAAATAATGCCGCAAATGGTAAAGTACAGAGAACATGCTCCTCCGTACAGTATTCTCTAAGAAATGCACCCGGGATTTGATTGAAAGCCCAATCTTAACGTGGAAGATCTCATTAATTTCATCAATTTCTTATTTATTTTCTCCGCGAAGGAGGTGATGAGCGATTTTTTAAGTAGTGTGCATGAGAGAAGCCCTTTTAGTTACATTATACTGGCTGTAAACCCATGAGATTAGTCGGGTTTTTAATCGGACTCCGAATAAGATTAAATTAAAATCACCCACTCTTAAAGGCAATAAATCACATTTTACGAGCTTTAATCAAAAATCAGATGAACCCTCGATCCTTCATAAATTCAGATTCAGACATATCAGAAGCGAGCCACCCCGTCAAAACCGTTGCAAAATATGCTCTTTCAGCTCATTTCAAACACCTTACAGTTATCTTTGAGAACGCTCTTGAGATTGAAATAAATATATTCCGCAGTGAGGAAAAGAACCTGACAATCGAATGGCTCCATCGAGAAATCGTTCAGAAAATCAACAATGAACTTGAATCGGAACCAGGCACTTATAAAAGAGTCACACAGATCATCTTAGAGGCGTCTCCTCCTAATATATTATTGGATTATTACCTTTCTCTCCCAAAAAAGTCCGTATTTCCTATTCACGACGGCCAAGTCCTTTTTGCGAGGCGACCTCAACCCAAGCAGAGCAATACGATGGATGATGATGAAAAAACGCCAAGTCTGGACGATTTTGAAGTGCTGTCAAAACTTGGATGGGGGAAATCATCCACCGTTTATTTAGGTATTGACTTCCTATCTCTTTTTTGCCGTTAATAACTATTTCCACCATGCAGCCAGGAAGAAGTCCAATGGTGTTTTCTACGCGATTAAGCAAATGAGGAAAGGAGTGCTGAAAAATCCGAAACTTGAGAAAAAATTGCGATATACAGAAAGAAACAACTCGATAGCCCTACGGAAGCCTTTTCTTGTGAATCTGCACTACACCTTTCAGAGCGTAGAAGCACTAATCGCTTGATATCTCTCTAACATCCTTCTCCAGGACTCTTATTTTTATTTCGTCATGGATTACCTGCCTGGAGGAAATCTTCGGAAAATTCTCAATCAAAACGGCACGTTCACAGAGGAAGATGCTCAATTTTACGTTGCTGAGATATTGATTGCATTAGATATCATTCATGAGAGCGGCTTCATTCACAGAGATCTCAAAGTACCATTTTATTTTTTTTTGTTTTCGTTCTAAATGAAAATTTCCTGATGCAATTAGACTGAAAAAATCTTAATTGATGACGAAGGGCACATCAAAATAAACGATTTTTCTAAATCAAAGAAAGTTAAAACTCAACATGAGCTGAACTATTCGCCAGTCGGATCCCCTAGGTATTAGTTCCTTCAATTATCAGCTATTAACCTGAATATTTTATTCATTAGAATTTGTTCACCTGAAATCATATCCGGTAAGGGATACAACGTAATGACAGATTATTACAGCCTCGGAGTACTTGTATACGAGTTAACTGTTGGCCGTTCACCGCACAAGAGCTATGGAGGCGATTTCAAGCAGATTGCGCAGAAAATTTTAACAGAAGATCCAGTGCTTCCAGATCATATTTCTAAAGATTTGGAAGATTTTATCATGAGTCTTCTTTGCAAGGACGTGAATTTGCGACTCGGAGCTGAGGGAGGTGTCGAAGAAATCAAAAGCCACCCTTGGCTAAAAGGCGTGAATTTTGAGAAAATCGCCGCTCGCTTAGTTCCCCCACCGATTGATCCTCTAGATCTCATTTTCGAGCAAAACCTTATGGAGATAAACCGGGATTCAGAATTGTTGGAAAATAGTGAGGAACTGGATGGATTTGAAGGTCCGTTGTTGTTTTTCGATTATAACGAAGAAGAAAAAGAACTCGAAGAGAAGAAAAACCTGCAACTTGAATCAGATTCAGCGCAACGGCTTGTACGAAGGAAAATACCGACTCCGACTATGGTTCCTTTGAAGGGCGTAAAAGAGCGAGGAGGGGGATTCCGAAAATATTCCAGTGATATTTTCGCAAAGAAAGCTAATACACATGTACAAGCCACAAAACCGAACCTTAAACATCTGCAATGTCATTCACCGAGAGGAGCGAAGGGGGATTCAGAGACATGTCTAAGTTTTGAAATCAAATCGAAGGCGTTTGTGGGTTCGGAATTAAATTTCGGGTCCATGAATTCTCAAACTTCGTACTCTGAGTTTGATGATGGAGAATGCCAAGCGCATTTGACGGAGTCGTATAAACTGGTACCGAAGATGATGACAAATAATTTTCCTTCCTCTCGTCATAGCGAATTCGTGCTGAGAAAAAAAGAGAGCAAAAATATAACCTAAAGATTGTTGGATCGCGCATGGTGTGATTTATATGGTTAACAACAACTCACTTTTTACAATTTGTAAAGGTTTCTAATTCAGTTTAGTTGAAGATTATCATTTTTATTACCTGTTTCTATTTTTCACTCAACTCTCTTGGTCATTTTTTTCTTCCAATGATACCACGGAAGGGAATAGTGGCGCCTTACACAAGGCTCTAATAACAGTTTTACACAAAGAACTAATTGATTTTTTTGAAACTCTATTCGGAAAAGTATATTCTGAGTGATATTCATCAATACTTTAAATTCCTTCACTTTCGAATGCATATTAATTATTGATGAATTGATTTCTCTGTTCAAAGTGTTATGATGTCTGAAGGATTCTGACCAATAGAGAGCATTTCCTTGAAATTTTCTTAATAAAGTCTTCAATCATGTCATTTTTACCCCCTGTGGTGAATTACATCTATATTCCTACAAAAATAAGATGAAAACGAACGAACCCTTTGGGTCCGGAAAGAGTACTATCATGCTCCTTTTTGCTGTGACTGATTCACAAGATAAATGACGAGGTATGATTGACTTGCTTTAATAACTTTTGAGCCAAAAAATCGTGCATCTCAACATAAAAAAAAAAGTTTAGCATATTCCGATTGTAATATATTTCAGAACTCTCTCTAACAGAGAAAAATTTTTAATAATGGAGATTTGAAAGAGTTCTTTAATATATAGATGTAAACTCCAAGATGTAAATAAACGCCAAGGTGTTTACTCTGTTTATAGATAAATTACTTGAAAAATAATTGAAGATTCCTGCTTAACCTTCAAAAAATAATATTGAAATTAATTTCACAACGAAAAATAAAAATTTAAAATAGGTATCCTCAATCCGCTTTTCAGAGCATCATCTTTTTTTAAGCTGATGGTTTCACATACTCCCAAAACTTCTTCGAAGAGTACCCAGTTTTTCGCACAACCACCCGCTTTCTCTTTGATAAAAACAGCGAACCTCCTTCATTTCCAACGAAACAATCAATCGGGTCCAAATAATCAAAGAACTTATGAACTCTGGGAAGCTCACCATCTGATGATTCCTCCTTTTCACTGTAATTCGCTTTCAAGAACCTGTCCTCAGCGTACTCGAAATACCCCCAAATTCGTTTAAAAACGTTTCCGATCAACTTAGAAATGATGATGCAGGACAGTCGCTTTGAGTTGTTAAGGTGATCGAGGGTCCAGCCGTCAACCTCATGGCTCTTCAGCTTCTTTAGCTCGAAATCAGCGTCGATTCGAAGGAACGTGATAACGCTTTTCTTTTTCACAAGGTCGCTCTGCATGACTGCAACAGACCCGATTTCGACGTCTACGGCCCAGAAGCGGTTTAAAAACATGCAGTTCAGCTTGTAAGAGGACAGCTTGGTCTTGTCTACGAGGTCATAGATGAGAATCTCGCTGTTTTCGTAAGTGAAAAGCAATTCGAGCATGACAAATAAAAGTTGCTTGTCATTATCGCATTCAAAATCAGCGATCTTCTTATCCAATGGGAAAGTCAGAAACTCTTTGAGATGAGTACCGGACCTTTCCTGGTAGTAGTTCCATTTTAAAATCGATGATCCCTTTGCAATTAGCAACTCTTCTGAGCCAAAGACCTTTATGCGGGTCATAGGCTGGCTTATTCGAGCGCAAGTGAGCGGAGACTCAACGAGAGTGTGATTCGCGCTCAGTTTGCTGAATATCTTGAGGGATCTTTGTAGCGAATAAATGAAAATTCCGTAGTCGTCGCAAACGATCAGAAGGTTGTTAGATGGGTCAGTTAGTAGCGTGTGCTGCTGGAGGTTCGAAGGGGCTTGACTCATGCCAACTTTAATGCTTTTCATCAGTTTATTGGTTCTGTAGTTATAGAGGGAGATCATGGACGATTCGTAGTTGGGAAGATGTCCTATGTAGAGCTGGACGGCGACTAAAGTGTTTTTTAGCACGATCGCGGATCGGCATGTTGAATCTTCAGGTAGTCGACCAAGGATTTGGTCTCGGTAGGCACTTTCGGCATCAGCATTGGTAGCTGTCATGGTATTTGTTTTGTGGAATAGTTAGTTAGAGTGGACGATAGAAAGGATCTAATTTGTTATTATGAATAATAACTGCTCTCAGATTATTAAAATCGATTTGCGATTTTTGTACTCCACAATTGATTATTAAGATACTCTTGCCTGAGTAAAAAAATAGCCTATAAATTGAGATGAATCCGTTTTTGAGATAGAGGCGTTTATTGAGATAGCTGGCGCCAGCTAGTTACTCTGCAATATTAGATCTCAAAAGCTAAAGAATTGTTCGAAGAGCGTGAGTTTAATCGGCAAATAAGTTCTTAAGCCCATCATTGGATATCTTTGGCAACCAAGTTCGTTGGAGATCCATATCGTCTCTATTCCAAGGGAGGAGGTTCAATGCATGACTTTTCTAAGTTTTAATCAGCAATTAATAATTCTATGTAAAGTAATCGCTTCTCATAAAGGTTGGCTTATGCCTCTTGACCTCCGTTAAGTCATTACCCTTAACCTACAGTCCTTCTGGTAAGGTTTGGTAGTTGAAACCTCGTGATATAAGCATTATAAAAACTTTTGAAGCAGTGAATATCATCGTACTTCGATATTTCCTAGCACCTTAAATAGCAACTTGATTGCTTGTCTCTCTTTCTCTTGTTTGAGGAGAGTCGTTGTCATGATACTTTCATAATAGAGTATCCAACTTTTACGAAAATTATTGAATGAATAGCCATATAGGCCGTTTTACCTCGGATATGTACTCAAACTCACGACAAATGAACTGAAATAGAACAACTCCAAATTTTTCTGGATTTAGAAGCTTAATCGAGGAATTTTTCGATGATATGTCCAATACCCAGTGAAGGTATTTGTTTCATTGCTGCTATCACCTTCAAAGTCGAACCTGCAAGACAAAGGTGAACAAGTTCGTGGAATTCAAAAAAAAAGAGAGACTATGGTTCCCCGTCAAAACAGATAACCGTTAATTTTCGATTCTGTCAAGAGGTATTTTTTAATGATAAACCAAACGGCAACATCTCATATCAATCTCAAACAGCCGGCGTTTGTCGCCTCATTTTAGTACTGACAATGAAACTCATGCAATTAGGGTGAGCATATGAGTTCCATCATGGAAAATCAATAATATTGTTTTCTGCTTTCATCTCTCCTTTCAAGTTTTAGCGTTACAACGGGAAAAGATTTCTGCGTGAGCCGAATTGAATTCAAATTTCCTATCAGAATTTTCTGGAGGTAAAATTTTTGGCGGAAATTGAAACTTATCTCCTTAATTGGCATTTTGGCTTGCCAGAGAGGAAGAGCAAAATTGAAGTAATGAAATGAACTAAGAAGTTCTCAGATGAGGAGGTATCAAGTGACTGAATGTAAACTTTAAGATTTGTCAAAGTACTTCTACATACAAAGTGATGCTTAGACTCAAGCAGAACTCATAAAGAGATTTGTGCCGATAACACGGAGCTATTAAAGTTTGCTATATGATGTATTCATTTACGGTTTAGAACAGGAACATATGAATGAAGTTGAACTCCTCGACTCAATTAGAAATCAAATCGTGGGTGGGTAGGCACATATCCTAGTCTTTAAATATTTTGATATTTAAAGATTCACTTTTCAATGTTCTCAATCAGAACCACCTCTAAAAATGGTCATTTTTATTTTTTAGAATCATACTGCTATTATTCCTTTTAGGAACCATACTCTACAACTCGTTTCTAATTGATTCTTAAGGAAGCATCTCTGCTCGTTTAATGCTTCAAGCATGCAAATGAAATCTTTAATTTATGAAAAAAGACTTGAAATATGCACAGATAAATAATCATTTAGACATACATATTTAAGAATAAACGAATGTACTAACATATAGCTTTGAATATATGTTATATCTATTTGAAGATATTTCATAGGGTCTACTGAGCTGCAAAATTAAAAATACGCCATCACCGAGTCAGGCTGAGAAGTTATCCGCTTATGATGACTATTGGCGTTCTTGCATGAAAGATGTCTATGACTGGTAAAGTACGCTATATTCTTCATAGCAGTCGCCGGTCTGCTTTTCAATTTATTTTGCATATGGATGTTCACCGGAGTCTCCTCGGTCGATAATTTCCTCACTGAAAGCTGACCGGTACTCGTTCTCGTCGAATCAGTTAGTGCTACCATAGGTTCAAAATTGAACCGAGATATCGTTTTCGTGCGACGGTGAAAAGTGTCTCCTCCATAACTATTAAAAACAATCGACGCTGGCTCAAAAAGCTTCTCATGCGATTCAATTCTATTCAACCCAATCGTTTCACCGAAGACCTCGGTCCTCTGTCGGCTCGTGCTCAGCGTTTGGAAAATAGTCAGGAGATTCTCTGACCTGACCCCTTGCAGGTGTCTATCAGTCACCAGTGTCACTCGACTGGACTGAGGCCTTGGAGTTGTATGGATAGTCAGAGGAATGGAGCTACCTATAGAAGGTTTCTTTGAGTGCTCGAGGACGGCTCTGGCTGTTTCTGGCCTTTGGTTAGATTTCTCTCGCTGTTTCTGAATAATTTGCTCTCGGAGAAGGGAGTTTTTCCTCGGGATGAACTTCGCCACAGTTGCTGGAGCGTTTTTCCGCGTATTAAACTCTCTGATTTTTATCCCGAGGTCATCGATCAATTCTTGTTCATTTATCTTTCTCCTAAGATAAGAAATCGAATGAAAATTGTTGTAAATTTCGTAGTTACTCTTCAAGGTATTTCTGCACAAACTCTTCACGTGTGACATTTTTCTCGACTTTGACCGAGATAACCTCGCTCCGTTTTTTGCCAGCGGTCGCGGGTCTGCTTGGAGACAGGAAAGTGACTTCGCTGGTGGGATGATTGAACTTAGTTGAAACTCGAGCCGCGGCAGTACAAAAAGATGTATCGTTATGGGGACTGCCTTTAGGCGATCTTGGTGACTCGGGCGACGCGCTTCTCGCGGTAGAGGGACGCACAATTTTACCAGGACCAATCTCCTGAATTAGAGGCACGTTTTGGTTTGAGCCGGGATGAAACATATCCTCGATTAATTCCGCCTCGAATCGGATTCGCTTTGGTCCGCTGACAGATTTGCTGGTTGGATCAAATTTTGAAATGAATTCTTTAAGATCAGATTCTTTTGCCTCTATCAAATGAATTTAGTCAATTTTTTGTTGTATCCCAGAAAGTTATTACTTTTTCTATCAAAATCGACACTCTTCTGGACTTTTTCTTCTCGCCACTGCTTCTTCTTCGCTGAGCTCTCTCGCAATTTTCTTAAAGTGTCTGAATGGCGAATATTCAACAAAAGCACCTGGTTAAGTCGAAGGATCAATGATTAATCAAAAGAAGTGGCAAGTAGTAAGCTTACATCCTTTGCGATTACTAAAAGAACCGCGTTCAGCGACGTCACTGTTGCCTCTGTCGACCTTGGAACATTCTCCACCATCTCTTGTTCTCCGAAATAAGCGCCTGGTGCTAGGATTGAAAGCTATAATATCAATTTTATTCGCCATGTTAAACGACAAGAGTAGTAGTATTACTGTAATTGTTTTTTCTTCTTTAAGGGCCTGGTGAGGATCCGTACGAGCGTTTCGGTACAGTTCATGTGCTTCTTCTTTGATTTCTCTGTCCTTCTGCATGTAGATTGTTTTTGTCAGCTATTCAGTTCAAGCACAGCTTTAGAAATTCTTCGAAATATTGTGTATTACTCTGACTTCGCCTTCTCTCACAATATAGAAAAAATTGCTCTTATCTCCTTTTTTATAAAGGACAGTGCCCTTCTTAAATGTCTTTTCTTCGAGCAGATAACTCATCTCAGACAGCTTTTTCGTATTCCAGGAAGAAAACAGATTGATCTGCTTTAAAAACTCGATTTTTGCGATATATTTTTGATAGTAAATCTCTCCGAAGATACGATCGTATGCCGCTTTGTCTATTACCATTAGATGAGTATCTTCTTTACAGACCACCGTTCCCGTTCTAGTTATTAGGAGAACTTCAGTTCATAAATCAGCAATAATAATCATCAAACCTTGTTGCGTTGCTGATCAAGGCGATCTCTCCAAACGCATCACCTTGCTTCATTTCCTTAAGAATTTTCATCCTAGGATACAGTCTCTCTAACTTCTCCTCAAACGTCTCATTGGGCGGGGGTATCTCTTCCTTCTGAAAAGTAAAGCCCGCTTCTCTATTCCCCTTCCTTTTCACTCTCGGACTCATTCCTTGTCTGTGAGTAGGAGATTTTTGAGTAGGAGAAGTCACTTCAACAGTCTTTTGTCCGACAAACCCTGATAGCTTCATCAGTGTAGGTGGCATTCTATCCCTGCTGTTGTAGACAGAGCCCTTTCTTTCTCTCTGAACACCGCTCTTCTCAAACTTACCAGCTGTGTTAGGCTGCATTTCTGCACTGGGAACCTCGTTTGAATGCGTCGGAGAAGTGAGCGTGCCACTTGGAATCTCTCTGTCCTTCTGCTGTAAGATAGCTTCATGCTTTGGAACAACGATAGTAAAACGACGAGCTCTCAGAGGAAGTTCGCCGTGGAAACTTGTCCTACGAGCCAGAACTATGTCAGGTTTCTCGGCAGTGGGTTTTTTCTCCTCAGGCTCTCCGGGAGGCTTCTGATCGAAGTTGATACCTTCCTTATTCACGAGGAGATACACTGATCCCTTGATGATGTAATAGAACTTTGAACCATACTCGCCTGGTTATTTGCAACAACAAAAAAACAGCTGATTAGCCTGTGTTTTAGTGATCAGCTTTACCTTCACGGAAGAGTACATCTTCTTTTTTGAAGAATTCATATTTTGAGCGTCTAAGTAATGCATGGTAGGCGTCTTCAGGCAGCTTGTCTTTGATATCCTGAAAGAATTTGACTTCTGAAAAGATCATGTCTAATAGTTCGATTTCTTCAGGGTTTCTGCTCTTTTTTTTCATTACATCTATAATTATCTAACCAACTAAGATGCTTTTGTGCTATGTTAGATACTTTAGCGTCTTCTTCGTTGTTGAGGTCATAGCGGCGGTTTAGGTTCAGAGATGAATAGCTATGGAGTGTCTTTCTGAGCGTCGGCTTGAGGGACAAAGGTCAGAGCTGAATTTATGAAACTTTGTACTTCTTCCGTCGAAGGCGTTGTAGTTAAGATCGGTTTTGGGACCTTAACAGCAATTTTCTGTTTTTCAGCAAATTTGCTCTTTGAATTCACTAAAAGTTGATTGTTATGGAGCGAAAGACCTGAAGAGTTACGGTATTTTTGTGCTGCTTTCATACTGATTAAATATAATCAAAAGAATGAGTGATATATACTCCAATTAATATACGACTAATCTCGTTATATTTTTTATGTGTTTTATTGAGATTCACTTGAGAAGCATCCGAATGGGAGAAAATAATGAGACAGGATATGTCGTTGAGGTAAAATACTGAGATACTAGGAGAGCAGATTACATGACACTTCGCAAAAGATGTTCTTAGATGTTTTTTGGTAGATCTTGACCAATCACAGCTCTTCATGGGAATAGAACCACTCTATCTTTTGAGAATATACATGGATATGTCCACCAAAATCAAGGAAGGCGTCGCTCTTCATGGGTACCACTAATGCTAAATTCAGCTTGATGTCGACTAAATTTCCTGCTGTAAATGAATTTTTCAGTACAAGAGGCATATACCTATGCACATATGCATAGGATTCACACATATCTTGTCGAAAGCTCCCCCTTTCTTTTACATTTTGTTGTGCATATGTCAAATATATTTTCTTTAAAGTTATAATGTCTAAAAGCAAGCGATTTCTTTACCATACGATTGTGACTTTTTGGTGTTTTGTTAATCTTAATTGCGGCTTAAGCGAAATAAATAAAACCACTAAGGCATCTCCATGAACAAAGGCTCAGGATTATCTTCTCCTCACGAGAAACAGAAGGCTCTTTCAACGCTCATCACAGCAAAGCCTTCCAATTCGTCTACAAAACTACCAAAAATGCCTTTTTCTCTCTCAAATGTACTTCCAAAGTCCACACGATCGAAATCTCTCGCCTTAAACCCCTATTCGAAACTTAACCTCAGTCTATTATCTCCTGTTGCTGTTGATTCAAGTCAGTTATACACTCCTGGAAGAAAACCCCTGTAAGCAACGCCTCACTCTTCCTTTTTGTTCTAATCTCCAAAACCTTGCACATAGCCGAGGAGCGTTTGATCGTTCTCATGATTTGTCTCCAACTAACATGAATCATTATCTCAATCCAGATTCATTCAATCCGAAACCCGCAAGCACATTAGCTTATCTTTCTCAGAATGAAGATAAAGAAATTAGTCCGATAAAATGTAGCTATTACAACTTTATTCATTCTCATTGTACTTGCATTAAGATGGGTCAGGAGTCGATGAGCAAGCTTCTCAGTTTTCTTATAATTTGTCAGCTAAGAAAATCAATTCAATTCGCCTGAAACCCAACAAGAGCAACGATTATGTGATACCTCTCAATCCTCTTAAATTCGAGCACAATGACATCCTGCATAATTTTTCCATTCCACAAGCCAATAAGGAAGTAGTGGTGCTACGAGAAAAGATTCAAGCATTAAAAGAATCAAATCGTAAACTGCTGGATGAGAAAGATGCATCCTTTCATTTTAAAAGAGACGATTTGCAGTCGGTATATAATCAATACTATTTGAATGAGGTAAACTATTGAAATTTATACCATGCATTATTTGTAACATTCTCGTTTCTGTGACTTATAGATTCAAGGCTTACAGCAGAAAGTGAATGAACTCACTACCCTCGTTGATTCACAGAAACAGAAGATTGATGCTTTAGATAAAGGTATCCCTGACCTCATTCTCCAAGATGGCTGAATGGAAATCACTAGAAAATCAAAGTCTGAAGAATTCTCTGGATGTCTATAGATCGTTAGCAGTTGAACAGCATAAGCAGTAAACATTAAATCTCTTTTTTCTGTTTTCTGAGACGGAACTGATTTAGTGAGAGACATGCAACCCGACACGACGGAGAGGATGAAGAGGAGGTAGTTGAAAGCAATTATTTGAGATTGACGTTCTGCCTTATTGTAGGATGAGATGAATTTCGAAAACGGCATCATTGACAAATTTGCTGCTCTAATACGCTCTCTCCACTCGACAAAGAACACAACAAATTTCTTAAAAAAGCTCGTGCAAGAGTCAACTCATATATTTGAATGCGGGTATGCCAGATTAATACTCGTAGATCAAAAGCTACAAAAACTATGTCAAGAGTAATTCCTTCACCTCTCTCAAGTGCAGGAAGCTGATTCATGTTTTTCAAGCTCTGGATTAGTCAATGCTGAGTTCGCACTTGGAAAAACTTACTATCCGGTCGTTAAACATCAAGAATCTAAAAGAATGGATGAACGACTGCTCCAGACTGCTGTTGATTCGCCAGAAGCAATGAGGAAATTCGCTGTAACCGAGCAAAAGCTCATTTCTTCGCCAATCTTTTCGATTAGAGATAAAAGAGATGATATTTACTGTGTCCTACAGATAACAGACCCTCTCTTCTCACATGCAGAGTCTTCGAAAAAGCTGAAGAAAAGACGCTTGTTTTCCTTCAGGGATGAGAAAACTGCTATATTCCTCTCTAAAGTCCTTGCTTTGGCCTTAGACTTATATTTTCTCAATGAAAAACTTCATGAGCAAAAGGCGAAATACCAGCATTTTTCTGATTCGAGTAAAATAAATCCTTTGACATAGTCTAACAAATCGCTTAGTGAGCGAGCTCGGCACCAATAAGAACCTTCAGGAATTCCTCTTTACGATTAAGGAGAAAGGACCGAAACTGCTTGGATTCGATCATATAGGAGTCTTGTTTCAAAAAGAATCTGGTATTTCAATTGAAAGTAATAGAGGCTTACTCTATTCATTGACTTAGAGGAGATATTTTATACTTATGACATGCAAAAAACGCCGGAAGGGAAGTTCGTTTCGAGATACCCCGTGAAGTTCCCTCTAAAAACGGGAATTTCGAATTATATATATCAGCATGGAATTGAGTTAGTAAGCGCGAATGATCCGCGGCAGCAAAAGCTGTTCACACCGGAAATTGATAACGTTTCTGGAGCACCAGCGGTGAAAAATATGATCATAAGTAATGATAACTTTGTGGAGTTGTACAATTCTAATTTATCATGTAATCAGCTCTGTTGAGGGACGATGATGGACATAGAGTGGGAGTTTTGCAGGCGATCAATAAATCAGATGGAAAACAGATTCAAGAAGCTGATGAGGTAAAAATTGATTTGAAAAATAGTGTACACAGAGATTCTTTTGGGACTAGGTGGCTGTAAAGTCGCTGATGAAACTTTTTGCTTCGATGATATCGCACATCAATAGAGTCGAAGAAACGCTGAATGTAACTTACGCACTAAAGACGAGGATGCAGAAGATGGCGCTTGAGCTGAAAATAAGGAATGATAGCTAAAGTTCTCCAATTTTTTTCATAATTTATCCGTTCAGAAACGAGACCATATGTCTTTTAATTTATATCATTACTCCATTGAGTGGAATTTCAAGGAAGATTGTTTCACGAATAAATTTCGAGTTGAGGCGTCTTGTCTTCATTGTCGAAAGCATGGTTTACATTTTCCACTGAAGAAATTAGCTGTATTGCAATTGTGCATTCATTATAAATTCAAATTGGAAAGCCAATGCCAAAAAGGAATGTATTTCAAACATCAATAATCGAGTCTCCGTCGCTTTATGAGTATTGGCACTTGCTTCTGGCGCAACGTGGAAACAGGTTTACCTATTCTCTTTCCATGAGTGCTCTTTCCATTAACAAATTTGGCTTCATATTTGTAAGAGCGGGTAATTGACTTACATTAAATCCAATGCTTTGATTGTGTAAAAGTGAATATCAGATATATACATACTTCTTGTGCTGAGTAATTTAATTAATTCAGAAGAGCGCGAAATTAGGGTCATCTTTGTTTAGGATCTCCTTATTTGAAAGTAGTCAAAGCCAAGGTCAGGTTCTCCAATACAGATGCATCATTTCCTTTGAAGCTAGCTCAGTCTTAAATGGAGTAAAAAGTTTCAAGGTTAAACCTTCAAATTCGATAATATTTTCTATCAGAGGAGAAATTTTGCGAATCCTTCCTACTTCAGGGGAACAAAACTCAGCTATTTTGTGTTGCTCGTATCGGACAATCGCAATAAAATGAAAAAATCCTTAATAGCGGCTTCTTCCAGAAATTCAAACAAAAATTGACTAACTTTCGTTAATTCCGCTGAATTGTGTATCACTATTTCAATGTATTAGCTATCAAATGATTCCATAATGCTCCTTCCTACTCAAACTCCAGTTAAGGAAGACTATCGCTGAGTTGAAGCCATTTAATCTTTACTAATGAGTGCGTAACTTGTAAACCATGCTCATTTTTTAAAATTAACTCAATGGTTTCTCAATTTCTCTCACTTCTATTGAAATCTTCTTCAAAAGACATTCTAATGCAAAATTTATGAATTTGCACTCAAATGACTGCTGATTCCTCCATGTTCATATCGATCTGCTCCGTTTTCAAATGGCAGCCCGATGATGAGGATGATAGATCGCTCTGGTGTTCCCTTGGCCTCTTGCCTGCTCTTCCGAACTGATAAGGTACCTCGCAGTTCCTGAAAATTGCTTGATTTAGTTTGATTCTGTTATTCCTCAGGAGTTAGACAAAAGGAACAACGAAAATTTCATTTATAACCAATCGTTTCTGCCGATATAAAAAAATTCAGTGAATTCAACCCCATCAACCTTTAATAAAGCAAAGTACTGCTGGTTTAATAAACCATATAAGATTTGAATAGAAAACCCAGGTAAAAACACCCTCTTTCTCTTCTTATTGAAGCTAAAACGGATTCCAAACTAGTTCAGATTCATCGGCAAAATGAGCATAATCCCCAAAGAAGCCACAAAAAAGTTATTAGACTGTTATATTCACTCATTCTCTCGAATCCAAAGCCAAGAAGCGTTCGAGAAATGCATGGACTTCCTTTGCGAGGTTAATGGCCCTGTAGACCTCGGCGCAGGGATCCAGGTTCTAAAATCTGAGAGTTTTGCCACTCCAGTCCTTCAATTTGACGAGATCAAGGAAGAGCCGCTTGATATGTTGTTCCAAGCATATCAAGAGTCCGTCTCAAGACCTGAAACAAACATCAACGAGGCTGACGGACATCTCGCAATTGAAATAAATTACAATGAGAGCAGAATTGAGTGCCTAGAGAGCGAACTAAAAGAAAAGAAAGATAGTAATGTCAACTATTCAAACCTTAATAACTCAATTAAACAGAGCTCCGAGAGGTCATTTCGAAATCCCAAGTCGTGATTAAGTCTCTGCTTGATTCATCACCAAAGCATCGAAAAAATTCAAGATTCTCTCCTGAATTCATGAAGCAAATATCATTATTTAGTCTTGCTGAAGAAGAAGAATCCTCTCTACAGTCGACGACACGAGGAATCAAAGACACCTATCAAGAGCATGAGAGTACATAAATAATTTTTATGCCTATTCTAATGCAATGTGTTAATAGAAAACAAATTGGAGGCAATCCGTGGGCATTTCAAAAACTCTCCTAGCGTGATTTCCATTGGTGACCTGATGGGTGAAGACAGACCTCTGGACCAAACCGCGCCAAGCTTGAAGAGCTCGATTATTCCAAGTCCTCGAGATTATGGAGCGCCACCAACCACCAGTTCTTTAAGTGTAAGAAGCGACCACCGTAAAAGCAGTTTGATACAAAGCGCGGCGAGGAACGCGTTCATCAGCAGCATCCAAGCGAAAATTTCTCAGATGACGAAATATATAATCCACGTGTCCTCCCTGAGCGTTATCATCGCTCTTTTCATCTTCTCTCTATCCGCTATCATCACGAGAGTCGGTCTCGACAATTCAGATTTCTCGAAAATTGAAATTGTTGATCACGCGACCTGCGCTGAGGTCGACCCAGCGATATTCATGAGTGACATTGAATATGTCCAAGGCCCTTCACTAACAGCGTTATCAATGATTGCGCTTGTTATTTCGATTACAAACTATGGCCTGAGAATCGCTCTGGAGAACTTGAAAGGGAAATACTCAAGCAAATGGCTGTGGGCGTTCCCTCTCATAGCTTGTGTGCTAGAGATGGTCGCTGTGCTTCTCATGTTCAAGGGAAAGAACGCGCTGTCTGATCTTCAGAAAAACCTATTTAAACTGACATCGATGAACTGCTTGAAGAACCCAACGTCTGCCGCCGGTATCTTTGACCATCTTGTTGGAATATTCGGCCAACAGTTTATGTTCACGGTAGTCGGAGCGATACTTTCGATCTACCAGCTGATATTCTACCTCTCGAACGTGTTTGTGATCGAGTTTATGCAAAGTCTAAAATAAGAAAATGTTTAGAGTTATAAGACCAATATTAAACGATCTCTATCTCCTTATTATTTTTTTTCAACAACAGTTAATTTATTCTATAAATTTGTGTTGATGTGTTAAACTTGCCATTTTTGGGGCATTCTGCTCGAAAGAGTATTTATCGGTTTATATGAAAATGAGTATTAAATTGGTTATTAAAGAATTTCTTTTTGAAATGAAGCATTAAAATGCGAAGATTCGGAAAAGAGTACTTTGATTGCAACGCTAGCTTGTATCTGTGAAATAGATTCTATTTCGATTGATTTCTTCTCGTTAAACAATGAATATTAAACCGGTTCTCATAATTAATGAGTCAGAAATTAGGCAGACGTTGGCTAAGTTGAGTTAAAGCAAGCAATAAGCTCAAAATGAAAGTATATTTTGCATTGATGATGGATGATATCAGTGCACTCCAAAGTAGTTGGATCATGAAGAGAGTCGAACTTATGAAACAGGCAAGTTCAAGGTTTTCATTTTTCTTTTTTTTTTGGAATTCTACATACGAGAGCATAAGGACCCTACAGTTTCCTTGATTCTAAGGACATTTTTGCAACACCATGAGATGTCCATTCATTTGCTTTGCTGAGAGGTTGCTATTGGTTTTTTCATTCTTTATTGATGTTAATTTCAATTATAATTATACGAAATACAACTACACTGCTAATCTTACTAGCCACTGAGTAATTCCTTAGGCATACTATCCTACCACCAATGATCTAGTCGCTATCATGGAGTCACTAATTATTTCTTTCCATTTTTGCAACAATGTAAATCCTTGCAGCTAGCTGAAAGAGAAAAGCTACATCGGCCACGCCGGACCCCGCCATTCCTCCAGCTTCAGGGTATAAATATGTTTGGAATCATTATGTAAAAGGAATTAAACCATTGATAAATTGGCTACTGATTTCGCGTTCTTTTAATTTTATCGACGTGCTTTAATTAGAAACAGTTAATAAACAACAGATCTGTTAATTAACTTCTACTCATTTTGTTTAATTTACGCGAATAACGTTGATTCGAGTAAAAAATTTAGGACTCTGTTTGTAATGGCCCTCCCAAACCTCGACCTACCAACTTTTAAACTCCCTTTCTTCGATGCCTTAGAGTCCGAACCGACTTCCGAAGGATCTCACTCACCTGCTCTCGATGCTTATATCCAAAAGATCGCTTTCCTCTCCCCCAACGAAACCGAAGAAGCTCTCAATAAACTAATCTCCTCAATCCAGCCCCCGACCTCAGAAGAATCCTATAAACTTGCTCTTCATAACATCGAGGAAGTAAGAGCCTATCAAGAATCAAAAGTCCTTCAAACGGTGCTTCATATGAAGACTTTTGATTTTTTGGAGGACGTTTGCAGGATTAACCAATCCCTCAACAAAGACTTCCTTCAGAAGGCCTCGATAAGCGAGACCTTCGACTATTGTAACGAGAAATTCAACCACGTCAACAAGAAAGGCAATTATATAGGTACTCTATGAAATTTGACGGTTAATTGGAATTATTTTATATCTTAGGAGATCACAGCAGTGACATGCAGATCGAAGATGATCTGTTTGCTCAGTCCTCGGATAAACTCAAAAAGAACGTGACCTTCCCGTTTTGGATGGAAGCACAGCTTGAAGAGAACACCGGCAGACGAGATGATCTTTCCGACACGTTTGGCTCGGAGTTGGAAGGCTCATTGACGCCGATGGAGGATAGTAAATCGAAGAAATTCGTGTATTACTCGTCAAATAAGAAAGTGGTGTTTGGATTCGATAAGGTAGAGAATCTGATCGACGATCATGTGATCGAAGATTCAAGCCGAGATATTCTTAAAGAAATTGACCACAATATACTTTTTGATAACTTTTCTTGCAAGAATACCGGGTTCTATTGAATCAGTACGGTGATCCTGGGATACTAAAGCAAGTTAGAGTTTTTCAACACAAAGAAGCTTTGGTGAGGTGGTCGTTTGGGTGGATGTTACGAAGCCCGAACGAGCATCTCAAACGCCATGTTTTCCCCAGAATGGTGTTATTTGTTAACGTTTTCCTATATTAAGTTAGAGCGATTTTTACATAATCCATAATAGAAAAAGAGATTACATGTGAATTTTACATTGCGTGCTCTCTTTTCAGAAAAAAACTTCTTTTGAGTTAGTATTTTCAAAAACTAGCTGAAGTTAGCTTCGACAACAACACTCGCTTTGATAACTTTGTACTACGAATTGATAAACAAACATAGATGAGTTATTTTGCGGCTAAAAGCTAATCTGAGGCACCGAATATAAAAGAAACTAATGACTTGAAAAAGTTCAATTGTATTCATACGATAAACCAGAAAACCTTAGAGATGAATGTATTGTAAAGCATGTCATTGCATCTACAGGTGTTACAAAACATAGCTGTCTTAAAGGAACGTAATTAACAGACTGTTAAGGATTTGAGATACAAGATTTTAATCAAACTCATTCGATACACTACTCAAAAAATACTCAAACATACCAAGCTAAAAGAATCGCAACAATTGCAAATATTCACTCTTAGAACGAGAGTCAATCCCGGTACCATTTTCTTTCAAGTACCAACAGCCTTAAGTAGATACTTGCGATGAATTATGTATGTATATACACTAAGAAAGTTAATTCGAAGTAAAACGTTCTATATGTTTCGAGAAAAGCTTTCATTAAAGTGACAATATTTTTCTTTTTTGGAAACTTAAAACGAGAAACTATTAACAAAATGCATTGATGAGCTTTCACATTATTCGGGTCATCTAAATCTCTTAAGACGCTCAATCCTCGCGTAAGTTCAGAATTGACTATAAGCAAATTCCATTACAGATTCAGCATATCCAATATTTTGGTGGGCTTCCATTATTTGAAGAATATGCCATCGAAGAATCTCAGACTGTCTCCGTGCCTCATTGAGTAATTGCAGAAAATCTCTTGGGAGTTCTCTCGAGCAGCATACTTTGCATTTCCCACAGCATTCTAGAGCAAATTTTCCACGCTTATTGTTATAATATGGAAAGAGCTCCGGCTGAAGCATCAGAACAATAAAATTGTTTAGCGTTTGAAGATTACGCAAATCGATCCCTCGTGGAGAGTTATCCTTCATTATACAGACAAAAGTGAGCATGTAATTCGCTGAATAAAGCATTCGCGTAAAAGTTTCGAGGAAAATAGGGTCCCTTAGAATCGTCGCTACTACGATCTGATTGTCATATCGTTGAGCTAACTCTTTGACGATTGTTTTGAAGTACTCCATTGAGGGTTTTTTAGCAAAGATAAGGTTCCAATGCTCGGATTTAACAATGCAAATTTTCTTGTTTTTGCTGTATGACATAAAATCTTTAAACCGGGTCCAAGCTTCAAGCAAACAATCGTACTGCAGCTCATCTAATAGCTGCTTTTCAATATCTTTTATATCCAGAAATCCCAATATACAGTGCATTATCATGGAGTTATACTCGATTAACTCTTTGGCTGGACTCTCTCGAGGCTTAATTATTTCAATAAGCACCCTTGAAATCTTGCGACAAAACTTAAGGCAGTCTTTGCTGTGGTCTCCTGTGAGAGGAAGTGAGTCTGCCGTGGGAGTTTCTTCTAATACCATCATGTTAGAGTCGACGAAATTGCTATGACAGGTATATCTGTTATTTTCTCGGAGATCTTGCTTAAAGTTCAAGAGAGAATCACCAGAAGCCATACTGTAATTCCGTTGGTTCAAGGAGATTTCCATCGTGGTTGAATTTGAGGGTAAATGCCTAACGGCGATCGATAATGTACTCTATTCTAACAAATTATAAAGATTCTTTGCTTTGTCTTAGAAGGAATCAGAATAGAAAAGTACTGGCGGCAATAACGATTTATAATTCAGCGCTTGTGAACATTTGAATAATTTGGGTGTAATACTTCCAATTTGGATACTTATATGAATTTATGTTGAAACCTTTTTTATATAGAACCTTCGATTAAGATCCAGAATTCAAAGGAGGTCTTTCCTTATTAATGAACTCAAGTTTTTTTCTTACTCTCTCAATGAGAAGTAATGTCCTGCTTATTATCTTCAATTTTAGATGATGATGCTTATTGATGTAATCACAATGCACGTGAAATCGAAATTGTCTTCGCTGGTTAGAATACCAATGATTTTGTTCAATTAATTGTTCTATGGACTTCGATGGTTAGATTCCAGAAAATAGAATTTAATAGAAAGATATCAAAGGCAGAGGAGATTCCGCTGTCGCAGGTTGATAGACTAGATGATTTAGCTGTCAAAAGACAATATTATCTGAGGTGATCTTGAAGGTATGGTAGTAGTATAGAATAGAAAAGAGGAGTGAATCCATCCGATTCTTTAAAAGATTAATCGCGACCTGAGACAGTATGTTCTGATAAATTAATTTCGCTGGCTGAGATTATTTTCATTTAGATAAGAAAGAACCTACAGTGAAGGTTTATTTACTGAAATTCGAGCCAGTTCATCCCACGTTTAATTTAAGTTCTTCTGGCATAAAGTGGGAGTGTCTAAAATCCCTAGCAGCAACCTACTTGAATCTTGAGAAGCAATAAGTTCGTGTTGATTGCATTCGTTTAGATATCATCTTCATCATTATGCAGCTGTAGTCGGAAGTTAGATAGAAAAATACTGCGAAATAAAGTCTTAAAAGGCTTGAAAATATTGTCGGGGAGCCTCATTAATCCTCATTAATGAGAGACCTATAGAAAGGTTTTGAATTATTGCATAGAGAAAAGTCGAAGGCTAGCTAAAATTCAAAATACTGATATTTTTCATTATAATGTGGTAGTTATCCGGCCAGATACTCATTATGCGAATATTGTGTTATTACCTTAGATTCGAAATATCCCACTGAATTACTTCAACTAAACGGTGTATACAGCTACATTAATCCTATATAAGCGACTGATTCTATTCTTCAAATTTTTTTTATTGTATTCTTTTTGAATAAAAGAAGACTGAACGTTCTATCGATTAATAGATTAATTAGAATATGATAAAATATTAACTATTTAAATGAGAGCGATGTGTAATCAACTTTAATTCTTAGGGGTACTTTATGTGTTTCTCAAGTCTAGATAATACATTTAGGTAGAATGAAACAATACCTGAACGTTAATCTCTCCTTTTGGTACTTTGGCCGCGTCCAACTATTTTTTCTGAGCACTCTCAAAACATAAAATTTTCAAGACTCATTATTGGGACAGACATAGTGAACATTTTGCCTTCTAGTTTCGTTAGTCTTGAAGGCTTCACTTTATCGATTTGTTATTTAATGATATCCTTGCATCAATTCGAAGTTTTCGTAGTTAAGCTAAGTTCTAAACTTTACAGGTTGCTCGTTTGCGTCAGATTAATTGAGGTCGCCTGAACTTATTTGTTTGCACGCAGAAAAAATAGTTTAGGTAACAAATCAAGTATGTGCCCACCCCGATGAATAACAGTTTAAGAAGTTTGGTTCGGCTCACTAGGGCCTTTTCTACTTTCACAAATGAAGTACTAAGGTATTCAAATTCATGTCTTCCTCTCTTCGAATGGATGATTTTCAACCTAGTGACTATTTCGCTATTAGCATCAAGCAATTTTCATAGAAACGCCTAATAACATAGTTCGAAATAACTCTTCTTTTAGATTAGAAATACCATGCATTCAGTTCACTTGAACTGAACAATAATAGAGAAAATATTCTATCAATAATATATGATAGACTTTGTTAGAAATAAAACGTGAATACATACCTCCTTTACACTTAAAGCAAAAGAAGATTGGATTGATTCCCTCTAAACACTCTATCGCTTTTAAATTTATTTTACTTTGTTCTAACGAATTAAAATTGAAAAAAATTCGCAGAGTTTCAGTTGCTTCAAAGTCTCACACCAATGGGAGGTGGCTTACAAAGAGATTCTTACGCAGTTTTCGAAACAAACTCTAAAATGCAGCTATCCACGGAAAATCTGAGAAAGATCCGCTTACGAAAAGATTATTGTTTGGGTGTATTAACAGAATATGAATACCTTCCAACCGGCCTGGCAATCGGCATGAAACAGCTTATCGTAGATAACGAAAAACTGATAAACCGGAAAAACCTCGAGCGTTTGCTCCGTCGCGTGGGGATCGAACACCGCAACCTGCTCTCAATCTACGGATTTTCCTATGTGATGGAAGAAAAGTTTATCCTTTCGTTTTATTTCGAGTCATTTGCTGCAGAGGCCGGATTAGAATTCGCAATGCGGAAGGAGAGCAAGAGTTACTTTCAAGAGATCGAACTGCTCGTTTCAATTGAAGCTTGTATCAGCGCTCTTCACCAGCTTCAACAGCATGACATTTTCCATGGAAATTTAGTACCTCAAGCTATTTACATGGCAAAAGACGGAGAACTTAAGATCGCAGATGCCAGTTTGCTTGACAAAGAGCTGGCGATGTACCGTGCGTGTGTGTCAAATAAAGCAATTTGCTATATTTCTCCAGAATTGTTGGACATGGCTGGAAGGAACACGCCCCAGTCCGCCATTCCTCAACAGGTTCTCCACAAAGCAGATGTTTTTAGTCTTGGAATGATTTTCCTGTATGCGGCTTTGTTGGAAGAGCCGGAAGATTGCTACAACTGGAGACTTTTCAGTTTTAACAGAGAGAGCTTAGAATATAGACTCGAACTGCTACATGAGAGGTACCCAGGGAAATTCGCCAATCTGATGCATCATATGCTGCGGATGGATGTTGAGGAGCGTCCAGATTTCGTTGAACTTGGAAACAACCTTGCGTATTATCAAAACCACGCGCCTGCTCGTTCAAAGGCGAAATTAGCTCCGAGTAAAAGCTTGCTTTCGAATTTTCACTCGCCGACTTTTGGAGGGTCCAATACTCTTCGATTAAGGAGTAGAACACAGGAACGGGAGCCTTCAAACGAGCTGAAAGTGAACACGGAGAATCCTTCCTCTCAGGAGCCAGCCGCGCTGATGAGTCTGGCAGAAATCGATCGGCGTATTCAAATGCTTAAAGAGCCGATAAAGGAGCACCAGCTGCCTGGCTATGAGCATAATAAAGCAAGCACAAGCGGGAGAATGACCAGCAATCATTTCATTGAGCCGTTGATGGATTTCTCAAGCGTTCAGCAGGATCCAAGCGAAGAAAGGAGAAGAAGAGCTTACGAAGATCTCGGCAAGAGCAAATCACCTGCAAGAAACTACTCTAACCCGAGAGTAGTGGAAATTATTAAGGAAACGAAGGAGAAATATTCTTCTCGTCATACAAGATATACCCCAAGGCGAGAGAATGATCAGAGGAAGGAGAGAACAACAGATTATACTGAGAGAATTGCTTCAAACTACTCGACTTCTGCTGCACATGAGGATTGGAAGCGCACGTCAAGGATTCCTGAATATGGAGAGAGACACCCTCAAGAAAAATTTTCAGAAAGACCGCCTATACAACACAAATATGAACCTGCTATGCTAGATACAAAAGAAATGAGGGAGAATACTCCTCATAGGGAGCGCTATACAACAGAATCAACTGACAGGTTGAGAGGTCGTAACTATGAAACTCAAGATTCTTGCTCTCGATCGAGGAGAAAAGCAGACAGCATTGAGAGAGCAGACGCGCTGATAAAGAAAATCAAAGAGCGGAATAACAACTTAAGCGGGACCCAACGCGTCTCAACTAAAGAGTCTTATCTCGATGATAGAAACTACGAGAGAAAGAGTCCTTTGAGAGATTATCCGCCACTCGGGCTTCCGGTCCCCAATCAAACTCCGAAATATGACCGAGAAGAGCAATTGACTCCAAAATCCCCGTTGCTAACCGAGAATGATTTTAAGTCTTACCAAAAGAACCCTGTAAGGCAATTAACTTATACCAGCCAAGATAAACCTTCAGCAACACAGTTCAGTAATTACAACTCTCATGTCGAAAGAGGTAACAACGTGAGCGAAGTTCATAATCCTTACCGCGAAAATCATGCAAAGCTAACCAAAACCCCTGAAAAGTTCAGCAAAACCACCCCTCTAGGTCATTCTCAAATCCAATACAGAGAGCATCTCATTATTCCTCAAAATACACCGTTAAAAGAGCACCATGCCAATCTGCCTCAGGAGAGAGTAGTTACAGAAAGATCAACATCACGAAAAGAGGACATTGAGCAACTTTTCAAAAGCAATGAAAGATCGTACTCTCAGGCTCGATTTGAGAGATCGCCAGCCATTCAAAAGGAATCTAACCGGCAGAATAGTCCTCAGAGGAGCCCTTACAGGTCTCTGCCGCGTGAGAAAGAGAACCAGGGTCCAGAATCGAGAGATTATCAAAGAGTGGATATAACACAAACTGAAATTAGGAATCCAACTGAGACTCAAAGGATATCTGCAAGGGAAGAAACTGATCCTGGGCTGGCATATGCATCAACGGAAAATGAAAGACCTGTGACGAAATCGAATACTGTGCAGAAAAGCGAGTATATGTCGTTCCATGTTGATGCTCGTGGGTATGGGCTTTCTGATCATGAAATGAAGAACGCGAAAATCGTGCAGGGTTATGATAGTTGCAGAGATGACCATGCGGTGACAAGAGAGCAAAGATTAAGTGAACTAAGAGCAAAATACTCTTCCTTCGAACAAAAGTAGTTCAACAATTTTTTAAATTTTTTTGGATTTTATGTGAAAAGTAGACACCAATAGCTTTTTATCTTCTGATTTTTTGTATTTTTTGAAATAAAGGATCTTTCAGATGGAAATTTGATAATAAAGCCGATAATCTAGCATTCATCAGAGACATGTGATCTAATATTGAGGCGAGACCCTCGCTGAAATAGTGAAAGTGGTGAATGATAATTTTGGACTGGTAAGGCTATTTTAAAATTTTTCCCTAGTGTGTTACTAGCAATTAATCTCAGAACGTCAGAAATATAGGAAAAAAGAGAGCTGCTTTCTTACTCAAAAGTTTCTTGTTTGCTTTCATGCCTCTACCTGTCCTTTGACCTTGCGAATGCTGAGTATAAATGCATTTGAATTTCTCCTTGACTTGTCCAACGAGATGAGTCTTTCATCTAAGGATGGGTAAATTTGTGTTCAAAGGTTTTGTCCTTGTTGCAAACTTCCGTTGAATATTTTCGAAAGCATTGAGATAATTGAATGAAAGTACACCAGCCAAATAGACTTTGAACAATGACTTTATCTCTTGGTGCTACTTTCGTCTTTCTTTTCTCAAATAGTCTCAATCAACAACAGAAGGGAGTCAATTCCTGAAAATCAGGAATTGGTTAAGGGGTTAAGTCAGTTTTTATCTTACCTTTTCGGCGCTGGATTTTTGTTTGTATAAAAGGAAATGAGATTTCACTAATATCTAAAGGATGGCTCATATGGATAAATTGTGTACTAATGAATAATCAGTACATAGAAAATTATTAATAAATGCAGAATGAACTTGTTTTCAAAGTCCCAGAGATTTCTTCATTATCGGCAGGGGAGGTTTTCAAAGACTCAGGATTACTCAAATATTAATCAAAGTTGAGTTCGACGGTGAGTTCGATGATTTCCTTCGGAGGGTTTACCATATCTCTAACATCAAACAACGTGAGCGAGTCTTCCACTTTCTTCCCATCAAGATAATACATCAATTCTATTCCAAAAAATCGATAACCAAGCACCTTCTCAAAGTAATATTTAAGATCCTCAAGCTTCATTGGTTTATTAATCGTGATCTGGATAAATTTCTTTTCGGATGGGAGGAGAAACTTAAAGGCTTGGCTAGTTCCCATCATCTGAGCTGCAAGTAAATCTTTTATTGTTAAACGGAGTCCAGCAAAATTTAAGCGATGAAATTCTAGTTTATAGTTTAATGAAGCGAGAGGTGGAGCTTCTTTTCAAAATACTAGAGGGAGTAGTAGCCTCTTCTCTAGTCCCTTACATACAAGATACCATAACCCTCTGAGTTGAAAATGAATGGACCTATCTCTGCAGGTGGAAGGTAATTTGAGAGTGCCTTTTGTCGGAAATTCTGAAAAATTTCCCTTCGAAATGCTTTTTTTGAATTCACACCAATCTTCAACCCTTCACTTCACGAAGTACAAGGCTATCAAAAACGCTGAACAACAACCTCTCTCTAGTTGGCTGCAGCTCATTGTTAAGCCATTTGCGTTGGTTGGTTCCAATGGGCCAATCCATATATTTCATTCTTCTAATGTTTTGAGCAAACAGCTGGTAGTCGACTAGTATTTTAGCATTTCTGCCATGCCACTGTAATTTCTGTTCTTTTTGATCCTCATCAATTCTCTTTAGGTTTTTCTCGGCATGAATTTTGAATACTGTTTGTCTACTACATTAACAATAATATTTACAGCTCACACCCCGGAATGGATATTGGTGCGTATTTATACAGTTCGTGTAGGCATAGTGAATGATTTGGCTGACATGAAAATATAACGACGGTAGGCAGGTGATTAATCAATTGCGATCTGCTGTTTTTTAAAAATTAATAATAGTAGAATAATTGTTATAGTAATTACCTCGATAATAATCATAATAACTCCATCTAACAACACATGTAGTTTCCAAAGAATCAATTGATTATCACATGAATTCTCCTCGACAAAGTATAAGTCCTCAATTCATAATTCAGCACACTAATTACTCATGCAATGAGCTGATATTTCATCACCAAGACCAGTCCCTCCCTAAAATCACAGCAAACTATTTCTTTCGATTGTGGCAGCACTCCAGTCCAATTAATATTCTGGGCATTCTCGGAGACTAGGATTTCCTCCTCACGTGTATCCACGAACGAATCAGCAATCCCAACAGACTTATTGAAGTGAGTCCTGATGACTTTATGAGAACCATCTCCTGGAATCTCCTCCATTGAAGTAATCACGGTTTGTGGGCTGATCTCTTTCACAACCTTCAATTCTCCTTCAACCAACTCAATCACATAGGACGATTCCCATTTAAAGCTGATAAATAGACTCTTGCCTTCCTGGAAAGCCCAGGTAACAAAGATGTTGTTCGGTTGAGTGTTCAAATAAACTTTGCTCAAGACATTCGAGAGTTTAGAGTCAAACATCATTACGAGGTTCAGCACATCGAAATAAGCGACAAGAGCATTCCATTTCTCAATAAATTTGATCTGATCGACGAATTGTACGCCTTTTTCTGTAATTTTCTTCGTTTTCTTTAGTTTCCCGCTTGTGATGTCAATGATCCCTACCATTGGCGTATTAAACGACACATAAAGACCGGCTTTGCCTTCCTCGATGCCGATGATAGGATAATTAATTTTCCTTACGAAAGCGTAATCCTTTTCGATATCGTAGACTTTAATGTAGAAAAGAGAGCCGCGTTTGTGTCCGATAGCCAGGAGATATTTTTGATTCTTCGTTACCAATGCACGAGTGACTCTGCTCTTGCTGACCGGGATCACGTGGATGAGCTCCTGCTTCTGTAGATCAAAGACTCCGATTGTTCCGTTTTGCCAAGTGCTGTCCTCGTGAGGGATGATCAGGTGCCTTTTTGACTGGACAAGGGTTGGAGAGATAACGAAGCTGAATCCAAGTGGGAAATCCTTTATTTCGTCGATGAGAATGCTGGAACCGTTTGAATTCATGCTTGCTTCGTATTCTATCGCGCTGAGCATTTTGATCCTCTTTTTTGAGAGAGATACAGATTTATTGGCTTTTTTGAATAATTAATTCGATCTGAATTTTTGTACAAAATTAACTCTGAGCTCGCCATTGAAATTCAACTGTATTAGAAGCAGCAAAGCTGAGCTAGAACATAACAGCTCAAGAGTAAAAATTAGTTATATAAAGAACGAAAATCACGTCTGGCTGATGCAAATGTGCAGTCGTCAAGGACTCTGAAAGGCGTGATCTATGAAATTAATTTAGCATGTTGAGTCTTATAACCAAGCTCAAAAACATCCTTAGTTGAATTAGCTAAGCCTCCATAGAGACCATCATGAGAAAAAATAAACAATTATCTATGAAGATTATGAATTACAAAACAAAATTGGAGAAATAATCGATAGCAGGGTGTTGATAAGTAATATGACAGTTCGATTAAGTCGAAGCTTTTACGTCCTATGTTAGCTCTTTTAGAATGTATATATCAATACCAGCCACTACAATTGCAAATCCGACAAACAATAAGCAAACTCGTTCGTCTCAAACGACCTAATACGAATACACCTGCTGCACATTGACAGGAAATATTCTTCCTCATAGTATATATTTGGTCATGCGAATTCTCTATATGTGTTGGACTTACAGATGGTATTCACGTCCATACTTCAACTAAAAAACGCAAAAAAAAAATCAAGAATTTTTCATTACCTGTTGGAAAATTTTCACCTTCTCGACTACTGACTGTACAAATACCCAATGCTTTTCTGGGTATAATTTCCTGCGTTTATTACCAGCTCGTGTTCAGTACTGAAAAATTTTTCATTAACAATTCTTTCAGTTACTGGATAACCATGTTCCAGAAACCTAAGCCAAAAAAGGAAAAGAACAAACTCATTACTAGCTTTCAGCATCTTGCAAATCTCCATAGCTCTTGGTTTCATATGCGCTTTCAGCATATTTTCTTGCTAAATTCTCTCCTAAATTTTGATATGTCTGATATCATCTTGTTACTGCCATAGACAATCACCTTATCATGGGAGTTAGGGAGAACTCAGACAGTATGCTGATATGAAATCCAGTCTTTTTTTAAACTATCATCGAAGATTCGCGATCCTTAGTCTCGAAAATTCTTTTTAAAAGAATTGTGTTCCTCGGGAACACGGATTAAGCTCGTGAGGAAAAGATTAAAATTACTGAAATAAAAAAATTAGTCTCGAATTTCTTCAGCGCTTGAAACAATTGGGAAAATTTCGGAACAATCCTTTTTTTGCTAATTATTCCGAATTATTTGGAAAACTACCCCAGACAGTAACTCCGCTCCTTTAAAAGCCGCCAGTTTCCGGAGTTATCTATAAATTATTTTTTCCAAAGATCATTCCAAAGGGACATAACCTCTCATTCGTTTTACCTACAATGACCGACATCTTCCGCAAAGTTAGCCAGAGCAAGCAATCGTCTGAGCGCATTCCTAAATTCATTGGAATCATCTACCAAATGATCGAGGTATATACTCAAAGCATTTGACCATGTTCTAAAGGCTTCTCTAAACAGGACCCAAGATACCAAGATTATGTTAGCTGGAGTCACGACGGCCTTGCCATGCTTATCAAGAAACCAACCGAATTCGCCGACTACGTGTTGCCGATCTTTTTCAAACACAACAATTTTTCCTCCTTCGTTAGACAGGTACTCATCCCTTTTGAGATAAACGCCAATCTAACTATTTTCGTTTAGCTGAACTTATACAGCTTCAGAAAGAAAAAGCATTATCCTTTTGACAACGCCTTTGTCCATAGCATGTTCAAGCGCGGTCAAAAAGGACTATTGAAGTATATTAAACGCAAAGGAAGCGAGAAGGACACTTTTTCTCCTCAAGAATCCACAAAGGTTCCATACTACGGCGTCCAAGAGGAAGACGCTAGCCAAGAGGAACTCATCCGACAGAACTCCTACTTGAAAAAGGTGCATCAAGACCTTTCCGAGCACGTTCAAAACGTTGAAAAGAAAATTCTTGAGCTTAGTCATCAAAACAAAGCTCTCCAATCTCAATACACTCAGAAATCGTAAACTCCACCTCCCTACCTCAGATCTCTTAACGCTTTCCTATAGAAAAGAAGAAGACCTTATGAAAAAGGTTATCAAAAGGTTCAGTGCGATTTATGGCAATGAGACTATTAAGGCTGTCTTCCATTCAGTCGTCCAAGAGACTAAAATCCCTACTGGATTAGAACCAAAGAACTTCGCTTCTGATGTCTTCGAGTTTGATCAAGAGCTCGAACGCCAGGTTGAAATCAAGCCTGTGCCAGAAAAGCCACTGAGAAACATAAGCTACGTCTCCGAGGCTTTCACCGCTGAGACGAAAGATACAACCCAAGTGGTTGATAATGGCTTTGAGGAGAGATTTGACTCAGAGCATTCGACTAAATCGAATGATAAGGTAAATATCCTTCACCGCTACCTGATCTCTAACCTTTTGTAATATAGAGTGGAGCCGATGAATTTATAATGGGAGGATTAATGCCTCAAAGAATAAACACTAACTACTCCAACTGGAGTTATTATAACTTGACTAATCCAAAGAGGATGCCAAGCTCTAATGAGTTTCAAGAAATCTTTTTCGATGGAAATTTCAATCTGTTTGAACATAATTAAACGTGTCAGGAATATAAAGAGTGCAAAACAAAAAATGTTTTGGCTTTGGGTATTGAAAGCCCTTTAAAGCAGCTTGTAATTTGTTTAGGGACTTTCAATTTTATGAATTCATTTTGCTGAAGTTATTGTATATCGAATATTGTGATGAAATTAATAAGTTTATAGGTCGAAGTTATTTTGTGCAAATTAGATTTTTTAATATAAACTAACATTTTTTTGCTTAATCTATTTTATTTTTTTGTATGTTTTCACTCGGTTGAAAGCATGATCTTCGAAGTTATATAAGATTGTTAACCTTAATGAACATCCATTGGATTTTCTTAGAGTAAGAGAGAATATTACTGTATCAGCCACCATTTGGACAAATTAGTTCCAAAAAAACATTTGATTTGGAGGATAAGCTATCACTTATAAGATACCAAAGTAATTTACATCTAATATGATCCTACAGCACAGCTAGCTATATTACTCGAAAAGTGCAAACAAAATAAATGAATAAAAATTAAATACTGTATTCATGCATAATTGTCGTGCGAATCAACTATCTGCGTTTCAGAATAAATTTGGAGGAGTTTATCTTAGTTCAAGATTGCTGTTTGTGTGAGTCTTTATAATGATCACATTTGAAACAATCCACCTTAAAGGCACAAGAGGAGCTCGTGCAACTTCCTTAAAAGCGATTCCTCGTCGCACTTTTTCATTAGATTTAGGCAAAATCGCTTTCGCAACCAAGATCCAAAATTCAGATCCAATCACAAAACCGACTGATAATGCTCTCAGCCCTCTCAAGGGACATCTCAGTGCTCGCCAGTTCGACGTTAACCCAAGCAATAATTCCCTGAGGACACTGAGTCCTTCGCCATCACTCATTCTGCCTTCTGTAAATCTTACACCCAATCAACTCACAACTACAACCATCAAATTTCCCAGTTCTAAGTCAGGTTTCCACACCTCGAAGGCGCTACCACTACCAAAGCAACATATTGGAACCGCTCGGAACACGAAGACCGATAATTATTTTACCAATACAGATAATCTCTTGACAACGAAGCATAACCCCACTAAAATCGAAAATGAAGGCTCTCCGAACGTAAAAAAGGAAGTAAACAAGAAAAAATTATCGAATCTTTTCAAAGAAGTGATCCAAAAGAGTCCTTGCAAGGATGGTCCTTGTCCAAAATGCCGAACTCATGAGTATTCTACCCTAATCGGCCATACAAGCTCTTTCGCTGGGAATTCCTTCCAGAATTTTAATTCCACTAACTACCTGTCAAATCTTCATTCAGCGCGCCAAACGTCCACTCAGCTCGAGCAGTCCTCGCCTAACCTTTTCTCTCCGAGGATTTCTGAACCCAATGTGAAATACGTGGTCGTTCAATCAGCCTCGGGCTTTAATTTCAAAACTCCAGTCGAATTAGATGGCAAAGAGGAAGACCAAAAGGCAAAACAACCTGGGCTACATTTTCCCAACATGAACCAGCGTAGACCCTACATTCCAGCGAGACATTTAGAATTGTATCATCCGCCGACCAGTCACAGATTCGCTTCTGACATGATGTATTATGAGAAACATGGAGAGCTGATTTCCAAGCAAGTGTCAGAGCGAGCTGAGAAATATAGAAGAAGAATGGGCGGGATGCTGGAAGAGTACAGGCGAAAAATCAATGAGGACTTCGAAAACCGATTTGGGGTGGTTTATGCTCACGAAGAGCTAGCTGGTAGCGATGAGGGCAGTTTAGCAAAGCTTGATGAAGAATTTGAAGGGAAAGATGGAGTGACTGCTTTGACTCGAGGCAAGATACGAAGCACCATTATCGGGAGGACGACTAGGACTTTGAAAAGTTTGAAGTCTCTCTCAAATTTGGAGCTTACTGGATCGAAAAGTAATCTAAGAACTGTGAAAAGTTATGGTCGGCCGGTCGCGATTGGATTGCCTGACGCCGCTACATTGAAAGTCCCGAGAGGATTTGAGAAAAAAGGCGATTTGACCCGGAAGGCAGACAAAAAGAAAAGCGTGTACAATCCTTTCGAACGGAGAACTAAAGTTGAAGAGTCATTTGACGAAGAAGAAGAGGCCATTCGTAAGCTAATTGAATACAAGCCGCGTCTTGGCTCGATACTTCCGCCCCAAAACCCTCTTTTCAAGAGCCCTGCGAAAGTTCAAGGCGAGCACATGCAGGAAATCGTGACTGGCGACTTGAAGTTGAAGCTAGTTCGTCCTCAGAAAATCAATTTCAAATTCATTCGAGTGAGGCTCATTGAATCCTTGAGATATATGAAGCTTTTGAAGCTGAATCCGAGAGATGTAAGCTTATAATCGATCTTTACCAGAGACTGAATGGTTGTTTGTTAGTTGCTAACACAACATATCTTTAGCACAGCTCCTTTCGAGAAGAAGAACTCAAAGGAGTTTATTACCGCTTGCAAAAATGACGATCAGGAGACAGTGGCAGATTTACTGCAGAAGAACAAATTTCTGGTTTACGATTTTGATCATGTAATTCTTAATCTTGAGCGCATTTCAGCTGAAAGTACTAATTCAATTCAGATTCATATGACGGCTTTGCATTGGGCGGTGAAAAGGAACCATTTTGCTATAGTTAGACTCCTTATTGCCAACGGAGCTGACATCAACGCTGTGGATTTGGTAGCAGAATCCCTAAGGTTCATATTTTACCTGTATTTTGTTTAGATTGGAAGAACGCCGCTGTACTTCGCCATTAAATATAACAACATTGACATTATGAAGGTAATTTGCTTCTCGGTTGCCTCAGCCTCAACTTATTAATGATAGCTGCTATTATATTCGCATTGCGATCCATGGTCCATCGAAGAGTGTAATTATTTGGAATTGTGCAAGAATAAGCCAGCAGCGCGATATTACTTGGGCAAAAGTCGTCTAGTAAAATAATTTTGATTTTTATCCCCTTGACTCAAAGTGACTAACAAATAGATTCATATTATTATGAGAATGACGCCGCCTCGGCTGAGAGAGGTCGTATGGGAGAAAGAGAGCATGAACCTTGTTCTGGACCCTCGCCGTTCGCAACCAAAAGAAGCATCCACGGTAGAAGAAGATTAAATAGTTAAAAGCCATGAAAGAGAAAAGACGGGGTTTTTCTCTTTGAATGCATGGAGGAGTTTCTTTAGGCTCTCTGTGTTTAATTGAAGAAAGATAATTGACTAAGAACCGTAATGTAACTACATGATCGGGTGATAGTTTTATATAATTTGTGGAGTCTCTGTGAATTATTCACTAATGATAACAAAAAAAAATAAAAGAAAATCAGTAATAGGCGCCTTTACTGCTTAGAAATTTGATTTGCCGGATTTTTCAAATATATTAACGACTCTTATCTTTGAATTCTAATTATTTGTGCGCATGGAGAATATACAAGTGTGTGTAAGAGCAAGACCTCAGAATTCTTTAGAAACAAAGGCAAATGACCGGGAGGTTTGGGAATTCATCGGCGCGAATAAAATCTGCTTGGCTGAAGATATAAGATATGAACTCCTTAAGAAGAAAAAAGGATATTTCAGCAGACCGATAGAATATTGTTTCGGTTAGCTTTCTGTTGTTTGCAGCTGTCTAATTATCAAAAAATCCAGCTCGTTGTTTCGATAAGAACCAGAATACGTTTCATGTTTACAATTCGGTTGTGAAAAAGATCGTTTTGTCAAGCCTTCAAGGAATCAATGGCACAGTTCTGATGTATGGACAAACAGGTAGTGGAAAAACTTTTACGATGACAGGTCCGAGCGAAGAAAGGGAGTTGCCTCAGGAAAACGCCACATTGTTAGAAACGCCCGTTAGATTCATTAGAGGTGGTGATTCTCTATCTGAAGTCCATTGCTCAAAGTCCAGTTTGAGCCCAATCGAGCGAGAGAAAAGAGAGGGATTGCACTCCCTTGAGAACCAAACGCCAAGCTTCACGCCATTGATGGAAAAGGCAACAAGATGGATAAGCTCGAAACGAAAAGTTAATAATTTCACTTCACCTCCCGTTGAAAGAGGGATTAGTGCAGATATGTGTGAGCATCCTGAGCGTTCTGCTCAGGGAATCAAACAGAATGAAGAACATAACATGACTGAAGAAGTTGATTCAAATAAAACGCCCTGTTTTCTCGAGCTAAGTGTCAAGGACTTGTTTCATGAGCTGCAAAGCCAGCCTGAAGGAAAGAAGATTACCTTGAAATGCTCATATTTAGAGATATACAATGACCTCGTTTATGATCTATTGAACTCTGAGCGAGATTTCGGTACCCCTCTTCCAGTCAGCGAAGATCAGCAGGTAATAGATCGCAAATCTTTTTTGTTTGACTTCTTGCTTTTATTTATCATGCGTGATTCAGAAAGGGTTTTTTGTCAAAGGCGCAGTCAAAGAAACTATTTCATCCTATGAAGAAGCTGTTGAAAACATTAAAAAAGGAGAGGGTTAGAATTCTCGCAATTATTAACCAAATATCTAATGATAACAGCAAACAGGCATATTGCAGCGACAGCACTGAACCACTCAAGCAGCAGATCGAACACAATCTTCAGAATTTACATTCAATCTTCAACGAAACCCTCAGAATCAGTGTTAAATTTTGTTGATCTGGCCGGCAGTGAGAATCTTGAGGCACACGAGAGCCGCAGAGCCAATGATATCGAAAGCTCATCCAAGAAAAATTCTAATGAGATTGGAAGAACCGTGTCGCAGGTGAAGAGCAGAAATAAGGAATCTAAAGTGACTAATAGAAGTTTATTTTTCCTTACTCAAGTGATAACAATGAAGGCCAAGGGAAGCTCGTAATTTCTTCCTTGCGTGAATTCTACTAAAAATGCTATTAATGGCTAGCGAGGCCCTTATTCCATATCGTAATTCTCCGTTGACCAAACTTCTTCGGTCATCATTTGGAAAAAACTCGCGGACGGTTATTATTCTGTGCATAAACCCCTGCTTCTCTCAAATTGACCAAACACTATGCACATTACGCTTCGGACAAAATGCGAAGAAGAACGAGAGCAGATTGACAGCTAATATTCATATACAGGCTGCTAGAACTGATATAAAACCTGTGAAACGTGGCGTTAAGACTGAATTGAAAGTAATTCTAGCTGTTGCAAGAGTTGAATGTTATGCTTAGAAGAGTTATGGACGAGCAACCGACTGGAAAACAAAGAAAAAGCCCAAAACATATTCTATGTCCGACGAGATGCTAAGCATGATTAAAAAGTTACAGGAACAAAAAAACACGCTAGCAGATCGACTGCTCGCTGCTCAGCGATCACAGTATTTTTCCGCTGGGAACGCTTTGGTCGATTTTTCCAGGAGAAAAGACTGTCGAAGGGAGCAATATCACTGTGAAAACGTGGGAATTTTGCAGGTAGTCTATCAATTGATAACCCAACACTGAATGCTCTAGGTTCTCACAAACGCTGAAAAGATTCGAGAAGATAACGCGGATATCGGCGAGAATCTGATAGATGAAGTGTTGGAGGAAGAACAGGAGAAGAGTAAAACTCTTTTGCAGAAACTCAAAGAAATGAGCGAGAAATGCCAAGAGGTAGATAAAGAGAAAGCTCAAGTAAACATTATATAGAGAAGAAGTCACTTTATTGTTCTTTTAGATGGTTAAACGGCTCCAAGCAGTTGAAAAGGAGCTTGTAAGTAAGACAACCAAAAAGCAGTACCTCAGACGAAAGATCAGAGATTTGAGCAATAATAGCTCTCGTCTCTGTCAAATTTTGATGCTCTACAGCAATAACAATCCAGAAGGGCTCAAGAGACTTTCACTCGATTCGTTACATAAGATCGAACAGAATTTGCAGCGGTTTTTAGGCTCCTTGAAAGATGAAAAAATGCTCAAAATCCTCAGCTCAAACATTCAAAAGGACACAAAAAGTCATCCTGAGAGTAGCAAATTGCTCTTTGAAATGATAAAAGCAGTTAATGGGACAGAGATAGCTGACGGACCATCCATTTCGCGAAATGAGCCTTTCGGAGAAAAGGACTTTGAAGATGAGTTCTTTATAATAACTGAAGAGTACTGTAGTGATAAGAGCAGCAAAAAGAAACTTTGCCAAGCTCAGGAGGATAAAGAGGCTGTCAATTTAGCGGCCTTACGCTTCGAACCGATAGCAGTGTCAAAAGACTCGGAAAACATGGAGATTGAATCAATAGCAAAGAATCCTTTCTCTGTCATCAATGGCTCTCAATTCCAGGAGAATTCTGTGTTCTTGACAGACAAAAAAACTCCGAAAATACTCCTCAGCAATGAACAAACGCCTTGGATTGGCAGTCTGAAGAAACCGCACAATACACACAACAAATCAGCGAGGTCGCAATGCTCGTTTGGGTCTCCTATGAGGGACTCAGTTCTCCATGAAAGGACAAACTTAGACCATAGTACTACCAGAAATCTCCTCGAAGAGCTCAGAATTGCTGAGCAGGCTCAAGAGACGAGATTCGCTCTGGATAATGAGAATATCAATATTTTACTTAATACGACTCATTTGTCAGGCAAAAAGAATGAAGGAGAAAACTCCAGAGTTCAAACAGCGAAGAAACGAGAGACAGAGGCGATCGAGCTGGGCAAAAAAGCTCAAGGAATAGCATTCAACACCGAATTCATTCAAAATATACGCGCTTGATCACATAGCTTCCTTTCTAAAATTATTCCTAACTAGTTTAGTAGCAAATGTACAATTTCATTTAAATAATTCTTTATCTTTTTTTTGTCTCTGAAAGAATGGGGAACCCTCTCTTCTCCCAATAGATATCTCAATGATTAGCTCACCTATTATAGCTCGTTTACACAAAAGCCTTTGAAAACTTTCTTCCTACTAGTTAACTTTTTTGTGTTACTCGTCAAGATCAATTGAGAACTCGATTTGAAGAATAAATATGTTTATGAAACGTATTCGTACTGAATGAAGTTAAATGAAATGAGAATTTCAGAACTTTGTGAAGTTCCGCTAATTTCGATCGCGTTTGATAGAAAACCGCTACCCAAGCGCCTGAAAATATACAATTCTCTTCCCATATGACAGCATTGTTATTCTCCTTAGTGAAGTTAATTGAATGAAAGTAATACTAAGGCCACTCATCATCAATGAGATCGGAAATAATGCCTTCATATCTTGTTCAGTTATGAAAAGCACCTTATTTCGGAATGACTTGCTCTTGCATTAATATTTTTTTCTCATTCTTAGCGAATCTTTGTCCCAGAAAATGTCCTCTCCAATGTTCTGTAACTAAATTCAATTTTTTTTTTTGAGAATCCCTATCGCAAATTTAAATAATTAACACACTCTATTCATCTCGACTCATTAAACAAATATTATCGGCTCACCATAACATGGGTCAAGATGTATCCACTGACCTCAAACTAGACACACTCAAGCTCGAGAAAGATCCCGTCCAACTCATTCGCGATATGGACGTATCCCAAGCGGAAACTTTTCGACAGCACCTACGTATAATTCGAGATCTATTCCCATGTTTCTCATTAATCTCTTCCATTGAACAGTAAGTCATCGAGAATCTCTTTCAAAACTTCCCAAGTCGATTTCTATGAACTATAAGGCTATCTTCATCGAATATGACGCTGAAATCAAAGTAGAAATATTATTCTTAGAGAATGAAGCCGATCTTACCGTCGGATGGCTGATGAGCGAGGCTCTTCGCAAGATAACTGACTACGTCAATAAGCATGACCTTGTCCGTGATCTGACAACCATGGTCGCATTGAAAACAAAAGAGAAGAAATATGCGATCGATTATTGGCTGAGCAACATAGATAACAGCATTCTCGCCCTCCCTGATCGGATGAATCTTGTGCCGTTCTTCGCAGACGAGAAGTACAGAGTAACTGACCAAAAGGTCTCCTTGGAATATTTCGAGGTGTTGAAACTGATTGGAGAAGGAGGGTATTCGAAAGTGTATATGGGTAGTATTTTGTGTGTTCTGTGATGCTAATAATGATTATGTTCAGCAAGGAGGAAAGATTCGGGCCAGTTTTATGCGATAAAAGTCATAAATAAGGTGGAGCTGATAAAGAAGGATAAGGTCGACGCGATTTATAAGGAGAGAAATATAATGACGCGTATGGAGCATCCATACATCGTGAAATTGCACTTCGCTTTCCAGACAGTATGAGATAGTTTATTCTGGTGAGAGATTTGCTAATATCCTTGAAATATAGGAAGAAAATCTTTTTCTAGTTCTGGACTTTTTGCCGGGTGGAGAACTCTTTTATCATATCCAAAAGAGGAAATTGTTTTCTGAGGAGCAGGCGAAAGTATATGCTGGAGAAATTATTCTCGGATTGAATTATCTGCATCAAAATAATCTCATATACAGAGATTTAAAAGTACGAGTTTCATATGTTGATTGAATTCACTTTTATTTCACAAAAAACCATAGCCTGAGAATATTCTGGTGGACATGGAAGGACATCTGATTTTAGCTGATTTCGGTCTTTGCAAAGAAGTTGCCTCGAAAAACGAGCTTCACTATTCGTTCTGTGGAAGCGCAGAGTAATCACCGTGTTAATTCACATTGACTTATCGCGTTTGTCGTACAGGTACTTAGCACCCGAAGTCATCTCAAAACACGGTTATAACCATCTTGTCGATTACTACGCTCTCGGAGTTCTGGTGTACGAGCTCGTTGTTGGCTCTCCGCCATTCGTTCGAACGACACACTCTGATCTCTTCGAAAAAATCCTCCACAGAGAAGTCTATTTCCCAGGACATCTATCATCTAAATGCAAAGACTTTCTACGCTCCCTCCTTACTAAAGATCCTAGACACCGCCTCGGAGCAAAAGAAGGCATTTCCGAAATCATCAATCATCCATGGATCAAAGAATTGAATTATGGGAAGATCATCCTAAAGAAAGTCCCCGTACCTGTGAAGCCCGACCCTTTTAATCTCAATTTCGACCAGGAATTCATTAAAGTCCGAACTACAGGCTACGATATTAATCAGAATACGCCATCGTCGAAACACAGAAAACAAGTTACAACGGTCAAACCAAGGCGTTTTGAGAATTTTTCATTTTATTCGAACATTGACAATGCTAATTACAAGTACATCGATGCGCTTTTCGAGAGCATTAACGTGTCACCAACGCTCTCTCTATCTCCTCGAAGGAAAGACTCTTCTGTCGGGATTCAGAGCCCTGACACCCCGACCAGAGTGAGGAAACTATTTGAGAGCAAGGTAACAATACAACATCTACAAAACTGCAATGTAACATGCTGCTTATTTTAATACAGGGTTTGATTTCAAGTGAGAGAAATAGTATAACTTCAGCGACTCTTAAAGGCCATCGGGGAAAACCACTTAATTCAACGGAAAAGCTAGAAATGAGAGGGCCGAAGATCGAAATTAACGGTCACAAACTCCCGCAAGAGCTTTTTAACTCAGGAAACGAAGAAGAAAAATTAAATATCACTAGTCCAGTCCATGTGAACAGAACTAGCATCGATAAAGGCAGCGTTTCAGAAATTTCGAATAGAAACAGCACAGAAGCGACCAGTCGAGTCTGGGTTTCAAATTTCGGCTCGAAAATAGCTGTGTCTGAGGGAGTCAAATACCAGCCCCAGTTTTCCAATAAATCTTCCTTGACGATAGTATCAACGTCAACAACTACCTCAATAGATGCAAATAATCAAACGTTAATTGATAATAAATCCTATCGAGAACGTGGATCTGCTTTGTTTGGGGCATCTCCAAGCATTGTTGCCAACCAAAACGCTAAAACCAGCAAATTTGCTCATGTAAGGAATAATACGACTACACCTCAAATAGATTTGAGGATTTTAAATGGAGCATCTCATGAATCGCATGTAGTAATTGATGGAAGGTATAGACAGAAACCAATTAAGTTGGATAAGGCTGGCGATTGCGATGATATTGAGGAGAGGGTAGGTGATGAAGCTTCGGTGCTGCAAAGATCGTTTCTCTACCAAAGGGACCGAAGAGTCAGTCTACATAATGTAGCTGTCCGGTCGAATCAACAAAGTCCAGCTCTGTCTCCAGTTCGTAAGTCTGAGAACCCGAGGAATCGCAAGTCAGAAACGGTTAAGCTTCATAATACACAGACTTTCGAACCGGGGTCATTAAGAGGCTGGAATGAACAGTCTCAAATGAAAAATATGCGGGAGATTATGAGTCCGAACAAACTTGGAGTTTATCTTGGATATGATAATTCAAAATCAATGAGTAGTGGTAAATAAAGAGTTTTGCTTTCAATTCTTAATGCGTTTAGTACAATTTCTTGCACATTTCATCTGTATCCTAAATTTTGAACGTTGACTGTCTTTTGCGTTATTGTCCCAAAGATATTTATTAAATGACAATGACATAATGAAATTGTATCCATAATCATTATTAACATTTTACTTACTTTTTAGTCTTCGCCCCGTAGAAACATAGGCCTATATTTGCTATCTTCGCCATCTCTAAGCTTTTCTATTGATTACTGTTTCCACAGAGACTCATAATGTTTTACACATTATCTATTGCATCAATCAATACGAATCGGATATTGATCTACAAAATAAATAAAAACTAATTTATTCGATCCAAATGGTAGTGAAATACGTGGTGGACTTTATTATCGGGCTCACGATTCGCATTGTGGCATCTCTTATTCAGGTGGGTTGGCCGGCTAAAGAAACCTACCAGAACTTGGTTAGTGGAGAACCAAACAAGCAATGGCTAAGTTACTGGAGCGTCTATTTCTTAATCTTTGTCGCTGAGCAATTTCTTGGCCCTCTCCCGAGGTAATCGAGCATATTACCTATCTTTTGATTGACAATATGTCACAAACTATGCTAGGTTCTACACTTATATTATCGCAAAAACGGTCCTTTGTGTTTGGTTGTGGCATAAGAACTATCTGGTATGCTTCCATTCACAAGACTTTCTGAGTTTAATATTTCCTGTACCAGGGCGCGACACTAATCTATGAAAGGTACCTCAAGGAATTCTATCAAACATTACACGGGAAATATGGAAAGCAGATTGAACCATAGTAAGAAAATAACCATTTCATCAGCAAGTCATGTGATTATATTTTCAACAATTTAGCCTCGGACACAAAGAGCATATAAAGAAAGATTAGAGCGGTTATTGCTTTGATTTCATGTATTCTGAGTCCACTGAAACTTACCGAGCATTATTCTTAGCTACTAAAATCGTCAAATTTTGTAATATTTTTAAACAAATGGGTGATGATTCATGAAAATATGTAATTTGAAACCTAAAAGCTAACAAAATTGACTGATATATTCAGGGCAGACAAAGCCCATCTTAAGGGATAATTGAGTCCTGGGCTCAACTTAAACAATTTTAATATCATTTATTTAACATTCTCCTTGAAATAAGACCAGTTCTTTCGTGCGATATCAAGGCTTGATGATGATTTATTAAGCTCGCTTCTACATAAAAATGTGTATGAGTTAGGGAGTTATAAAATAAAATTTACTCGTAATTGCTGGTTAAACTTCTCGTCGAAGTGGATTGTCTCTGTTGTTTCTCCAATGCATTTGAGAACTCAAGGTACTTCAGATCGAAATTCAAACTTGCGGCATTTTCAACCAAGTTTGGCTTAGAATTCGAAGGCTTTAACGCTTTGAAAGGTTCGTTGCTATTGAGAGTGTTCATATTGTTGCTTATGTTTCGCAAGCTCTCTCTTGACTGCGAGATTCTTTCATAGTCAGAGGAAGTCATCGAATTGTATGTGTCGCTTTCGTGGGAGCTTTTAGGCGTACTAAGAGGTAGTTTCTCCTGGGCTAATAATGTTGATAATCATTATTACTATTCTGAGGCAGTGTATAATGAGTTTACTTTGTATGTCCTTGATTTGCATTAATGCGCTAGCAACCTCTCTCTTCAATTCGGTGACTATATCCGAGAATTCACTCAGTGATTCTCTGTTTGTAAAGTCGTTTTCTAGGTAATCATAGAAGATTGAACCAGAAACACTTACGAAATCATACCTAACTTCTCAGATAATTTTCTCAGCTCGTAATACCGGAAAGTATGATCGCTGGTCTTGTTTTGATATTCTTCGAGCTTTTTGTCGAGATTCTTGATAAGCTCTTCATGCTGTACGTTCATCTCATGCACAGAGAGAAGCTTTTGATCAATCTCTTTGATCAAATCCTCACTACTAGCTGCTATTGTAGGTGCTGATTTCTTAAGAAACGCGCCTTCTGCCACTGTTGTATTCTTCTCTGATATTTGGCTCTGCGTGCTCATATTCAGATTCTATTCGAAAGATGAGTAAAATGACTGAATAATGCTACTTTCAATTACATTAGTGCTTCCGAGTCTCTCATTACTCAGCGCACTTCGCAGGCTTTTAAGCCCTGGGCTTGTAGTTGAAGAAATGGAGGTATCGGCGCTTAATATTTCAGCGTTTGGTTTCCGCTGAAACTCTGTTGATATATCGATTATTTGGTTGCTGTGAGACATTTTGTTAGGCGTAGAAACTGTCCCTTCTTGCCGATGAGCAGCCTGGTGGTTCTCAGAAGTGTCAATTGCGGAATAATTAGCTCGGTGGTCAGCCTGCAGATCCTGGCTTGGCTTCTGCTTGGATAGAGGAGAAGTATTTCGATTTTTGCCGTTGTCTCTGCTCAAATTTTCTGATCCTTCGATTTTCGTATTGCTGCCGATAGAGGTCGTGCTGCTATTGTGATCCGAGAAAAACATCTCATATTTTCTTTCGAACTCTTTCTGTTTTATTTTACTCATCAGAAGTTTGTCAGCCTCCTCGTTCTAAGTAATAAACCATTTAATAAAGGAAAAATAAAGAAAAAGTTACTTCCAAACGCTTCTGTTTTTGTTGTGAGGAAGGCTGAGAATAGCTATTATCTCTGGAAAGATTTGATCTGGATAGCTTTGTGCTTGAATTGTTGGTTTGATGCGAGGAGTCTTCGAGATTGCTCGCTCTTCCTAGTTCTGTCTTCGCAAAGGGATTGTCTAACCGTTTGAGGACTATATTTTCGAAAAGAGCTGCGTCGACGGAAACATTTTCAGGTCTTTCGCAATAAGAAACAGAGGAATCTTGGAACCGCACTTTCTTTTCGTGAGGAGATTGTGAGCGGTTGATTGCATTATAGGCTGAGTTCGGTTGCTGCTGCTCGCGAGTACCTCGACTGGCAATTGAGCTCCTATTTCATTGTAAATATATTTATACACTGCATGTGTGTGAGTTTAAAATACGAAGATCTCATGTTCTTATCGTCTCGAGTTGGCGTCTTCAGGTCTGAATCGTTCCTTAGAATGAAAGAATGCCTTTCTATGATTGGGCTGCAGCTTCTCTTAAACTCATTGAGCTCATGCCTCAAGTCCCTTGAAGGAGAGGTTAGAGTAAAGCCAGGAACGAAGAAAATTTACTCGTTTTCTTTGCGAAGTTCGCTGATCTCATTTTCAAGGTCCATCAGCTTAGAATTCGCGAAAACATTGAAGAAATCGCCAGAAGCCCCATGTTTCTAAAACATCAAATCCATTAATTAAGAAAATAAAGCACGGGAATTCATACTAAATGATATGCTTTCAACATTTCCAGAAAATCGTTAAATTTCGCGTTTGTTTGCGTCTTTTTGCTTGAAACTTCCTTGGAAAGGTGACGACCATCGAGAATAACTTTCTTTGCTCTGCTAGCAAACTATTTTTGGTAACCCAAGGATTAGTTTTTCATAATTTAAGCCGATTACCTGCAATGTGGAGAGAGTCTCAGTTGCTGCGCTTAAAGCAGGCGATATGCATACAATAAAGCAAATCCTAGAATCTCCTGACAGCGAATCCATGAGAACTCTAAGACAAATTGATTATCAGCTACTAATTCGTAATAACAAGCAAACCTTGTTAATTTCGAGCTGCGGAAAGGAATGTGAGTTCTCTTCGAGTCAGTGAGCGCCGTGATACAGTGACCAAGCGCGGACAAGCTCCCGTTTATTGAAGTGAGCTCTTGAATACGAAAGTCTCTCTCTTCTTTCGAAATCTTCTTGGGAATAGAGAATTTTTCAGATCCTGCTAGATCCACTACCCTTAACTTTATTCGAAGATAATGCCGTTGATGAAGCAAGCCTGGAAATCAATTGTCTTACTTTAGAAGAGATAGATTTAGCTCTGCTCTGAGGATTCGGCTGCATTAAAGTGATTTCAAAAATTGAGTGACTTCGTGATGATTGCATGTTCGCATGAGTCGATCCAGTTGCTCGGTTCTATTATAAGTCAAGCAAGTCCCAGCTGTTGGAAGGTTACTCTTAATCCGATTTCAAGGTTTTCTAAGGCCTCTCGCACAGACCTGATTGGGATTTTTGTCAGACCAACGATCTGGTTCCCATCTTTCCCTTCTCTGAGTTCAAGTCCGCCCATTTTGAAAGATTCTCTCAAATTTAGCAGATCATAAATCTAAATAGAAAAGTGGTTTAGTCCCTTCACACAACTAGCATATAATACCTTCTCATTGTAGACTTCGTAAAATGAAATCATTAATTGACACTCCTCGTCTAAATCGCTTAATCTTTGCATGATTGAATCGAGGGCGCGGGGCAAGATTCCTCTGTTATTACCCTTGAAAAAGAACGGATTAACTTTTCAAAGTAATGTCTAGTTTTTACAGTTATTTGATATCCTCCATTGAAGCCAGCTTTTGTGGTTTCTGTACAATCGCCAATTACTGTGTAAGTTTTTCCGGCTCCTGTCTGACCACTGAAGAAAGCATTTCATTTTAATAAGATTTATTGAGATAGCAAAGGAATTACTAAGCGAAGATGTTGTAGTTGTGCCCAGCGAAAAAGAAGTCGATTGCGTGCTCAACGCTTTTGTAAATATCTGGTTGCTGGCTCTTCGGCCCCAATACCTCATCAAATTTCATAAAGACATTGCTATAATCAGGCCGAATCAGTTTTATTGTGTTTTCCTAAGGTAGATGAGGTGAGTCTGATTCACACTGCTTGAATACTTCTTTAATTATTATGTCCTCGTTTGGAACTTCGCTTGCCAAGGGAGGTCTCATTCTGACAAGAATTTTGACCTTATCTGAAGATTTTTTCTGCCCACTGGTCTCGGAAAGGTTAACTGGCTGTAAGGAGAGGATGTGGTTATGTTGAGAGTCACCATTGATGTGGATTACTGTTTGGCTTTTGTCTTGTGAAGACGGAGTTAATGATCTACCTCGTGCGTGCATTTTCCGTTAGTGATGATATTTCGAATTAATTTATTGAAAATCTGAAATTTTCTTTCAACATAAATATCGCGGATTTTTTTGGGTTTGCTTTTTTTCAATCTATACGCAATGAGAAAAATAACTAGCCAAATTTATCAAAAGTACTTTAAAAGAAAGCTTAGTTCCTTTCATTTTATGAAAGTGTGTTATTATCTTTGTCTCTTTCTCAAATCAGAATCAGAATCCTGCTTTGATATCAAAAGGAATTTCACTTTCGTGGAGATTGAATATAAGAAATGATAATAGAATAAAAAGTAAAGCGATCTCGCAGGGCTTGGCTTTAAGGCCAGAATGAAGTCAATATCATAGTGAATCCTTTGAATCTTATAAGCTACAATTCATATATCATGTTAGAATCTTGCTCCTTTGATCCTTCTTGCAAACGCAAGGTCCTTCAACATGATCGTAATTCTCTTAGTATGAATAGCACACATGTTAGTTTCTTCAGGCAACGCAACCAGATATGATCATTAACTTTTTGAAAAGCGAGGACTGCAGAACTCCCGACCCTCAGCTTGTTAATAGAAACTCAAACGCAATTTCTCTCACGATCGAATGCAGTACAATCAGGAGATCCGTATATGTCTGATGTGTCCTGCATTCTCTGGGTGCGACTCTATGCAGGTTTTTTTTTCGTCCAGTAGCTGGAGCGCTCTTCTTTGCTGCTGCCTTAGAAGTTAACTGGTTTCAAGGAGTCTTGGCACAGGTAAATTTTGTTGCTGTTTGTTTTGTTCTCGCCATTGTAAAGATCTAGATCTTTCAAATGGCCATTTCCCCACTTTTTTTTTTGGTATTATCATCTATTGAAGCCCAACATCGGACCACAAATCGGCATTTTGAACCCTTCAAATTAGCGTCCTCATTCGTCGCATCAGATCTCTCAGTTCATAATTTGACGATAAAAACGGTGCGTAGAGCAAGAATTTGAAGCCTTGTTAATTGAGAAATCTCCAATCAAATCGAAGATTTCTAAAATTAGAAGCTTCATGTATTTTTTTAGTCTAACCGCTCTGAGAAATAATCAAAATAAAAAATATTTGAAGAAAAAAGAGAACACACGTAACAATGGTCGGACAAGGAAAAGGTGGTAAAGGTGTCGGTAAGGTCGGCGCCAAGAGACATGCCAGAAAAACAAACAAGCCAAGTATCGAAGGCATCACAAAGCCTGCGATCAGAAGACTGGCTCGTAGAGGCGGTGTGAAAAGAATTTCAACCTATATCTATGATGACGCGAGAGCGGTCCTTAAAAGCTTTTTGGAAAACGTAGTCAGAGACGCGACTACTTACACCGAGCACGCGAAGAGAAAGACTGTAACCGCTCTTGATGTCGTTTATGCGCTCAAAAGACAAGGCAGAACCCTCTACGGTTTCGGTGGCTAATTCTAGGCGTTTAGACTGCTTGGTTGCTGCTGTTAAGCATCTGTTTTTGATTGTACTGTATTAATCTTATTGTTTCTTTATCGTATAGACTAGCACTCATCATTTAATATAATATAGCAGCAATCTTACCTTGAAATGTGTATTATTTTTTGAAGTATTTACTAGTATAGAAAACTCAAAAAGAGTTCAAGTATGGATGACAGAGCATTGTAGTTTATACATAAGGTTTCAGCTAGAAAAGAGTTTGTTGATGCTTCTCTTTCTTACGCTGAGGAGTAGATGCAATGTCATTGAGAAATAAAATTAGGCTTTTTGAAAGCTGGTGCTTCTTTTCGATGACCTTGTCGGAGAAACGAGGCTGCTTAAGGGGTTTTTTCTGAAGCTGCTTTCTGTCCGGAATGACATCGTTGTAGACTTTGGAGATAATCCCAGGTACTTATCGACGACGTCGGCCTCGGTTATTTTTGAGGATCGCGTTGATAAGAGGGATTTTAAATAATGGGTCTTGGGAATATTTGATAGACTATTCTCTCGCACATCTTGAATTGAGGAAGGCTGCCAAGAGTGAGGAGTCTGCAGCTGTTCAGCTCTTTGCGTCGTTTCTGAAGTGATCACATTTTTGACATGTTTGTAGAAGGATGAGGGAGATTTTATCGTCGTGTGACTGATTGAATTCTCTTGTTGCATTAGTAACTTTCTGAGTTTACTTTCAAAGTATTTCTTTTCTGTTCTCACTACATAAAACTTTGAAAACGATCTTGATTAGCTTGTTACCTGTAGTTGTATCATTCTCTGGCAGTGAGGGCAGTCCCACTGTTTTTGTTGGTGAAAGTGTCTTATTGTGGTCTAAAGGATGAAAATTAGCAACAAACATCACTTTACTTAACCTACCAACTAAATTTATCCTACCCGTCGACCCCATTCTTTGACGAATGCCACTATTGAACTATTAAACACCTCATTAGTCTCTCAACTCAAAAGAAGGCGTTTACTTTCTTGATAATCACGACTTGTTTCTTCTTATCGGCGCTTAATTTCGGTTCTTGTTCAGCACTGCTCATGCTCACATCACCTTCCACCGTCTCTTCTTCCGGATGAAAACTTTTGATATTCTCCTCAATAAGATCGGAAGCGTCCTTCAAACGTAAAAAGCTATTTTCTCCGAGTCTTGCCTTCTGCATTTGAAGCAGCAGTTTCACTCTCTGATTCTTCATCTCCAAAGGGTCGGAAACATTATTTTCGAGTCTTTCAGCCTGTTTGTTGGCACCAATGCTGTTCATCGTCATCTTTTAGATACTCCTATTAACCACTTAAGCTTTGTTAGTTCTTTACCCGGAACCGAGCTCTCGTTCTCTTTGGTTCAAGCTTTCCTGTTCCCACAAAATTATTATCATTAGCCTGCGAGTAGTGCTTCAATAAATGTCCCTCTTTACTCTTTCCAATGGCAACCACACATTCGTCACAAACAGTTGTAGACAGCTTGAGGAAAGCAAGGTCATGTTTCAGCAACTTGTATTTTTCCTCGCTCATTCCTGGGTCGATATTCTTTATCACAGGCGGGATCCCGCAGATAAGTTTCAAATTTTCTTTTTTTGCAAACACGTTGTTAGATTTGGAAGCATAACCCTGATTTTCCAGCAACAATTCTAGCGTCGGCGGCACCGCGTAACGAATCTTTTCCTCACGTTTCATGAAGCCGAGATGGTCATATACAAATCCATCGATCAAAGTTTTGTATGACACTTCATGAATATGTCGCTTGTCTAACCGAGTGTAAGTTCTAGATGAATTGGAGAAGAGGATTACCAAATAACTTCAGGCACTTCATGCATTTACAATCTTTGTGAATGACTATCGGTTTTCCTGGTCCCGACATAGTATCGGTCTTAATTTCATCAGGAAGCTGGATGTTAATAGGAGTGACCGATATAAGCATGCTGCGGTTAGAACCAAGTTACTTTGAATTGTAATCCGAGATCGACCGGAATATAATTCCCAGGCATACTACCGCTCCTATTGCTCAATCTGAAGTCCTCTACAAGAGGCTTCTGGAAACAAAGTCATTGAGTGAATACTTTTGAGTGCTGGTATTTTACTTTTTGCACATAGTCGCCATGCTCTAACCGCAGAGAACTGCAATACAACAGCCATATTCTATCGCCAGGATCGATTTTAAAATTTAAAACTAGCCTTGAAACATGAAGACTGTCAAAGCTGATGTTCATTATGTGCTAATATTGTTATTTAAGTCCCCGGGTACTATTTTCAGATTACCTGCATTATATTGTGACAGATACGTTTAAGCTTGTTTGGCACCAGATACCCCCTCAATGGAGCTATTGACAAATTTACCATTATATTCTATATTGAAGAAAAAGTGATACTTGATTTGGCGTGGAAATCTTCAGCCTCGAAGGTAAGGACGCGATCATAAATGTCAATACTCATGTCGTTTATTTTTTTAATCGATTCCTTTTTCTCATAAAAAACAAGGTTTTTGCTCCAGATCACTCGAATCACAGCTGTTACACAAATATTAACCAAGTCAAAATGTGAGCTCCATTACAATTGTAATCTCCTTTAGGCTGAACGAATTTTTGGAGGATTCCTGTGTAAAGCTGGTACTTGGTGTCAATAAACTCAACTTTCATTAACGATTAGCATGTGTAACCATCAATGAGAAGTAATACTGAACTCTTTCTTGTCCATATATTTGAAGACATGCTCTTTAATCCCTTTTTCATTCTTTTTGCTTGTAATGAAGCAGCAAACAACTCCACAAGGAGGGATTTTCCTCAAAAACACTTCTTTAATATGCTCGTAGGTGAGTTTCTCTTTGAGCTTCTTCTTGATGACTCCTTCACACATAAAATACCAGGCCGTTGGTATGTCGTATTTGATTATCACGGTGTCTGGGACGTAAACCGAAGGAACTGAGAGACAAAAATTTCTGATGGTAGGTTGAATAGATAATTTTGATACTGGTTCCAAAAACTGGGTCCTTCGCTCGGAGAAGCGGGTAGATGTTTTCAAGGACTCCGTCTCCTTCCAAAGAGTAATGGGCCTCACGTTTGAGTTTGGTCGTCATGTTCTCTATTAACTAGCTGGAGTGAAAACAAACTCTGTGATTTAATCGAATAAAATAACAGTGTAACCTTAAATTTTCTTTTCATCTTTTTGATGTGGAAAAACCCTGATTAGTTTCGAAAGATTGTGTGGGAGATTCAACGAGGTTTAGAGAGAGTATGAGTAATTTACCAGATTTCCTCACTTCTTTGATTTATTATAGTCTTCAATTTTGTTGCGATGTCATTTGAAACTTGGTTTTTGTAATAATTTGTATGTATTACTTGTATATATTTTTGAATCCAAAGTTATAGCACAACTGAATTAATCAAAATTTGTGATTCAATTTTTTTGCAGCACAGTTGCAGAACGGCTGTATTAGCGCATTAGTAAGCTGCCTTCAGTGTGTATAGGTAAGGACTCTATAAGAATTCTAAAAGGGACGAAATTTTGTACAACGTAAACTTGGGGTTATGAGACCTTTTAACAGAGGCTAGCCACAGGCAATACTCAGTTAATGGTGTCTATTGTGAGTTTAGCATTCATGATTCGAAATATCCTTAGATATAAAGTCATTTTATTTATTTGGCTACGTTTCATAATTTCATTTATGAACTAGTGAAACCCAACAGTTAAATCAATTAACTCTCTTTGAAGGTTAGCTGCAACTCCGATGCTCTTAAAGCAGCTGCTCTTTCTTTATTTTTTTTACTTTTTTTATTATCCTCATACTCAATCGAGAAAAACACGTATTGCTTTCACTTCTCAATACCTTGTTATTAGAATTTAATCATACGAATTTCAATACGGAGCAATGTAGATGATGAGTAGTTTCAATATATGTAACTAGTGGGTGAGAAGTGCAACTAATATGAGATCAATCTACTATCTCGAGGCAGGTCCGAATTATCGGAATGCAAGGGTGTTACCGTCGAAGTAAAGGTTGGTGCCACCGGAGTTACCACCGTAGATTCCAATCCAGTATCTCTTGTCACCAGCAATGACGCAGAGGTCGTACCAGACAGCCTCGAACTTCCTTTTGCCTTCAGCGCCAGCAGCAACACCCCAGTCGCCGACCTTGAAGCCTTTTCCCTTGGTCCAGACCTCGACCATGATGCCTTGGCCGCTTCTGTTTTGAACAGAGATATCAGTGCCCATGTTGGATGTGAGTTTTTAGATTTGCTGTTTTTTTATTAATTATACTTTTTTAGATTCTTTCGGAATTTAACCCGCGCTATTGACGCTTGAGCCAAGGTGAGTTATTTATAAATCAGTGCCTCAAGCCATTGCAACTTGAAGATCGATCTCGAGTAAAGTGTAAACGAGTTTCTTTGCGATGAAATAAGGGTAGAAATCCCATTTCTCTCACGAGAGAGCTAATTTCATAGACCACTATGCCAGTTTCTTCTAATTATTTCTTTCTGGAACAAATATGGAAGAAATTGGGGCTTATCCTCTTTTTTTTCATTGAAAAGGAGAGCGTGGCAATAATTATGAGAGATGTAAGAAGGGAAAAAAATGCATTCGAAAAAATTTCATGAGATCACCGCTATGAATTCCAATTGCTGGCAATTTAAGATTGCTTCTGTTATTTTAAATACCGGAACTCAATATAGATTGGTTATTATCAGGAGAGGCCTGCTATTACTTGAGGTTACCAAGGAAATTAATGAACTCTATTGAAGTTAATCGGAAAAAATTCACTAATTAAAAAAAAATAAAGCAACAACAACAATAGTTAATTTAGACAGCGTTAAGATAAATCTAAAGTGAATAAGAGCAGCCGATAATCCAGCGAGTTGAATTATCGTTAGAAGGGTCCGATCGAGTTGCGCTCGATCCTCTCTGCAGAAAAAAATTTTAATATTTTAATTACAATCTGAAACTAAAAAAGAAAGCATTTTCTCTTCTCATTAGAGTATTCACTAGGTAAGTAATTCACACTTATTCGAATACATGATCGGATATAGTTATGCCTAATCGAACTAAATTTAAATCACAGCGAGCATAATATATCTCCTGAGTAAAATCTCACAGCTTCTGAATAGAACCTAAAGGAGCCCGCTATTCTTTTTTTATTCTTCATCGATATCTAAATGTAATATAAGCAGGAACAACAAAAAAATGAAATTTTATATTCAAATGACATTTAGAAATGGATTCTTTACTTCAAGGACAACAATACGATATTTATCTTATCTTATCAGCCTGCCCATGTAGAAGTTCTGCGGGTGTGCTCCTCAAGTTTATGGTATGACAATGCGATATCCCTTGTTGTCTCTCTGAAAGAGAGTCGTTTTCCACCTCCTTTGCCTGAGGTTTACTATAGAAGCGGCGAATCGCTGTAGAGATTCCCAAAGAAGAGTTGAAGAAGCCTTGGAGCACCCATAAACTGACTGCAAGCCCAAACACCCAAGAATCTTTGTCCTCATATTGGAAGCTCTCAATCAAACTCACAGGCAACTTACATATTATCGTTATCGCAGGAGGGATAAGAAATTCCCATCTAATTCCCCCTTGAGATCCCATTCGCAATATTGCTGTGTACCTGTAAAGGGAAAACACGATGCAAGCGACTGTAATAGCAGTATACAGTCGGAAAGCCCACAACACTCAAATTCGTACCTAGAGCTATGCGAACGAGTTGCCATTAATTTTGGTTATTTTCGAATCGAAATATCAGAGAGAGCCTACCTTTAATGTAATCAAGATCTCTTTTTGTTCTCATTCAGCCTTAAGGTCACTCGAAACATTTTGTAAGCATGGAGAGGTGGGAAATCTAATCATGATGCAGATTATGTCAGTGTTCTTTTTTAATATAGAAAGTACCTCCCTGAAATTTTATATATTTGACATATTAAACTGACTCTTTAATTAATTTTTCCACCAGAACGGATTGGCAGGAGTGCAAGAATATTCCAATTTTACTCTTCTAATGATTAATTCAAACAAACTTGACCTAATAACTCACCATAAGCCACAACCATGCAGGAATCCATGAATTTCAATCCAACTAAGCTTCTCGAGCAAATAAATACCAACTCATCCACTCAAAACCGCTCTGAGGGGAACTCCACGCTTGTAAACACACGGTAATCAAACTAACTTCTCACACATTCTCAACGCCCATCTAGTTGGGCTCTCCTTTCCTTGTTGGGCTTTGATTCTCTCTGAATTTTTGTTAACTTTGAAACAAGGTCAATTGCCATTCATAACAAAAACAACCAAAAACAACCATGTAAATGTAAAATTTATAATAAAATTCCATGATTGTTAACACTCTTACAGAAATAACGACTACGCCTAATCTCTCGAAACTCACCTAATCAAAGCAGTAATCGCGCTGAGTTCTTCCTTTATTGATTTGATATCCTTCTTAAGATCACTCCTCACAGCGTTAATTTCATTCTTCACGGCTTCTACATCGTTTTTCACTTCGCCTTTCACTGAATTGATTCCAAAGGTTATCTGCTCTTGCACCGAGAGGATTTTGCTAGATTGACCTTCTATTATTCGATCTACCTCAACGGACTCATCAATCGTTCTGTAAGGCTCCACCGTCAAAATATAAGACTTCTCCTGGCCTCCCTCTTTAGGAATTATCCTTCTCCAGCATCTATGGATTTGAATTGTTTTAGCAACTATCTCATTAACCATTGACATCCTTTCCCTTGCGTCTATTGGGATGATGTTCTCCCTAACTCGCTCGTACGTGTCCCACATCAAAGCGATAAGGACGTTAAGCAGGACCATTGGCAAGACGATCGTCCCGAGAATGAAAATCGGCATCGTGACTCCTGAATAGAGCGTCTGATCGAAGGTACCGATGGCAAACACATACATTTCCAAGGCCACGCCCCAGAAAGTGTTATCTGCTGTCCCATCTGCTTCTCGCGCCTGATAAATACAGACGGTAAAGGCTAACAAGGCGACGATCAAGACACCTAAGAAACTCATGCAATCATAAATGATTTCGACGATCATCCTGATGAACTCTCTCAGTTGAGTGATCATTCTCATGAGAACGAGAAGTTTGCCGTACCACAAAATCGTAGAAAGGATGATCGACCCACTGATCACATCAGTAGAACTTTGCACCCAAAAGACTCCAGCGTTTGAAAATTGAATGAGAATAATTATCAGCTCAATATAATTCGAAGGGTAGCTAAAATAGTCCCGAACATTTACAGACAATTGGAGTAATTCCAGGATCAACAAGATCGTATTGCACGCCACAACTCCGTAGAGGAAATCACTCGCAACGATCGGAGAGGTTGTCCTCAAAAACGCAAAGGCGGTGAAAAGCGTCGCCGGAATGACATGGAGAGCAAACAGCAGCCATAACAACAACTGCGCCTTCTTCCAATAGAAACCAATCAAATCTCTCACTGTAGGAGATTGGAAAAAGGACAAATCCTCTGTTTGCTTGAATATCTGAATAAGCTTCCAAGTGTCTTCTGAGTAAATGTGATACGAGAGGGGCAGAGCCAATAAATTATAAGAGAGAGTCGATTTACCTTCCTTTGAGACTAATGGCTTAATTTCTTTCTCGTTGTAAGCTAGCCTTGCGATTTGAGCGTAGTCCTTCTCCCTGCCGCCTTTGATTTCTCCTTCAATAGGGAGCATCTCGAAGTTTTTATAGTGTTTCGCAGGCGAAATCGAGAAAGATGAGAGGTAGTTGAGGAAGGAAGCCTCTGACTGAGACTCGTATACTCTTACGAGATTATCGCTCATTGACAAAAGCAGTTTTTCTGGTTCTAGCACGTTCAAATTCACGAAAGTGCTGATATTTTTGAAGAAATATGAGTAGAACCTTTGAACTTGAGTCGTTCTATCGGCCGTGTAGTCGAGGATATAGTCGAGCTGGGTTTTGCTGTAGACGTCAAAGGTAAGCGCGAGCTTGTTTTTGACTGCGATCTCCAGAAGAGACTCATCGAGGTTCGGGAGCAGAAAGACCACGAAATTGAGATAATTCCACCCTTTGGGCAGATGATAGCATTTTGCAAACGCAGTTAAGGCGCTCTTTATTTCTTCGGGAGTGTATTTCTCGGGGTTGAAGTAGCAGTCCACGGCGCGGAGGAGAGGAATTCTAAACTGCCGGATCTCTGGGTCGTTGACGATAAACGACGATTTAACCAGTACAACAGAGTTGTCTTTTTGAGAGACGTAGAGAATGTATCTGAGATCATGAGTTAGCTTTATCCTGCCGATAGAGCTCAGCTTGGGGTCTTTATAATAAGACAAGCAGCAGTTATGAGCCAAATCCCAGATCGCCATACCCTGCTCCTCTGAAGAGGAAGCAATCAAATACCTCTTGTCGCTTGAGATGCTCACAGTGTGCATTCTCTTCTGGAAGCAATTTTCTAACTCTTTTGGAGGCTCGTCCTCTTCTTGATCGAAGTCCCAGATTCTGATAGTCTCAAGGTCGCTGCAAACGATGTGCTTATCGTTTGCGGTGACAGCTAAAAATTGAATATTGTCGAGATGTGGGACAGGGTAGTGATATCTACGCAGCAAGACATAATCTTCGTGATTTCGTTTCCAAATTGCAATGGTGAGATCTGCGCCTCCGGAAACTATGTACTCCCAATTGGCTGTGGTCGCAATTCGAGAGACACTAGCTTTGTGGGCATTCATGATGGTGGTAATCACCCTCTTGCCGATGATATCGACTACCGCGATGGTTCTGTCTCCTGAGGCGGTTGCCACTGTTCTATTATCAGAGAAAAGCGTGAACCAATGGATTTCATCGAGGTGAATTCGGTCAAATCTATGGTACAGTTTCATCGTATGCATGTCCCAAACCGCAATCGACTTATCTACTGAGCAGGAAATCATATAATGAGAGTCGTCGGTGAGGGCCAGGAATTTAATCCAGTCGCTATGAGCTTTTTTGAACTCAAAAATCTCTTCTCTCTGGTAAAAATCAAAGATTTTGATATTTTCACCGGCAGCGGTCGCAAAGAACGAGTTGTCTTTGCTAACCACGAAGCATCTTATGGACTCTTGGTGTTTTGTCGGGATAGTGGCCACCTCGGAATCATCTTTCAGTTTGAAAAGGCCGATAGTGTTGTCGGCTGACAACGATATCAAGTACTTGTCGTCATTAGTGACTCTGAGTAACTCGATAGGCTTGTTATGGATACTGGTATCATGGTGGATAAGGCTGCGAAAATCAGTATCCCATATCCTGATGCTGCCAGTCTCAGAAGCGGAGTATAGATGACCATTCGAATCCAGAGCTAAAGAAGTCACGGTGTCGTTATGAGCTCGATTAGTTCTTCGGACCAGCTTTTTTGTTTGGAAATTCCAAACTGCGATGGATTTATCTGCAGAACTAGAGATCAGATATTTGTTGCCTGGAGTGATCAACACAGAGAACACTGCTTGAGCATGAGCGTTTCCGATTCTGTAGACCAGTGTCTTTTCTTGGATATCGAAAAGGCAAATGCTGCCATCGTCATTAGCCGTGGCGACGTGTCTGGAATCTTTACTTGCATCGAATCTTTTGAATTTTGAGTCAGGTGGAGCCGAGAAAGAGCAGATTTGTGAGTTATCTGAGAGATTCCATACTGATAAAGTATAGGAAGATGACGAAATTATCTTGGTGTTGTCTTGGGTGATGCTAATGTCAAAAACGGCAGTAGGATGAGCTTTTGGAATTCTTGTAATGAGGTCTTTTTTATAAAGGTCCCAAATACCAATGGAACCGTCTGCACAGCCAGAGACGAGCAGATGTTGACTATTCTTCGCGACTGAAAGACTCAAGATGGGCATATTATGAGCTTTCTCGAAGCGGTGGACAAATTTGTGGGAAGGGATATCCCAGACATCGATGCTATTATTGATTGTTGAGCAGATCAGGTGATGCGAGTCGGAACAGATATCGAAGGTAAATCTAAAATGCAAGGACCAATCGTTGCAGGCAGAAACGAAGGAGAGAGTTTCCATGTCCCAAATCTCGATTCTTTCAGTGGTTCCTACAACAAGGTACTTATTCTCGGCCGTCACAGCCAGATAATTCGAGTAAATAGAGCGGGAGGTAAACTTCGTCCATTTCTGCGAGCCATCTCCTTCTTGCTGGGCTAAATCTTTCAGCTCTAACCGCTTTAAGTTTGAATCACTTCCGACCCAGACAATAGAATTTCCTACTGTCTC
>ENA-UOTZ01000106-UOTZ01000106.1-compost-metagenome-genome-assembly--contig:-NODE-106-length-61458-cov-6.604682_pt1 | contig 61458 bp, 34 predicted proteins | sample MGYA00238144_ERZ746983 | MGnify/ENA primary metagenome ERZ746983 (study PRJEB28759, sample SAMN06268863) | compost metagenome | isolation source: single cell | place: USA: California, Emeryville, Joint...
AAAACTCGTCTGTTTTAGGTATTAACATCAACTTTGGATCTTCTTGCTCAGTTGGAAGGGACTGAGTTAGGGACTGCTCACTTGAGGAAGACTCACTATCAATTATTATTGATGGTTGCAGTAAGAAGGACATTGATTACTTTGGTAGTTGTTGCGTATTTGAATCCATTTTTATTTCTGTAAGTTTATAGTTCAAGATTTCAACCGATTAAAAAGAATTGACTTATAATAGTCTAAACTGTAACCCTCGCCATTATTTATTATTGCTGAAATGGACATTACATAATCACTCTCATAGAAAACAAGCTGTACCTGAGAGGAAGATTGAGTTGAGTCATGAGATAGATTCGCCATTGACGAATTCAAATAGCAACGAATATATTAAATTTTTTTCAAGAAACTGGTGTTAAATTAAGTCTTGCTATTAAGTACGAGTGAGCTATTCAGGCAATTGTAAATATTACTAAAATATTACTAAGGTAGCATGAAAACTGATTTCGAAGCCAACAACTGAGAATGAAAATTATGGGCTTAATGGCTAAACTGAAAAAAGATTAAAGATACATGATCTTGCGATTAAATTTTCAAATTTAAGTTTCTTATTTCATTATGAATAAAAATATTGTTCATTACATGATAAATCAACCTGATGGCAATGATTATTGCATGTATAATCAATCTGTTATTGTGGTTTTCGGTGAGATAGAAGCTCATTGACCTATGAATTCGGATTATAGTTTTGTCTGAGGTATTTTATGAGAGTGACATTGAGATTCCGGTTTTGGTTTGTATCTTGCAAGTAAGTTTCGTTGAAGAAAGTAGAATCTCCTTCTGATCCCGACATTCATAAGTGATTGGGTTTGTCCAGCAGGCAGCTGACGTTCAGTCGCAACATGTTCCATGAGGATGGTATAAAATTTGAGTATTTCGTGAATCAGCCGAATTGACATCCTGCTGGGGCACTCAAAGAGTGGAGGTGGGATCCATGAGATGATTCTCTGGAATAACATCCCTTGTGTGTCATCTTTTGCAAGTTTTATTTCTTTAATGAGTTTCTGGTTTTCTTGCACTTCTTATTTTTGAGAATGTCTCGACCTGCCATATAGCCAACAGCGGCCTGCAGTTTTACATTAAACCAAGGGATAAATAGTCGCAGCACAAAATATCCTTCGATCAGCTGGAATACAAACGTAGCGATTGTAATCAAGCTGATTAGAGCGATAACGGCCCAACCAACTCCAATTCCAGAAGTAGAGTTGCTGTCAGTTGCTATCGCTCATAATTATGATGAATCCTTACGTTGTCCAAGTGGTTACAATTTTCTTATACTTGTTCATTCTGGTGTTGGAGTTGGATGGGTTGTCAAATTTGGACTTTTGGTGCTGCAGAAAAAAAGTTAGGATGAGAATGTCGGTTTCATCTGAACAAAGGAATGCAGCTGAAAATGATCAATTAGATCAAGGATTCATTTGGGGTACCTGATAACAGTAAACTGTGTCGAAAATGTTGAAATAATTAAGAAATGAAAAACCTGGTGGTTAGAATGAGGAAAAAAATTTCTATACATTGATTAGTGATATGAATTACCTCAGAAGGAGATTTTGTGGGATTTCTTAATTAATCTGTTTTGAATTAAAATATTCATACTAATTGAAGTTTTCTTTACGTCACTACAATTAATTTATGAACGATTTTACTCACTGTAATTCAAAATGAAGCAAAAGTTCCCATTTTGAAGTCAAGGAGCACTTTTGGATGAATAATTCATCTTTTCTCGGTAACGATGATTTATGAGTAGATAGTCAATCATGGGCCAATTACACTTTGTTTTTCTGGAGTTTCCTAATGATATTCATTATATATTAGCGAGTAAGTTAAATAGATATAACTTATCTGTTGGGAAGGTTTTTTTTTTGACACACTCATCAATCTCTCAATGATACCTTACGCATCAGACATAGGTGCTCTCAGAACCCTGATGCGGATGGTAGAGTAGTTTTGGTAATGATTTAGATCATAACACAGGCTTAGTATCGAGGGGTTTTATAAATTCGTCTCAAAACCGTGATATGTTCAAATTCTGAACAAATATCATACAAAGTGCATGTCGCCTCCTACAATCTTTGGCTGAGAACGTATCCATAGGTAAAATTAAGAACGCGTTCTTCAAATTCTTATCGAAAGTAGCATGATTGGCAAATATGAGTAAAATAAAAGTCATTCAAACACGCGTTCTAAAAGCTGTTACAAATACTAGGACTAACCTTACCACCCTCAATTTGGCAAATAATAAGATCGGCACAGATGAAGAAATTGCACTCCGCAAGAAACCACCTGGGCCAACCTTGCCACTCTCAAATTATCATATAATGAGATAGGTGCAGAGGGAGCTGCACTCAGCAAGAATCCCACCTGGACGAATTTGACTAGCTTCATTTTATCAAACAATATGATCGAAGCAGAAGAGCAATTGCACTCAGCAATAATACCACTTGGACGAATCTTACCACTCTTGACTTATCATACAACAAGATCTATAGCACGGGAGCAATAGCACTAAATACTGCTTGGACGAATTTCACCTTTATATAAACACATGTGGGAATTTATAGAAAAACCATCAAGAACGCAATTTCAAGAAGTTGAAAGAAATCCACTGAGTCGTCAAAACACAGAAAGAGTACTTTGTCAGTTCTAAATATTAGAAAATGATCAAAGAAATACCGTTATTCTTATAATTAAATAGATTAAGAAGGAAGAAAATCAATGCATCAGATAATACTTCTTAAAACTAACGGATTGTTGAACGAAAAAGAATTATAAGATTCTATCACACGCATGAGTGGAAGAAATCAATAGCTAGGATAAAGCACTAAAAGGATAGACTGGTGCAATCAGTAATCCGTTGCTACAAGATGCCACAGTTGCATCAGGTTCAGGACTTTGATGGTCAATAAGAGATGTTTTCATTAAAACAACAAAAAAAATGAAATCAGAAGTGAGGATAAGCAATTTTATTTACAAAAAAAATTGAATTAATGATATCTTTTAAAGTTTACATGCTTGAAGCCAATTTTTTCTTAAAAACGTAGAGAAAAGATAATATTTACCTGCAAAGTTAGTCTGAGCCAATAAGTACCTGTCGCTATAAATCAATGAACAATCTCTAAAGAGATACCAAATCAAGTAATTGATGAAACAAGCTAGAGAAAGGATTTTACATAAGGTCAAAAAATTAGCAACAAGGAAATAGAGGATTTTAACAGAATAATAGTTACAAAGGAATAGATAGAAGTAAAAACATTATAGAAATTTTATGAATCAACTGTCTTCTTCATCAAAAATCAAAGAAGAGAATAATCGATAAAAGACTCAGCAGAAGATAGATATCAATTGACTGTATTTCCTTGTTCTAAACGTTCAAACTCAAAAAGTTAATACCAAACTTACGAACGAACTATTATCTTGAGAACGTTCTTGATATAAGGATTTGCCACCAAACTGTGCGTTGGAAGTAACGTGTAAACTTCTGTTATTTCTCTGTATTGCTTTTCAACCCGTGATATAGCTGGGAAGACGAAAATTGTTAGCAATACTGCATAGTAAATAAGGCCCACTATAAGAGTTATTAGTACTATCCGATTGGCATTTGTTGCAATTTCTTTAAAAGTTTTAATGTAAATATCCGTTATTATGCCTAGAGCATTGCTCATCATTTGCCCTGCAAACCCGAGATCTGCTAAAGTTTGATCAAATGTCAAGCCAGCAGCAACCGTCGCATCAAAATTCGAGTTCTTAAGCTGGCTCCGAAAATTGAATGTCCATTCAAGTAGTTTCTGTTTGACTGCAATAACCCCAAGAGATGGGAGACCATTCGCCGATGTATGGCACAGATCACCCGGTGAATTTAAGAGATCACAGTAGCTAGCATTTCGCAAGGAAGCAAGAGCATTCGTTAAATTGCTTGATGTATAACTATTTTGTTCTAAAATCTCGTTATTATTTAAGAAATCGGAAAGTTCTTTAGACTGACTTTGTACTTCTTCTAATCTAGATTGGGTTTGATCAACGTAGTAAGATGCCTGATCTGCATGTCCTGTCACCGCTAATGAAATAGCTTCCGTTACAGTGATGGGAATCTCAATCGCATGATCTGCGTTCACGGAGATTATTTTATATTGTCTAAGTAGAGGTATACAGTGGGAGACAGGATCTGCTTTTATAAAGTACCCAACGATTGCAGGAATTAAGTAAAGCCCCACCAAAAATACTATAAAAACGGCCTTCGGTAGTATCTCCTTCCTTAATGGGATGTACTTCTTTGAAATCGAGTGCTTTTTCTGGGAGTCTTTTGAATATATCTTTTTAGTTGCTCCCCATGAGTTCTTCTTATCATGAGGGCCATTCTCTAATCCGTGCATTATTGTCGCTTTTTTTGCAAGGCGATTGATTTCGTCAAGTATTTCTGATCCTGATATCGTAACAGTTTTGGAGAGAAGTAAGTCGCTGAACTTATACAGCTTGACAAATGAGTAAAGCACGCTGATTCCAACAACGAGAGCTACTGCACCGCCTGCCATAATTCGGAGTTGTAACAAAGTTACGAGCTCATCAAATTGCTTGTTCATTCTGTTGAATAAATCTTCGCTGAGGGTCCACAACATTTCGTCATAATGCGAGCTCTGCGTTCGTAAAAAATTGAAAGCACCCTCATGAGTAAGCGATCCATCTACAACTACGTCATGAAGTTTGATTAAATAGCCTCGCAATACCGTTAATGCTTCATGAAAGTGGACAGCTCTATTGAGATAAGGAGTATCCGGTAAACTCAAATCTACTGTATAATTGTCGTATCGGAAATCGGGGTAGTAAGTCTGCGGGTTTGCCAGCATTACATATTCTTTATATTTAGCGTTGAAAGCTGAGGACGAACTGGCTGTGAAATCTTTTGGTACGAGGAATAAATAAGCGAAATTATTGTCAGGAGACCATAATCCTTTTAGTGCCGTAAAAATAAGTTCCTGAGTTTGGAAGAAACCATAGATGGTTCGTAATAACATTAATGGAAAGGATGTTAGACCAGAGAGTTCTGATAAAATGATGTATCTTTCCGTAAGATCGACATAATCTAAGGCCAGATACAAGATTAATCCAATTCCCATAGCAATTTGAAGTAGTTTCATAGATCGGATTTCTAGCGGTACAGAGGGGTCCTTTAACTTTCGCTTAATACGCTCCAACGATCTCTTTTGCTTTGTTCCTCCGCTAGCACTGCCACTTACTGAAAACGCTCTTTGGTTCTTAATAAATTCAAGGTTTCTCTTACGTTCGAGTTGCTCTTCTTCTTCATCATCAACTAACTTTTCAGATCTATGGCTGGGAGACGTATTGGATTCTTCCTCAGTAAAGCCGTTGATGCTTATGACATTGTTTTGGGTCTCAGCAAGTGGTTCTTGAGACATCGGTGACATCCACCCTCTTGAGACAAGCTGACTCTTTTCAGGTGTGTTTGAATCAGGACCTGATAAAAAATTGACTCTATTAGAGTCGACTTTGGAAGTTAGCTTGCGCAGTTTTGGGTCTTGTGAGATTTGCACTCTATCGACAAAGGACTCATCCCCTGGAGGAATTAGAACATCAGTGAATCGGAATTCCTGTTCATCTTTCTTGGTGACTAGGTTTTCTCCAGGGGCGGAATTTAGGGTCTTAAGACTCCTGAGTGGTGGAGCTTCTGTTTTTATCTCCATTTGAGAAACAAAAAGTCGAGTATGATTGTCCTTGACTGGGTTTCTATAGTTGAACATAGTCAAGATATATTTTTCGTAGATACGAATTAAGTAGTAACCATCTTTCGAAGGAATCGCATTGTTCAAATGGGTAATGAGAAAGTTGATTTCTTTGACATTTGCATTACTCAAGGCGAGTTTTCCTTTCATGGGGATGGATCCGTGTTGATCAGTCAAATTATAGTCTGGAGAATAGTTCAGCCTCAAAATTTCTTGAATCTTTCTGCCTTTGAATTTTATGGACTCTGGCAACGTTTCAGCGAGATTGCTGCTCGTCCCCTCAATCGTTCCGTCGAGTTTACATAAGAGAAAATTCTGATGATAAATAGGCTCTTCTTGACCAAGAAGCACAATAGAGGGCACATCATCGATGATATCAATATGGACTGTGCTTTTTAATACAACGAATCCACCGTTACGGTGTCGTAATATCGCTTGAGAAACAACAGTTCGACAAGCATCATGATTTCTTATGTCTGAAGAATTCTCGTTCTTGGCGAAGTTCAGGGTCTCTTCGATGGCAACTAGGATGTCTGACCAATGTAAATGGTTAACCTCTGACTGAGCATAGCCTAGCTTTTGGACTAAGTATTCGGTATTATGAGTGATTTTTCCACCGGTTCCTGCGTAGTCATCGGTAGCAAACATCAATATTGGGTGTTTCTGATTATTTTGAAGCTTTTCGATGACCTTAAGTGTATCCAAAGATTCAAATTGCAGCTTTGAGGTATGATACGCCATATTGCTGATGGCTTTGAGGTCAAAAGTTAAGTAATCATGGTCCTCTAAAACTTCTTCAGTAAAAATTTTCAATGCATTTTTAATTTTCGAGAATTTGAGTAGATCCTTCTCTTGTCTCACATAACTCAAAATAGCCTTGCTATCCTTGACTAGTTCAATTCCTTTGTCTTTGACGACTTGCAGACTCACCAATGGGGCATTGAGTTCCTCCAAAAATTCAATTTTGCGGTGAGTCCAGGAACTCATCATCCAAATCAGCTCATCAGATTGCTTCAGCATAACGAACACTCGACGAGTATCAAGAGCGTTCTCAAATTTCAAGGAGAAATATTCTTGGGTGCAACTTTCTTCTAGTCTTGCGACTTGGATCCCGAGCAGCCATCCAAAAGATAATCGTTTTGCCTTCAGCTTTCGGCGGAAATCATTGATGAGAAATAGCGCCTTGAGATTGTCTTGTAGTACAATTCGCACGAAGAACAGATAGGCAATGATAATAGATTGGACTCCTGAACGGAATACGTTAGGAGCTTTGAAATATTCTTCATAACATTTTGAAATAAAATTTATGAAGGCTTTGTTTGCTTTATGCTTCAGAGGAACACTTTCCAATGAATACTCTTCTGAGGAGAAAATCTCTTTTTCATTGTTTTCGGTATCAATTTGATGAGCAAAGAGTGGATACATTGCTTCAAGTAGTTTCCAGTTGGCTGTATCTACTTGTACAAATTCTTCATAGATGAAAGGAAGAATTCTCATTTTCAGAGCTGAACTAGTCTTCTTCTGATAGAATAAATTGAAAACTTTCCCCTTTCGATAGCCATCTATGTTGACCATAAACAAATAAAGGAAGGAGGTCACCAATGGGAAAGGAAATTCCATTTTTGAGCCATCGTAAGCTGTTGCTTGAAGTATAATTACCAAGGTAAATCCAAAAGTGAAGGAATGGCAAAACAAATCCAGGCGATTGAGCGCTGAGAGTGCATATACTGGGTGGAAAACAGAGATTATTAGATGTTGGCAAGTCAGCGAGAACAATAGATATGTTGGAATCATCGAACTTGTGTCATGATTTGACATTTGAATTCCAAGAATGATCAAAAACCAAATCATTTCGCCCAGCTCTTTGTTGAGATATTGAGAGAGGAACTTTGTAGTTGAGTAGGCTGGTCTGTATGAGATTATGTATAGGAAAACTTTGATAATCGTCATAACCGTAAGGTTGAAGATTGCAAGGGCATAAAATACCGTCTCCGATTTCGCGTTGAAAATCACGTAAAAACTGCTTTGGTATAGTGGAATATAGATCAAATATCGATTGACTATAAAGACTTGGTAGGCTATTGCCATCTCCAATCCAGATGGAACTGGTTTCTTTTTCAAGACGAAGTAGAAAAAACCAGAAATCACTGCGATCTCAAGGATCAACAAGGCAAAGAAAAATGCTACAAAGTCAGTGTAAGTAATTGGAGTTATTTCTGTCCAAAAACCGATTTGGAAGAATCTCAGGGCGCGTCCAAGAGCACCATATAGTTTTCCCTGAGGAATGATATTCATGGTAGAAGAGGCTAAAATCACTGCGAGTCCATACAGATGAGATAGTACCAGGGTGGCTTTTTCAGTTAAGCTATGAATTCGAATCGCAGAGTTAGACTCTGCTTGGCTGAATTGGATAACGAAGCGAGCAAATACGTTTTTGTGATCTTTCATAAGTAAAGAAGCGATCGTAAGTGACAAGAGTATTTTATAATTAATAACTTGCTTCTTGAAGAAGCAATGTAATAAGAAGAAAATTGATGCGTCACATGTCTGTGAGTGATTCGCGAATAGCTGTCAGATTTTCTTCAACACCAGTAGCGAAATGTATTATTATTATAGGGCTTTATAAAATTACTAAACGAAAACACCTACTTTAATTTTCACGAAACTTTCTGACAGTAAACTCACTGACTTCGAACTTAATGGGGCCATCTTAGGGGTGTGGTGCTAATGAGTTGCCTTATCATATGGCAAATCATTGACGCTCAAAATACGGTTTTCACGGGTATATAATGGAAGTCACAAAAAAAAAATTCATTTACTAGCAAAATTTAATTTTTCGAGAAGCCTTGTTTGTTCAGATTGATATTACCAATCTAAATTTTAATTGAGAAATACGGAAATGTATTAATTACTGAAAAAAAAATGCAGAGTGGCAGTTTCTGGAAATATCGGATTTCATTCCGGTTCAATGCACTTGATTTCAATAAACGCTGCCAAGAGCAGCGATCGCCTTGGAACGCCAATTATACTTCCATGACAATGGTTATTGACTTTAGAGAATCTTTTGTGATCATAATGAACCATTCAAAACTACCACCCACAGATGTGGATGATTTGCAGCATGGAATTTCAATTTTCAGAAGTAGCATATTATAGTTATTCTAAGATTGCTTTCTTTTTGCTTCTTAGAAAACCTGCTGACTCTTTGAATGCCCTGCCATGGGTGGTTACAATCAATAAACCAGGATAAATTAACCACAAACCCATTAGCTCGGTGAGATCATCGACATTGTTTTGTAATGCATACAATGCTTCTCCATTAGACAACATCTGATAGAGCATTTTGCCTGAGATGACTTTACTCCAGATCATTCTGCATAAAAATTAATCTAGAAATAACCCTGTTTTTAAAATACTTTCAATCCAATTTGGATTTCGTCCTATAATTATTTTGCAAAATCTTTGAGTTGCAAACTTCGACAGCCTCAGTCATGAAATAAATGCTATCTAAACTGAATTATTTATGTTATCTTTTGTGAATAACTTTTCGCAAAGCCTCGTTCCACCTTCAACTATGAAGTCCTCTCTAAAAAAGAGGGATTGGCAGAGATTAGCATAGCAGCTATTTAAAAAATGTTCTGAATTCGTATTTGGTAAATGCATCCACTGTAATTTTTCATTTGTAATAGGGGTGACTTGTTGCCAATTGCCGTTTCGGGAGAGAAGTGCGGGATAGGATGATTTATTTCTTCAAGTGCCTCCTCCCTAAAGCACGCAACGCGACGAGAGATAGACCATTCTGGAGAACCATCACAAAACAAGATGCATCCATTCGAAGTCATTGAATTTGTTACTAATTCGATATTAGAGGTCTGAATGACCCGAATTTTCATTTACTTAGCATCATCAACTTAGATTTGCAAATTTAATGGAGCAACTCTCTACTACATACCTAAGATCGGACATCATATCTTCCTCGTCCTAGGAAAAGAGGATAATATGATCAAAAACTTTGCTCGTTCCCTCATTCTTAGCATGACAACGTTTACCTTCTGTATTATTGGGGACTATTTTGCGCTCATAGTATTTAGTGAATAGCAAGTTGTTGTTGCTGCTATTTTCCTTTCCCGTTTAACAAAGAGCAAGCAATATTTCATCTTAAATTGATTCGAAATGTAATACAGCAAACAAAAGTTTTCATAGAATACACATTAGCTATTGAAATCCATAAATTCGTAGAAAAAACAGGTTTTCGCTCTCCACAAACATTCACCCAACAAATGCCAAGATGAATAATAGCTTTTTTAAGCTGTAGGGTTTTTTTAACAGGCTAAATATTACAGCGTGACCTAAGTTTTCAATCTTCTCATGATTTTTGTCTGGCTGGTACATTTTAATAAGCCTAAAATGGCACAGGAATATTTCGATTCAACACCAGTTTCATAGCTTTCTATTCTACCTCGCTTAAAAATTTTTTTTACTATTAATGAATATTAGACTCACATACAAATGTAACAAAGGAAAAAGATAAAAACGCCCGGAAAAAAATACAAACAATCAATAACGAAGCATCTGAACAATAGTAAGCTTACTTTCATTATTAGACATTCAATATACAATCGACAAGGAAAAAAAAAAATCCATCAACCGCAATTTCATGATCATACTTTACAAATTATTAAATTTCAAGGAGGAATTCTTGTTCAATGGTCTGGAGTTTCTTCTTAATGTCATGGAAACTGAGGGGTTTAATGCAGTAATCATCCATCCCAGATTGAATGGCTCTATCCAATTCAGATTGCTGAACAAAAGCCGTACAGGCTATTATCTTCAACTCATCAATCTCTTGCTGAGCAATCCTATTGCGTAACATCTTTGTCGTTTCAAACCCGTCTAAGACAGGCATGCTGCAATCCATGAAGATGACTCGGTACTGGTGGCAAGCCTTGCAACACTTAATGTTTTGCCGTTTGTCTATTTTTTCGAGGGCTTGGAGTCCATTGAAAGCCCAATCACATGAGATTTTGAGTTTTCCTAGATGTTGATCGAGCGCAGTTATATTGAAAGCATCATCATCAACGATGAGTACTTTAGGACATTGACATTTTGCGTTTTTCGGTGTTTCATAATTTGAATTTGCTCTATATTTTGAGGTAGAGAGTAGTCCACGACAAGGAGAACCCATAAGGCTATTTTTATAAGTTGTTGTAAAGCTCCTCATAGGTGATGTAAATTCTCTTTCCGTGTCACCTTCACATAGCTCTTTCAAAGAAAAGACACCAGACTCATTTTTCTTAGTGATTCCTTGTTGAATGATATTGAACCAAAATTTGGAACCATTATTTAAACTTGACTCGAACTTTATCGCTCTCTGATCTTCCTGGGTGGTGGGTATTCCTCTAAGTCGCTGGGCTAAGTTATTCGAAATCACGAGGCCGAGACCAACTCCAGTAGAATTTATTGCAATCTTCTCACCTAACTCGATTTTCTCAAATGCTTGAAATAACTTCTTCTGATTCTCTTCACTAATCCCAATACCACTATCGGTACATACAACTTGAATCATCTCAACTTGTCCTTGTCCTGAGTCCTCCTCCTCATCCTCCTCATTAACCTTCTTCACTTCATCAATTCGAAGCTTGATTCCTCCTTCGAAGGTAAATTTGACAGCATTACTCAATAAATTCAACACTATCTGTTTGAATCGATTATGATCAGTTGAAAAGAGTCTTCTTTCAGGAGGCAATGAGCATTCAAGGCCAAGCTGAATCTTCTTCTTCTGAGCTTGTATCTCAAGCAATTCGATACATTCTTGAGCTGTTTTGTAGATATCTTTAGTCTCGAACACCAATCTGAGTTTATTGGCTTGCATCTGAGAGAAATCTAAGATATCATTGATGAGATACATCAAGAGTCGATTGCTTCTTAGAGCTGGTAAAATGAATTTATCTTTGATGGCTTTTGGGATTTGAGGGTCTGCGAGAGCTTGTTCTGTGAAATTGATACTTCCATTGAGAGGAGTTCTGAGTTCATGAGAGACAGAAGCAAGGAGACGAGTTTTATAGTTGTTGTTATCACGAAGAGAAATGAGATTATCTCTGTCAGTAGTATCGCTAATATTGACAACAATGACCCTTTTGTCATTGTAAAGGGAAGCTGTGAATTTGATATTGTAGTTTCTTTGAATGCTTGTTCCTGATTGTGACTGAGTTACTCCTTCAATTGCGATTGTTTTCTCTTGGTTTGGATTCAGTAAATGATTAGTTATGTCACTAAATGTATCTGACAGCATCGTTGCTCTTTCTGTACACTAAAAAAATTAACAAAAGTAATAATGAGAGGAAAATTTTAAAATTAATCAAATTACTTGTACCGAACTTATCTCGAGGATAGATTTTTCAATTGCACTCTTTAAGACGTTGCCCGACATTGATACTACTCTGATTTGAGCAAACAACCCATCCAGAGTCAATTCTGCGAGATTAAACATCAGCTTCATTGGTTTATTTGCATATAAAATCTGTTTTTCGGGGCTCACAATCAGAATCCCTTCAGTAATATCATCGAGAATCTTCTTGATTGCTTCAGAATCTTCATAAATCTTTCGTTTTTCTAAAAACTCGAACCTCAAGTACCTTTCTTCGATATATATCACAACTAAATACACAACCAATGCTTGTATTAATCGCAACGTGTTTATCACAGTAGAATACTGCTGAACTGCGAAGCCAACGATAATAAAAAAACTGACTTGAAGGAAAATTGCTAGCGCTCTAATCCTCCAAGACCCAATGATAGTGATGGCACATATAAACGCAATTCCCAGACACCAGCCGTATGTAAAGACTCCCACTGTGCCAAAAGATTCACATTCAAAGTTTCCAACCACTGAATACAAATTCGCGCTGGTCATCAAGCTTAAGACATCCAAAGAGATATCTATCTTTCTGGAATATCTCGGATGTCTGTTCAGTCTCCTCAATATGCAATAAGTGGTAACTATCCAGATAAATGCAAGTCCAGTCCTTACCCCAATCCACGTTAAAGTACTGCCAGCGAAGGATTGAGGTTCAATTAGGTACTGAAGTAAGATCACGATTGCAGTGAATAGGTTTATAATGAGGCCCATGATGAATCTTTTCCTTACTCGGATGGGAAATCCGCTTAGATAGGCATCTTGATGCTCTTTTTGCTTAAACTGGAGTCCGCAATTCATCGGATTCGGAGTTCTGAAAAATACGCTTTATATTAACAGTACCTCAAACAGAGTTAAATAAAGTTTTTTCATTGCCTGAAATTTTTTTTAATGTTGTGAGAATCATTAATTCTTGATCGCAAGAGCTTCGGAACGATAATTCTTAGAAAAATAGTAAATTTATTTGAGAGAGAGTTCGAATTCATCTATCGAATGTTTTAATTAAAAAAATAAATGGTGCGTTATAATTGATTAATTCGGAAAGAAGGAATTTGAAGGAGGTTATACATTAAATGAATCGCTTCCTCCATACGAACTTTCCTCTACAAATAGTCTTGAGGATCTAATTTGTAAAACTCGTTCTATGCTGCCACTTACATCGATGAAATATTCGAGAGAACCCTTATATTCCTTGAAAAACTTTGTCGTTGTAAGACATGAACTATCTGGATGGAGCTGTGGCCTTCTAATGACGAATTTCTGCTGCTCAGGACAACCATAGAGGGATTTCCAGCTAGAAGCATACTTGCAATATTCAATTCAGGATAAATTAAAACGATGGTTTTATATTTGCTAAAATACGAAAATTGCTGAAAATTTGTGCAAACCTTTGGTTCATTTGCTTCAGACTTCATAATTGAGTCTTGTTGAAAGAAAGCAGCTCCCGAAAACCAGTATGTATGAGAACAAGACATTTCAGATCAATCAACTAGCGTTATACAAGAGTGAAACGCCTCGTCAGTTTTCTTCATTGAATGACCTGAATTGATTGTGATTTGAGACTTAGTCAAAATGTTTTTAATCGCTTTGTTGTTAGCGGAAATAAAGCCTCTTTCTCATCCCATATAGTTATTCGAGGCTAACTCCTAAATGGTTGTTGGAAATTTTGATGCGTTGTAGCTGTCTGATTCTAATTTGGCATTTTCTGTTTTCGAAAAATATAGTCCCGTTGATAGTAAAGTAGTAAAGGGCAACGAAAGGTAAAACACAAACTTTCTAAGCAACATTTGTGCTCAGTGCCCCAGCTTTGTCGTCTAACAAATTGTATTGAAGATTTCTGAAGATTAAGCATCTCGTGAGTCATTCAATTTTGTTGCAAAAATGAACTTCTGATTAATGGTAACAGCTGCGAGCAACGAAAATCCAATAGTTTGAAGTGCAATTTTATGCAGAATTGTGGAGAGATAGATGAAGATTTCGTTACCGTTTATACAAAATTGTATTTAACAAAAAAATTTAGTCTTCGTTTTAGGGATTTTGCTCTCTTTTCTCTCTGAATTACATGGACTAACAAGAAATATTTTTCATGAAATTTATCACTCGAATATCTATCTCTCGTTGAAGACAGTAAATGATAGGTCTTAGACCCGAAAAAATGCTACAAAGCTATTTCATACATAAGATTAAACGAGTGGCTAATAACCATTAAATTTTGAGCAAAATTCTTGTCCAACCGCTTGGAGTTTCTTCTTAATCTCTTGAAAGCTTAGAGGTTTAATGCAGTAGTCATCCATTCCAGCTTTAATGGCTCGATCTAATTCAGATTGCTGGACAAAAGCCGTACATGCGATTATCTTCAACTCATCAATCTCTTGCTGAGCAATCCGTTTGCGCAAAAGCCTCGTGGTTTCAAATCCATCCAGGACAGGCATGTTGCAATCCATGAAAATAACTCGATATTGTTGGCAAACCTTACCACACTTTATGCTTTGCCGTTTGTCTATTTTTTCGAGGGCCTGGAGACCATTGAAAGCCCAATCACATGAGATTTTGAGTTTGCCAAGATGCTGATCCAGTGCAGTGAGATTGAAAGCGTCATCGTCAACGATCAGCACTTTAGGACATTGACATTTTGCAATTGTTGGAACTTCTATAATTGAACTAGCTCGATATTTATTGGCTGAGAGTAATCTAAGGCATGGGGTAGCCTCAACGCTAGTTTTATAGGTTGTTGTGAAGCTTTTCATGTGTGATGTAAATTCTTTCTCAGTGTCACCTTCGCATAGCTCGTTAGAAGAGAATATTCCTGACTCCTTTTTCTTCGTGATTCCTTGCTGAATGATATTGAAAGAAAAACAAGATCCTTTATGTAAAGTTGACACAAATTTGATTGCTTTCTTGTCTTCTTGATTGGGTATTCCGCCAAGTCGCTGGGCTAAGTTATTCGAAATCACGAGGCCAAGACCAACTCCAGTAGAATTTATTGCAATCTTCTCACCTAACTCGATTTTCTCAAATGCTTGAAATAATTTCTTCTGATTCTCTTCACTAATTCCAATACCAGTATCGGTACATACAACTTGAATCATCTCAACTTGTCCTGAGTTTTCATTAACCTTCTTCACTTCATCAATCCGAAGCCTGATTCCTCCTTCGAAGGTAAATTTGACAGCATTACTTAATAAATTCAACACTATCTGTTTGAATCGATTATGATCAGTTGAAAAGAGTCTTCTTTCAGGAGGCAATGAGCATTCAAGGCCAAGCTGAATCTTCTTCTTCTGAGCTTGTATCTCAAGCAATTCGATACATTCTTGAGCTGTTTTGTAGATATCTTTAGTCTCGAACACCAATCTGAGTTTATTGGCTTGCATCTGAGAGAAATCTAAGATATCATTGATGAGATACATCAAGAGTCGATTGCTTCTTAGAGCTGGTAAAATGAATTTATCTTTGATGGCTTTTGGGATTTGAGGGTCTGCGAGAGCTTGTTCTGTGAAATTGATACTTCCATTGAGAGGAGTTCTGAGTTCATGAGAGACAGAAGCAAGGAGACGAGTTTTATAGTTGTTGTTATCACGAAGAGAAATGAGGTTATCTCTGTCGGTAGTATCGCTAATATTGACAACGATAACTCGTTTGCTGTTGTAAAGAGAGGCATTGAATTTAATATTATAGTTTCTTTGGAGTTGTGCTCCTCCTCCTCTTGGTTGGGTTACTCCTTCTACCGCAATAGTTTTCTCTTGAGGTTTTTCCTGGCCTTCATTTAATAGATGGGTGATGATGTCACCAAACAAATCTGATAAGATTGCCGCTCTGTCCGAAACCACCTTTATCATTTTGGAAAAAATTCATTAACTTTCATTTTTATAATTTATAAATTACATGAGCTGAGCTGACTTCAAGAATGGACTTTTCAACAGCACTCTTCAGAATGTTATGTGACGCTGATACTACTTTAATTTGAGAGAATAAGTCTTGTAAAGTCAACTCCTTAAGACCGAACATCTGTTCCACAGGTTTATTCGCGTAAAGAATTTGTCTTTCTGGGCTCACAATCAGTATTCCTTCAGTGATATCATTGAGGATTGTTTTGATTGCTTCAGAATCCTCATAAATTTTTCGTTTTTCCAAGAAATCAGATCTTTCGTATCTCTCTTCAATGTATATCACCGCTATATACATGATAAGTACCTGTACCAGTCTTATAGTGACGACTTCGGCTCCGGCCTGGTATTCCCGAAACAATGACACTATAAAAAAACCTATTTGAAGAAAGGTCCCTAATGCTTTGAGTCTCCATGACCCAATAATAGAAATTACGCTCACAAACAAGAGTCCTTGACTCCAGCCATAAACATAGAGACCCATGCTACCGTAATATTCGCATTGAACGCTTCCAAGCACAGAGAGCATATTAGCACTTGTTATCATGCCCACGACATCTAGCGTCAGGTCGATCATTCTGGAATACTTTGAGTATCTGCTCAGTCTTCGCAAGATATAATATATCCCCACTATCCAAACAGCCGAAAGGATAGTCCTTATACCAAACCAAGCTAACACTTCGCGTGAATAGGACTGAGGTGAAAGTAGGTATTGAATAAGCACCACAATTGCAATTAATGCATTTATTATGAGCCCTAGGAAGAATCTTTTCTTCAACCTTATGGAAAATCCACTCAAATAAGCACCATAATGCTCTTTCTGCTTGAACGCAAGTATGCAATTCATCACGAGTAGGCCGAAATAAAAAATATAGCTACTGACTATTTTTATAATAAACAAATTGAAAAGCATTTTAACAACAGTACGCAAGGTACTTAAGTGTGAATTAAATTTTAAAAATACTCAATTTTAACAAGTTTTTGTCTGTGAGCTTTTAGAGTGAACTAACTGCATCTAAAGAAAACTCACATCTGATTGAATATGCTATCAGCCATCTACCTCTGATCCTCATCTGGTTTTCATGAGACGGATTGCTGCAAACTGATTGCCATGGATTCCTTGTCTCACTATCCTGATCATCACTTGATGAATTAGCTATGCAAGCCCTGTGGAAAAGATATTGTTTAATGTTAGAAGTGTTTAAATACATTTTTATTACGACGTTTATTTTCTTTAATTTGAGTTATGTCTGTGGCAGCATTTAGTGCAATCAAAAGTTTATTCAGAGGTCGTCGAAGCTCTTGAGAAACATGATTCATGGTTGGCGATTCTATTTGGAATCAGTTCGTACTGAAAGTCTCATGTGTTAAGATCGGAGAAGTTTATAGATTAGATTAACTATTATAATCGGACTTACGAATTGATTAAGATCTTGAACTTTAAAAGTACAGGAATAAAAATGGATTTGAATAGACAAGAACCATTGGGGTAATAAATTTGCTTCTGAACGGGACAAGCATGAGCTTCGAAATCTTGATAGTGAATCTTCTTCAACTGAGCCAAGCCAGAATCAGTCTCTTCCAACTGAGAAAGAGGATCCGAAACTCGCGCTAATTCCAGAAACAGATGAGTTTTTGGATCTTCGGGCAGCCGTTGACAAGGCATTGGCAGAAAAAGAGGATATCGGCAGTTTGAAAAAACATATCGAGATGGTCCGCAGTGAAGAGAAGAAAGATGTTTACGTCGGGTTGATCGGAATACGAAAATCTCTTAGTACTGGTAAATCTCACCGATCTCTCCTATCTGAATCTAAATCCTTTTCTAATGAGAAAACGATCCACCAATCCAAGAGGTGATCGACTCAGGAATAGTACCCCGCTTGAAAGATTTCCTTATGAATGATAAAGAACCATTTTTACAAGTAAACCAAAGATTTTGAGAGATATCGTTCAAAATTCATAAGTTTGAAGCAGCTTGGGCTCTCACAAACATAGCGAGTGGAACTAGTGAGCAAACAAAGATTGTAATTGAAGATCGAGGGATCCAGCTTTTTGTAAGATTGTTAGGATCTCCTCATAGAGATATTCAAGAGCAAGTATAAGATGTGTTAAATTTTACGAATGTGCTAACTGTCTGCAATTAATTACTTCTAGGCGGTATGGGCACTGGGAAATGTTTCTGGAGACAGCACAAAATATCGAGATATGATCTTAGAAAAAGAAGGAATGGACGCATTGGTCGAATTATACAATAGATTATTCGTGTCCAGTACGGGCAAGGGCGATCAGAGCCTCAAGAAGAATATAGCGTGGGCAATGTCAAATTTCTGTCGAGGAAAACCATCTACTCAGTATTCCAAGATCTCAGGAGCATTGGTGGTGTTTGGAGATATAGTTCTCAAAGAGAAGGATGAAGAATGCCTTACAGATGCGGCCTGGGGTCTTTCCTACTTGCTCGAATCAAAAGGTAACTTTACGCCTAGTCCATCTCATAAACTGGATGAAATAGATGCCGAAGCAGGAGGAGGCTTTGATAAATTCATCGAAATGGGGGTAGTTCCAATCATTGTCTCCTATCTGAACGCGCCTGCAGTATCCATTAAAGTTCCTTGTGTGAGAATAATCGGTACTCTCTCTTCAGCAGATGATAACAAATATATTGAAGTATTTATGATCTTATAGCGAAATTGCTAACCTGATTTAAAGGAATTTTTAAAACTTCCAGGATTTTTGGATGCCTGCCAAGCTCTTTGTCTATCACCTAAAAAAAACATCCCAAAAGAAACGCTATGGATGTTGTCTAACATAGCGGCTGGTACTCCAGGCCAAGCAGCCAGATTAATACAGCATACTACTCTGATTGACACAGTCTTCGAAATCTTGAGGAAAGGTGTTGCATTTGACGTAATGCCATTAAATCAAACGTGCTTGTAATTCCATTGTTAGGTTGCGAAAGAAGCTGTCTACATCATAACAAATCTTATTGAGGTTGTTGATTACAGCCAAATATCCACCTTACTCGGGAAAGGATTAGTTAGCCTCTTTGCGGCGTTACTTGCAAATCCGTCATACTCGAACATAGCGCTTCAAGCGCTAGTAAGTTTGCAGGCTTTAATAGAAGCCACTCAGAAACAAAGCGCTGCTGAATTGCAGAGTTTGACTACTCAAATGGAAACTTGTGGAATGCTGGAGGCTCTCGAGGATTTGCAACAGCATCCTAGTCAGAAAGTTTATGAAATCGCTGTTAAAATCCTGGAGGACTTTTTTGAAGCAGGAGATGAAGAAGAAGCAAATCCTTCTACTAGAGAATGAGGTTAGTTCTATATAATTATATCGTCATAGTATTGAGAAAATTCATCCAGGAGTAACAAATTTTAAAACTTCCGATATCAAACTTTTTCCCAAAGTTTAAGTTTCACTTAAGAGTCAGAAACTTTCAGAGAATGCAAACTTGGCTCGCCTTAAAAAAAAGTATTTACCGTTGAAGACTTCACTCTGAGGATTTACTCCTAATTATCATTTAGTATTTATTAAGCAAAGCCAATGAGAGATCAGCTCTAAATAAACAACATGGAATAGTACTTCTCAATAATATTCTCCAGTCGAACTCCTATTATCAATTTTGGAAGCTCCATTATTTGTTTCGAGTCAAGTAGTAAGTGGAGCAAGTAAGTATTAACAAAAGAAAATTCCTCAGAAAGAATCACCAGAGTCGATTCTGCGTTTTGTTTCATATTGAATAAACATTTTTCAATTAGCTCTTGAAGCTAATAGTGTTTAGATAGAACTCTTATTGATATTCTTCTATAATATTGAACCTATTTTCAAGAGAGTCTATTCATTGGATTGGATAACTACTCTAACAGCTCCCAGATAAACTCTTTAACTCACTAGTATCCACATTCTTCAATCCTATATCCTCCTGTGAACAAATAGCTCATTTATTTCTTGAAACCTACGATATCAACATTACTAAGCGATGCAAAATATCTATTACTAGTGCTCTCGTAACGTGCAAGCAACATAACAACTCCTTTGTAGGATCTGGGCAAAAGTGCTGTTAAGAAGAAGAAGCCATCATTGTGTCTTATTTGATTTAATTTTACTGCTTTCGAATCACTGTACAAAAGTTTTCGAACATCACAGTCAAATTTTAAAAAAGTTTCGACGCGCGTCTTAATCTAAAAAATCCACAATTAATCTATAATCCTTGGAAAAGAAGTCTCAATTTCTCCTCTCCAGTCCCTGCCAACGAGCTTCCTCACAATTTTTCAGTAGCTGCCAGCAGGAACTTGAAGAACAAGTTTTGTATTCCTAAATTTCGTAAAAATTAGATTCTATTTCAAGTAAATTATTAATTCAAAAGCAAATATGATGAAAGCCCTTCAATTTATCCTATACAAAAGCCTCAAGGAGACTCTTAATAATCAGGAGTACCTCAAGAGAAAATTCGCAAATAAAACCATATTGCTCTGGGTACTTTCTCTCAATGTTTTTTTCTTCTACGCAAGTTACATAAACTTGATCGACTTCAATCGAACCTTATTCGGATTCTCAGCTCTTATCCTCTGCGCGCTAACTGCTGCGCTGGTCTATCAAAAGTACTTCCTGTTAGACCTCCTAGTGTTCCTACTCACGATTTTAATCCCATGCTTATTTTCTTTCTCTAATCAATTCTGGCACCTCACGCCAAGTTCACAGCTGTTTCTTTGCTCAATTTATTCATTTGTCGCGCCCACTAGAATGGCGCTATGCGTCCAGCTAGCCGCGTCGTTTATTCTCACGAAAGCAGATTATTTACAACCACACCAGTTGAAGGACATCGCACAGAGCAGCTTTGTCGCCTTTGAAGCAGTGAAAAGCGTCAACTTTCTTTTCGTAGCGATATTGGCTTGCTTTGTCGAGTTCCTTAAAGCGCATCTCCACAAGGTCCATAAGAAAAACGCCAATTTGCTCTTCAATAACGAGATCTGCCTGCAAAAAATCCAAGAACTAAACGGTCTCAAAGACCAATTAGCCGAGACCATTGAAATCAAGGAACTTTTTATCCAAAATTTTTCTCATGAAATGAATAATGCGATGAATGGTCTCTTCGGTGCTCTGTACGCCGCAAAGGAAAAGAACCAAAACCCCCAAGTGGCTCAAAACATCAGCATCGCTGAGGCTTGTTCTGAGCTGCTGCGAACGTTTGTCTGCAACGTGCTTGATTCAGAGAAAATGGAACCAGAGCAGATCAACCTTTGCCTGCAGACTAACTCTTCCGCGACGTTCTTTAAGCAAGTTTGGGATATTGTCAAAGAGCTCATTCGGAACAAGCGGCTCAATGGGTTTATGAAGGTATCGAAGAGGCTCCCGCAAATAATGCAGTTCGACCACCAGCGCCTCCTCCAAATTTTTGTGAATTTGACCATTAATGCGTTAAAATACACGCAAAAAGGACAAATATACTTCGTAGTGGAATGGACCGATCATGCCTCCAGCAAAAGAAGTCAATCAGCGAAATTTCAATCTCAAGAGGGTCTATCGTCAGAGCAGGTTTCCTATCCGCTCATTTCAACTCCGAGTTCAAATTTTATAGAAGAAAAGATTCAGGAAACATCAAATTCGACTATAATTGACGTGAGGACGACCAAAATGCCGAATTTCGTTCATGACTATTATTATCTTGATTTCCAAAAGAATGAATGGGGACACAAAGAGACATTCGAGAAAAAACTGAACAAAGTTACAACGGGCGCACTGAAATTTTATTTAATTGATACTGGGATGGGAATGGACCCCGAAGAGATTGGAAAGCTGCTTGAAGGGTACTCCACGCTATCAAAGCGAGAAAAACAGAAAAAAATCGAATCGAACATTGGACTTTGGATCACGAGACAAATCGTAAATAAAATGGCCGGTTCGGTGAAGGTCAAAGCGATACCCAACGTTGGTTCACTCTTTGAGGTCCAAGTACCGATTATGGTGCCAGCAGAGCAAGGTGTCCCATTGCCTACTGCGTCGCAGAGAAAGGCGACTGGGAGGCCCATTCAGAAGACACTTACGCAAGTAATTCAGGAGAATTCACAAACTGTTGCTCTTATGGGAAAAAAGATGAAAATACTCTTAGTCGATGATGATTTTTTCAATATCGAATTCATGAGTAATTTAATAGCGAAAGCTGGACGTGAGTGTATTGTCGCTCATGACGGTGAGGAAGCATTTCAAGCATTCAAAAGTTATCAATCAGAAATTAGTTTGGTGCTGACAGATAATCAAATGCCGAACATAAATGGGACAGAGTTAGCTGAATTGATTAAACGCGAGGCAGAAAAATCAGCTCAAAGATGCCCAGCAATTTATTTGATTACAGGGGACACTAAAGGGTTACCTCCAATAGAAATCCAGCGGAAGATGAGGATATTGGAAGTAATTACTAAACCAGTTAATTTCGATAAATTATCTGCCATTATTGGAAAACATTAATGAGTAGAGTGCTATTTATAACTAGTATTGCTGAAAACAAACAATCTAATTGTCTAATTTTCGCCATGCTGTTGTTTCATGAATACATTTATGGGTTTCTGTATAATTAATGACTGTGGGTGATAGAAGAAGTTATTTCAATTCAAATAAAATGTTGACATACTTGAATAATGAAAGAAACTTTAGTATTTTGAAATCTTAAGAAAATTTGATCCATGAAAGCATCGCATTAGATAGATTATTGTGAAACAACCGCCGATACGTCGAGAAAAGGACAGAAGAGCTGAACTTGGAGTTAATAGTCATTAAATTGGTTCCGTTTGAGAGGAACCAAATGCACGGCTCGGAAAGAAAAGTTTGATTTCATAGTTAAAAGAGATTGTAAGCGATACAAGAGTTAAATATAAACTAAAATATAAACAAGAGCCTTGTAATAATGGCTTGAAAAAAAATAACTGTTAAATGAACTCTATGGATATAAATGAACTATCATTCCATATCCTGAGGAGAATTATAACTTAGGCAAGTTAATTTTGCACGATATTTTACCAACTAAATTTTTACAACGTCTTCTTTTTTTGGTTTGCACCAAGCCGCGATATTTTGCATCACCTTCATCGATTCCTTGATATTTGGCTTATAACTCGCAACTTTCGTTTGTATCGACTCATTCACTTCGTCAAGCTCAGTCATAGCCTGGAAATTCTCTTCTTCACATCCAAATTTACTTTTTGAAAAATTTCTGCTTTTCATGGGAGAAGCATGAGAGCTGAAGCTCTCTTTGGTTGCTTGCGTGTCAAATGAGCTTTTCTGAGACTCTTTTCCATACGATCTTTCTTGGGTGAATGCCAATTTTGTTTGGGAAAACACATCCCCGAATCCATAAAACGAGAAATTATACACCATATTGTCTTTTACCGTGACTAATGGCATAGAACCCCATTCCAAGCTATCGATATCCTCTGTAATGGGCGTTTTATTTTTAAAAACTACAGAGTTTGGGTCGAATAGCACTGGCGGTCTGATATTTCTCTCGTTAAGCTGGGTCATGTCAATGGAATTTAACCAAGGATGCGCACAAATCTCATTCCAGCCTTTCTTCGCTCCAAGGCGGGCCTGAGGCTTTATCTTTAAAAGCTTTTTTATGAAATCTTTGAGCTCCTCTGACAGTCCTTCCATTGCAGGGTTTTTCTCCTCGCTAAAGACTCTTTCCTTTTCGCTCAAAATAGGGACTTTGCGAGTAACAAGTTCATAGGTGAGTGTTCCAAGGTTATAAAAATCAACCATGAAGTTATATCCTTCTCCTTTGTTGATTTCAGGCGCCATGATTTCTGGAGTTCCGCAGTAGCTATAATTCATATCAATGCAATTTTTCATCTTTTTGCAAAGACCAAAGTCTGTGATTCTGATATGTCCATCCAGATCCAACATGATATTCTCAGGCTTTAAGTCGCGGTAAAGGTAATTTTCTTTGTGAATAGCATTAAGCGCGAGTACTGTCTCGGCGACATAGTAACGCGCTTCGCTCTCACTGAGTTTTCTTCTAGAGATCACATGGTGCATGTCACCACAAGGGAGGAAGTCCAGGACAAAATAACAGTAATTTTCCTATAATATTTCGAGTTAGTTAGCTGAAGGTAACAATGAGATAGTTACTGTTTGAAAAGAGTATCTCAAAGATACTACGTGAGAGGAGGAGGACAAGTCCAGCATAGCTTGACGCTCATTGAGAATCATTTTCTTTTTCTTGTCGTTCAGGTCCTTTTTGGGGATCTGCTTGAGCGCATAGAGTGATCCAGTGTCTTTTTTCCTCACTAAAAAGAATTAAATCAGTCAATAAACCCATGACCAGTAACTTCTTACCTAAAAACACTTTGGAGAAAGCGCCATATCCAAGCTTGATCTCCACGATAAAATCGTCAAGAGTGACTTTCTTGAAGTCGTCATCAGCGAGAGATTTCGCTTCTTCGGATTTCTGTTTGTAGAACGGCTTTAGGGTCGTTCCAGACTTCAGAACCGATAAATTTCGGTAATGGAAGGTGAGCCAGTGGTCAACAGCGTAATCTCGAGTCACTGTGCAGAGCGTGACAATGTCATCGAAGTTAGCTTCTTGAGGAAATTTTTCCTTAAGCTTTGAGATGGCTTGCTGTAGAAGCCAATAGCAAGTCAACTCCTTGGCCTTGTCAGCAGGAATCATGATTTGAACCACTTCGTTGTTCGAGTGCTGTATGTTTATTACTTTGTCGGCAGGTATAGTCATCGGAAGGATTTTTAGTACAGAAAATTGAAGAAAAAATTATACTTTTTACAATAGGCCTAAAGTATTTAATGCCGAAAAATCTCAAATATCGTTCTGGAACAGATTTTGTCGTTTCAGAATTTTGATTGAACGCTATTTTTTGAAATTTTTAGCTTTTTAGCCCGGTCAGTAATTCTAAGCCTCGAACAATTTTTGTTAATCCTACAAAAAGTTGATTAGAACAATTGAGAATTAAATCTCAGAATATTTGGAACTACAGTTGCTTCCGAAAATTCTTCCCATTAACAAAATGGAGGGCTGTCGTACTTCTCTGTTGCAAGGTAAGCGTTGTGAGAAACGCTCGTCAAAATGCCTCGAAACAAAGGTAGAGAAGCAAAAATTGCTTGATCACATTCCAACGACATATTGAAAGTAGGTTTGATCGGCTAGAACACACTACGAATTGTTACATTCTTAAAGGAAATTTATGAGAACTAAGGCTAAGAACAATCTAAGCGATGAATTGAGGCCTTTAGTTTGCTGGATCATCTTGTCGTTGCCATAGATATCTAATCGTCACGTGATTTTTAAAGCTTTCTTACGCGTTATCCTTAGCTTAGTAATATAGCGGATAAAAATTTGAATCAATTCTCCGAATCAAATTCGGTGTTAATGATTCCTTTGATTCATGAAGGTTTGCCTAGCTTATATTGGGATATGAGAGCAAGAACTTTTGCGGAACAGTTTTTAGTTTGCCAAGCTGACTAATCGCTAATCGCTGTTTGTCGACTATTAATTTTCTACTCATTTTAATTTATACGATTTTATTTCGAGCAATGATAAGAAAATAAAACAGGCATTTTTGAAAAAAGTTCGTTAAAATTGGTTGTTTGGGATTTGATTATTAAATGTCCAGTACAGAAGTTTCAAAACAGTGTGTTGAAAATTATCCCAGCGTAAAATATTTTGAGATTTTCAAAAATCTCATGGCTTCTGATGGTACTTTGCCCATGGCGAATGCGCTTATGCGCTTCCATAGCAAGGAAAGCAGGGTCTAAGTGATGTCTTGTCGAGGAACTGGGATCTTTTTCAGCTGTGATCAATGTTGCAAGTGTCTGAAACCAAAATTAGGCCTAAGCCGGTTCATTCAGAAGTTTGAATCTAACAACCCAAAATCGAAAAAAATCTTTAAAAGCGGATACTTTGCTTTTAACAAAAAGATTCATTCTTCGAACGCGATGCTTCCAAATCTCGGATAATTTATAAAAGGGTAGGGTAAGGCTGCCAACTAAAAGGTTGTAGTTAGAATCGAAGCTTGCGCATCATGAACCTCTTTAAGCAATACCTAATGAATTACAGCACTCTTGCTGCGGAAAGTGGCTCTCTTGGATTACATGTAGAAGAAACCGTCGTAAGAAACATAAAGAAGGACGATATATCGAAATTGTACAGAATGTTGAAGAGAGATTAGTGCTGAAGTGCAGATTTCTTGAAGGAAAGCTTGCTAGTTTGATCCGTTGTAGCAAATCTATGACTATTTCATTTCGTTTCCAGGCTGATTTAACGTTTGAAAAAGCAGGGCAGAAGTAAGTTTAGCTAATGTCTAATTCTCACATCACCACTTTCATGAATGTTGACTGCTGTTGATGGTTTAAAACACAAAATCGTTTGCTCTTTTTTTTTTGGTAAAGAAAGCAACTATAAGAAAAATTACTTCATTAGTTTATTCACTAAATTGCCAGCACAGAAGCATTTGTTAATCAAATTCCATGTATCATAGCAAGAGCAAACAATATTACCACTGTGGAGTCCAAATTTCAGCTGGGGTTTATAACTCGGGGAATGAATGAAGACTATGGAAACAAACACACTCTGTTCAATGCATCTTCCGAGTCTCATTTTTCATAATTATTATCGCTTACTTGAAGTTAAGCATATTTTTCCCTACTAATTTAGAAAACAATATATAAAATGACATTCCAATACATCCATATTTTGTTTCAATGGTATTGTCCCAAATTTCAAGAAGCAGTCGACACATCAAAAACAATTCATTTGAATTTCTTCATTTCTGCAAATCAATGTGGAAGTCCAGAGGTTAACTGCTTTGTGATTTCGATTTTTCCCAATAAGCAACGATTATAACACCCAATGCAGAGAATTCAGAACCAATACTTTTTCTATTTACAAATTCGTTTCCATTTTTTACACGATATGAAGTGTTTTTCTTTATCGCACCAATTAGCAATTTAACCGAATACCTCTTGAATTGCCATAGAATCAAAAAATTTGAAAGAATCTCTCCTTCCAACAACAGTTTCGGAAGCAACTAACAACCAAAGCACCAACTCAAAGGGGAGTAAAACAGATAATTCCTCCATCTTAGAGCGCGTCCCTGCTGACTCACTTCTATTTTTCGCAACAATCAATCGACAATCTGCCGCGAATGATCTTTTTCAGGAATACACTCTTCTAACCGAGCGTGTTAAAACATTTAAACACTTTCTGATTGTGAATTGGGTTGCTTTGCTTCTAACTCTCGCCATAGGAGCTCTTATTCTTTTCGAAACAATTCTTTGGAATTCCACTAAAATCTGTTGGGTAGCAACCGGATGGATCAAGAATGCTTGTTTGAATGCGACAACAACCGCGCAGTCTTCTCATATAAGCAATGACACGGTTACGATTTTATTCGCAGTCATTTTCGGCTGCTTTCTTCTTCTGTTCTACTACGGAATTCGAATATTCAATACAAAAAACGCAAAAGCCATTCGAAAACTTTATTTCATGTATCTAGCATTATTGGCACTTTTCCTGACGAGTTTGAATGTGCTTGGGGTTGCATTATTTGCGTACCTCGCCTACCAAGCTAGTAAACTCGTGAAACTTTTTGGTGAAGTCGCCAAGACTCAAATGGAGTTCGAGAAATATGGTGTTCAATTTTAAAAGCTTGAGATGAATACCTATAAATCAATACTATCGAGTTTGTGTCCATGGGCTTTTTCTTTTCTTTTTTGCTTTCTCCCATCAGTGAGATGTACAAATTCTGATGTTTTTTGAAATGCATGATTAAATGTTGTACATTGCTTCGGTTCGATCCCAATAACTACAATTTCGAAATCGTTTCAGGTCAACAAGAACAACTAAAACATAATATATATATGCCTTTGTTTCAGTCTCTATCAAATATGCTTTCAATGACTTAATTAAAGAAATTCTTAAGGAAGAGCCATTTGAAGAGAAATTTGTCATGTTAATATACTAAAAAGAAAAGAATGGCACATGCAATGTTATTAGAAGAAACTCAATTAAGAAAGAATTTAGAAGAAAAAAGACTCAAGAAATCAAATATAACATCTGAAACAAGATTAGCAAGAACTCATTACAAGATCGTTCTCTCTGTAAAGAGTCTTTGGGGCCACAACTTCTTCAACACACTTGGATTTCACCAAAATTCCCTTTACAAAGGATGTCAGTTTTTCGTCCGAGGCCACTGAATCTCGGACCCAAGCGTGTCTTCTGATTTGTTCCAAAGTCAATCTTTTCGCGGGATCAGCAGCCAACATTGATTCAATTAGACTTCGGAAGCTTTTGCTGAGCGGAGCTTGATGGCTTGGTCTCATTCCGTCATGGACGGCCCAGAATTTATCGAATTTACCTGCTCTGATCAGGTTGTAAACAGCATCGCCCTCTTTAGCTGAGGCAAAAGGCATTGATCCGGTCACCATAGTGAACAGGGTAATTCCAAGGGCAAAGAGGTCGGCTTGATAGGCACTGTATGATTTATTAGCATGGATTTCTGGAGCATGATAAGGAAGAGTGCCGGCTTTTCCTTTCAATAGGCAATCCTTTGGAATGCTCATTGCGACTCCAAAATCAGCAAGCTTGAGTCCGTAGTTTTCATCAACCAGAATATTGTCTGGCTTGATGTCAAGGTGGCAAATACCCTGCTCATGGAGGTATTCAACAGCGTCGATCAGTTGGTGGAAATAAGATCGAGCAATAATCTCAGGGAAATTTCCAAAAATTTGAATGAGTTCCAAAAGCTCTCCATTAGGAGCGGTCTCCAGGACGAGAGCTGAAAGGGAGTTGGCTCCGGACTCATCTGACTGAGGAACCACAACTTTCGAGTAGTAGTTGTAGGCTCCGAGGATTCGTGAGTGATCGAGTGAGAGGAGCAATTTAGCTTCAGCCTCTGTCAAGGAGGTGCTAACTGATGGTTTGTAGAGTTTCACAACTTTTTTCTTCAAAGACTTTAAATCTTCAACGAGAATCACGTCGCAAGTTGAACCGTTGCCAATGATGCTAAGGGGTTTCCAGAGGTCGAGGAAGTTGACTGGTGTATGAGAGACGGCGTTCATCGTGAAGCTAGTTTAATTGTGTTTTAGATTTGTAGATATTTTGTATGATTATAGAAGGCAATATCTTTCTTTAAATAGTTGATTGAACATTTTACTGGAGGTTTTTTGTCGGATTGGATTTTATCTTGAGCCGATTAAATCACGAATCTGATGGGTTTTCTAACAAAATTTAGACGCTGGTAAGGTTTTTCATAAAATCAAATTTATCAGTATGTTGCTTTTTTTCAGTGTTAAGAGCGAACTCAATACTGATAAAAAATTTAAAAACCCAAAAAACACTATTCAGCAAACTTCTATTAATGATTAGCATTGAGAGAACTGAAACAAAAACCCAATTGATTTAAATAAAAAACCCTCGTGATAGAAGCATATCCTTCGTATCTTTCAAGGGTTATATCCTCATCATAGCATCCTCTTGATCAGTCGACGTAGAGACTGAATCAATCTCAAGTTGCATGCAAATCTCTGCTTCTCCGCGGATAGAATACGGTGGATAGGATATCCCCTAGCTTTAAACTAGCTTCCACTTAATAGCATTGGAAGCAGGGCTTTTCGCAATTAAAAATTGGTCTTGAATGTAATTCATTAGATGAAATATTTGCGCTTTTACAGCATATAAAAATCACAGTAGCAAAGCAATCGAACTTTACATTTCATAATAAAATCAAAAACAAAGAGAGATAAACAAGTAACGTCATGGATTATTGTAATTTATGGAAAAGCTGGTTGCAGGACTTCCGCCATTCTTCGCGTTAGAATAGAATTGCCGGTGAAAACTCAGATTGACACGTGAAGGCTTGGTCTCTTTTTTTTTTCTCCCGATGTTGCTATCGTAAAGACTAACCCGTCCGAAGCCGTGAACTGCATTGAGCCACTCTCTCTGATACTGAAAAGTTGGTAAAACCATTCTTTGAATTTTCTCAGTGGGTATTATCAGCAATTTAAAAAAATATCCCTAGGAATCACGAATTATTTTTAGTCGATCGTACAGTACTGACTTTCGAATTGAAAATCATATCTTACGAGAGACTCGTAAGATTTGCTGGTATCCGATTCATTTCAACTTGAAAAGTTTTGACCAGTGGGTAGGAAGATATATCATATAAAAATTTGACATATGAGATCCTAGCTTAACATGATGGCGAATCATCGGATTACCAAAACATATAAACTGATTGGTCTTGCGGTAACAGGTCATAGAATCTAATGTAAGCAGATCTTTTCAAATTCACCAAGAAAGATGGTGATTTAAATCAAAATATTTAATCGTTCATGTTTATCTACACTAACAACACAGCTGGCGGACTTCTGAATCGCAGCAGGCAAGGCGGATTTACTCAAGAGCATTCATTTTAAGATTAGATTTTCCATATGAAAATTTTGTAACTTACTTTTCATCAAGAAAGTTGCCATCTCTTGCGGTAGTTTAGTTTGAAGATTAGGCGATACTTTTCTAAAAACACACAGCTTTCAAAAATTCATCATCACAACATCTGCTCGTCTTCGTTATCTATTAGTTGTTGGGTATTTTGCGTCAAGATTTTGAGAATTTCCTTTTCTTATCATGTATTTGAAGAAAACATCGCCACCCGATATGTTCGCATGTAGAAGATAGCTTGAGGCATGCATATAAATATCGTGTTGAAAATTGGAGCCGTAATAATTCTATTAACTGATGAAAATTGCATAAACAACCTACTTATTTTCATCTCCGGTTTTTTATTAAAATGTCATTGCTAGCATTGCTGGAGATGATGTTAACCAAAAACTAGTTGAATACCATTATCAACGCTCCAATGCCAGGCCATTTCGAATTAGAAACAGGTTTTATATTAGGCGGACCTTAGCACGCTCCAGAAAAATTTGTTATTCATCAAGGAAATAGGGTATTTCTTTGAAATCGAGTGCTTTTCCTGGTTTTTCGAAAAAAAATTTGCTTGTGTTCGAACTCCGGATTCCCCTTTTCATGTAGGCCCTTCTCTAATCTGTGAGTTTTTGTTGTTTTTTTTGAAAGCGACTGATTTCGTCAATAAGCTTTGAGAAAATCTGCTAAATAAGAACCTACTAATGGATTAGGAGTGCGTAAAATTTGATCAGATTTTAAATCCTGTAAATAGCTATCGTCCAATTTTTCAATGTCAACTCCCGAAAAACAAACCTTCTCTCAAATCAAACCTCAGCGATTTGATGACGAAACAGAAGAAACAAACACCTACTTAGTAGATACATTCTTCAAGAAGTTCACTTTCGATTGGGTGACGAAGTTGATCAAAATGAACAGAGTGAAAACATTTGAACAAAACATGCACTATTCCCTCCGGTCTTCAGAGCAATCCGCCACCAACTACAACGCCATGGACCGTGAATGGCAGCTTCTAAAAGACAGCAACAAGTCCTACCTCGTCTTACGAACAATTATTCGAGCCTATTCAAAGCAATTTGTTATGCTGATAGGCTTAGCAGCTCTAAGAGTCGTGCTTTTCTTCTGCAACCCCTTAATCATCAATTTAATGATGAAACTTGTCAGCCAAGAGAATCCTTCCACCTACCATGTCGTCGGTCTGCTCGCGTTCATCCCTTTCATTAAAATCCTCATGGTCATCGTTGACTCACATAGTAAATTCGCTCTCGAGGTAGTAGGAATGAGTCTAAAATACGGACTAGTTGGGCTAATATACTCAAAGGCAATGAAAATTTCTATTATAAAAGGAAAGGAGCATTCTGTTGGCTCGATAGTCAATAACTATGAGATCGACTGCGAAAAGCTTCGTGAGATGATGGGCGCGTTGCAGAATCTCGTCGTAACGCCAATTCAAATGCTGATAGGTATTGTGGTGCTATGTTTCCTTGCTGGGTTTGGTTCAGTGGGAGGGATAGTGATCATGCTGATCGTTTGCTATCTGAGCTTCATTATTAATAAAAATTACAGCAGACTTCAAGAGATAATTATGAATAGAAAGGACACGAGAATGAAGCTTCTGAATGAAGTGCTGAATGGGATCAAGTACATTAAGATGAGCGGTTGGGAAGAATCTTTCATTAGAAAAATTGGGGCAACACGTGTTAAAGAGCTGGATTCGTTGAAAGAGAGGGCGAAGTATAGCATTATCTGGATGGTGAATTATCTGGTTGGAGCGCAAGGAGGGTTAGTTGCAACCGTTGCGTGCTACATTCTCTTTGGAAGCTCGTTCGATGTGACGAAAATGATTACTTTGTGCTCAATCTTCTGGATGCTGACAGCCTCCTTTTCTCAGATCCCCCAAATACTTACTGTGATGGCGGATAGTGCGATTTCGATGAGAAGAATTCAGAAACTGCTACTAAGCGAAGAGTTAGATCGTTCCTATATTAGGCAAGTGGAACAATCCGATGATCCGATAGCTATTGAGATTTCTCAAGGAAATTTCTCTTGGCGTCCAGCAAGCTTAGAAAACCCAGCAGATGATGAGTTTCCAGCGCCGAATTCCGAGCCCTTTGAGAAAGTCCCTCAAACGATCGAACTAACGACGGAAGGAGGTCACAGCCTAGAGCAAAACCATCAAGCCCTCGAACTTATGTCGCCGAAATCTGAATCTCAAGAAAAAGACGATTATTTCAGGCTTGAGAATATCAACCTGAAGATCTCAAGGGGAAGTTTTGTTGCTATCATTGGAGACGTTGGATGTGGAAAATCGTCTTTATTTTACTCACTTGTGGGCGAGATGACAACTAGTAAGAGTTCTCCTCCAGATGTGCGTATAAATGGCAGCTTGGCCTACCTTCCTCAAAAACCTTGGATTATAAACGCGACTCTTCGCGAGAACATCTTGTTCGGTCAACCTTACGACATAGAGCGCTTTGATCAAGTTATTAGCTTTTCAGCAATGGAGTCAGATCTTACAATGCTGGATCATGGTGAACTGACTGAAATCGGTGAAAAAGGCATCAATCTTAGTGGAGGACAGAAAGCGCGAGTCAGTCTCGCAAGAGCGTTGTATAGCCAGCCGGATATATTCCTTCTGGATGATGTCCTGAGCGCTGTTGATGTGCACGTAGGTACTCATATTATCGAGAAATGCCTTCTGAAATATGTTGCGGATAAGACTCGAGTCTTAATTACTCATAATCTTGACTACTTAAAATACGTTGATTATATCTATATGATGGAGAATGGAAGAATTATCCATGAAGGCACTCTCGAGGCCCTGAAAACGACGGCGAAATTCAACGAGTTATTGAATAAGACTCATACACAAACAGAAGAGAGCAAGACATCAACGATTGATGGTATTGAAGATGATGAAGGCGGTGAAGACACAAAGCACAGACAAAAGAAAGATATTGAACATCAGCCTAAAGAATCAAATGAAATTGAGATTGTTTCGGATGAAAAAAGCAAAACGAAGACTGATGAAATCATTCAGAGTCTGATCATCGCAGAAGACCGAGAGAAAGGCCGAATCAAAGGAAGTACATTCAGAACGTTTTACAGAATGTGGGGAGGAGGGAAATATTTCTACGTTATCCTCATAGTTGCAATTTTAAAAGAGTTCTGTATTCACGGCTCCAGCCCTTTCCTCGCATATTGGGGAAACAATCCCTCATTGCTGAGCGTTTCAAAGTTTTTGACGATATTCATCCTCCTCAGCTTCGGTTCTTTATTCTTCCAAGCCGTTGTCTTTGGAATGTCTTACGCACGGACTTATACCTGCTCGTCTCAACTGCATGTAGATATGGTCAGATCTATTCTTCAAGCCCCGCTCAACTTATTCTTCGATAGAGTTCCTACTGGGAGAATACTCAATAGATTTAGTGGAGACGTGGAAAGAATCGACACCGGAATGCCATGGAGTATTGCGCATTTCACTGCCAGCGTGATCTTGCTGACAATAACGCTCACTATCTGCGTGACGTTTTCGAATTTCATGACGATTATCCCGATGCTTGGGTTTTTGAAACTGTGTCACATCTTCTACCAAAGCTACACAAGCATAAATCGAGAAGTCCTTCGACTCAAATCAATTTCAAATAGTCCGATCGTGAGCCACCTGACTGAAACGCTGCAAGGCTTATCAGTTATTCGTAGCTTTAGACAAGAAAGCCGCTTTTTCGCTTCTCAAATGGCTAAAATGGATGAGAGCATAAAAAACCAACTCGTCTCATGTGCGGCCTCGCAGTGGTATAACGTTCGTTGCTCTTTTGGTTCGGTTGTCGTGCTCATTCCGATCAGTTTAGTCACCCTCGTCTGGAAAGATTACATAGGAATGTCTCCCGCGCTCTCAGGTGTTGTGACGTCATTCCTGTTAGGATCCTCAGGCAATATGACATGGTTCCTATGGGAATTAGCTGAACTCGAAGCTCGGTTTATTTCTTTTGAAAGATGCCATAAATTCACAGAGGTTGAGTCAGAAAAAACTGAACCTGAGAAAAAACAGCATACTCCCACGGATAACTGGCCTCAGGAAGGAAGAATAACGTTCAAGAACTATTCAACCAGGTACCGACCAGGGCTTCCTCTGGTGCTTAAAGGACTCAATCTAATAATCCAACCCGGAGAAAAGGTCGGCGTGATCGGCAGAACGGGATCAGGAAAATCCTCTTTGATGCTGAGTCTCCTAAGAATCATTGAGGCGAATGAAGGTTCGATACTGATTGATGATGTTCCGATAGACTCTGTTAGTTTACCGTCTTTAAGAGACAAAATCACCGTCATCGCGCAAGATCCGCAGCTGTTTGAAGGAACACTGAGGGAAAATGTCGATGTGCTGGGCCGGTACTCCGATGAAGAAGTGAAAAAAGCCTTGGATATGGCGAATCTTTCAAATCTCTACGATAGCACTGAAGGACTGGATAAAGAGATAAAAAGTGGTGGAGAAAACCTCAGTGCTGGTGAGAGACAAATGATTTGTATTGCTAGAGCTCTATTGAAGCATAATAAGGTTGTATTGATAGACGAGGCGACTTCGAATATCGATATGAATAATGAAGAGATATTCTTGAAAACTGTGAAGGAGAGGTTCAAAGATTGCACTGTGTTGACAGTGGCGCATCGGTTGAATACGATTATTAACTCTGACAAGATAATTGTGATGAGCGAAGGAAAGTTCGTGGAGGTTGGTGATCCGAAAGAGCTTCTTCAGCGAGAAGATAGTATTTTCGGAAAAATGTGGAATGAGGCTAAAAGGATGAAAAATAAGACTGTAGAACGTGACTAGGGTTACTGGCTCATATATTTTGCTATGGATAGTGAAAATCGGATATCACCTAGGAATCGAGAAATTTGAAAGTTAGTATTAATTATTTTTTTTATTTTGGAAAGCTAGGTATGAGAATTATCGTTATCTATCAAATATTTTGAAATGCATGCCAGATTTCAATTGCTTCCTTTCGATGATAATCAATCAATCTTGGCTCAATGGAAAACTAGATGTCAATAATTTTGGTAACGCTTCCTTACAAATAAAATTTCTATATTAGTTATGAAAAGGAATCTTTAGAGCTTACTTGATTTTGATTTTCAAAGTCAAGTCAGTTACATATGAAAAAACATATGAATAGGAAACATTTTTTTAAAAAAATCGAGTTTAAGCTATGATTTTAGAGAGTAACAATTTGTTTATAGACAACCTTTTTGGTTATTTTGTGTAATATTCTTAAACTGCTGGCATACAGCAATAAAGAGATTCCAAAGCAAGAGTGATACAAAGATTAAAATATTATCCCTAGACAAAATACAACTCAAATTACGCTACCTTAGTGATTCATTGTAAACGCAAAGATGAAACCTTCCAGATATTGACTTGTGCACTTGACATCGCTATTTTCTTATTTTCTGTTCTGAAAAATGACACACATGAGAAATTAAAGAAATTAGCTTAGGAGGTTTAATTGAGCTGCCTTAAAATTCTAATTTTTGCTTCCCAATACCATATTATTAGAAAAAAGACTCACTGATTATAATTCGAATCAAATTTAATTCTCTCTCTCTATGTCAAGTACCAAACTCTTGTTACTCTGCTCGCTCGTATTGGCAGCCTCCTGCTTCTACGGAGCTGCAGCCACAGCCTCTAAAGGTCACTTATACACCTACAAATGGAAAAACCTCACCAAAACTACCACAAAGAATTTAACTGTTCACGTTATCGCACACACTCACTGCGATCCTGGATGGCTCAAGACTTTTGATGATTACTACATCGGCGCAAGAAACGACATCCAATGGGCAGGAGTTCGATACATCATCGATGCTGTTGTCCAAGAGCTTGCTATGCATCCTGACCGCAAGTTCATTTGGGTTGAAATATCATTTTTCTCTCGATGGTGGAAGGAGCAAAAGCCACAAACCCAAACCTTGGTCAACAAACTCATTGATAACGGTCAGCTGGAGTTCATCAGCGGTGGCTGGGTCATGCACGACGAGGCCGCCTCATACTACGAGGATCAAATTGATAATATGGCCGTCGGACACCAATTCCTGAAGGACACATTCAACTATAAACCCAAAATCGGCTGGCAAATCGATCCTTTCGGGCACTCTGCAACCACCGCAGCTTTCTTCTCAAAGATGGGCTTCAATGGCTACTGGTTCGCTCGTCCTGACTACCAACACAAAGCTCAGAGACTGGTCGATAAGTCCATGGAGATGATTTGGGTTCCTAACACCAGTCAAGGAAATGAGAACCAAATCTTCGGTGCCTTCACCTACAACGAATACGCTGCACCAAGAGGATTCTGCTATGATATCACCTGCAGTGATGACCCGATCTCTTACGACCCAACCATGATGAACTACAATCTCGACGAAAAGCTTGCTGATATCACCAATTATTTCAGAAACATGTCTGAAGCGTACCAATCAGACCATCTTATCCATACCTGGGGCGAGGACTTTAACTTCCAAGCTGCTGGTGCATACTACAGAAACCTCGACATCCTTATGGACGTCGTGAACAGCAGATACGACCAATACGGTATCAAGATGATCTACAGCACGCCTTCCCAATACTTGAAGGCCCTCAACAGCAAAAACATCACTTTCCCAAAGAACGTTGATGACTTCTTCCCATACGCTGATCGTCCTAATGCTTTCTGGACTGGATACTTCACCAGCAGAGTCTCACAGAAAGGATATACCCGTCATTCCGGCCGTCTTTTCCAAAACATCAGAAGATTGGTGGCCCAAAAACTGCTTTCGGACAGCTCTGTCTATCTGAAGAAGCAATTGAAGGCAGTTTTGGCAACATTTGCTTCTGCCGAAGAAAACAGAGGTCTTCTTCAACATCACGATGCGGTTGCCGGTACTGCGAAGCAGAGAGTCAAAGAAGATTATATGTACAGAATGGAAAAGTCAATGAACGAAATACATGCAGTATTTATTGTTTGCTTTTTTTCTATCGCTCATATTTACTAGGTGGCGACTAATAAAATATTGCAAGAAGAAACCAAAGCTACTTTTGGAATCGATTCCGACTACACCAGCTGCCTCCTCAACACGACAGCTGAGGCCTGCAAGATCACTCAGAAACTGGTGTTAAATTCATCGCTCTTAGTTGCGATCCACAACACTATCCAAGAGCGCGACCAAGTCGTTAGAATCAAAGTTCCTCAAACCAATATCCAGGTCTACACTCTGTCAAAAACCAGAGGAATGCTCAAGCTTGAAACTGATATCATCTGCTCGAACAAAACTTCCCCTAACGACTGCGATCTTTTCTTCTTCGATCATTTCAATGCGACTTCCACTCAGTTCTATACTTTAAAGAGCGTCCCATATTCAAACCAAGTGGTCAGCTCTTACAAAATGAACCCAAAAGTACTTGAAGAAGCTATTCAAGTCTCTCCTTTCAAATCGATCACGGTAAGTGTGGCTAAGATAGTTTCTTCTGATAATTTTTTCTTTGTGCAGATGATTGGAGACCATTCGACCTTCGTCGTCAAGGACCGCAACCAGTCTCATGTTTTCAGACTGAGGTATAACTACTACCCTTCTTACTGCGACGGTCCGAGCGATTACTACAACTCGGGCGCATATCTCTTCCGCCCTCAGAACCAATCTATCAATGGCTCATCTCCTTACTCAATGCCATCGCAAACAGCTGTTTTCAGCGGAAAGGTGGTTACTCAAATCACTCTCTATTCAGACAAGGTGATCACTAACATCCGACTGGAGAACAGAGAGTCCAGCACTCCAGGAATCGAGCTCGAAACTTTCATCGATTCTATCTCAATCGAAGACCAAGTCGGCAAAGAAATCGTTTTGTTGGTCGATGCGCCAGAAATCAACAGCAATGACATTTGGTACACCGATTCAAATGGCATGGAAATGCAAAAGAGAAAACGAAACCACAGACCTCAGTGGAATTTGTCCACAGAGCAGTTTGCCTCTGCAAATTACTACCCAATCACATCAGCGATTTGCATTCAAGACAGCAAGTCTGGAGTGAGAGCCACGTAATTTCTTTGTTGATAAGGTTAATTGCTTACCTGTATTTTGTTAACAGACTCCTTACGGACCGTGCTCACGGTGCAACCTCCCTGCAAAGCGGACAGATCGAAGTCATGCTTCACAGAAGAATTTTGTGCGATGACAAAAGAGGACTGAATGAAGTTCTTAACGAGACTGGTAAACTTTGCTTCTTTTCCATTACAGAGTTTTAAACGCCTGCAAATTTAGACTACGACGGTCAGGGCTTAAGACAATGGTTTAATCAGAGATTGATCTTCTCTAATTCAAGCAATGAGCAAAGAACTGCACAATTCCAGCTCGATCAACCTCTCCTTGTTTTCCTCTCTGCTCACGATGAGTAATAGCGCTTAAATGGATTTTAGGAAACTAATGGCTTATTTAATAGACACTTTGAATTCCATTCAGTTAGAAAGGCTCGAGAAGCGTCGGCTGCTAGCAAAATACCGAAAAACGTGAAAATTTCATTCAAACCACTTGCAGAAAACGAGTATGTGGTTTGGCTACACAATATGAACGAAGCCAACGTCTCTGTGGCTATCAACTCATTGAATGAGTTCTTGACAGAAGGAGCTCATCGTCCAACCTACCAAGAGCTCACGCTCACTGGAAACCAACTCAAATCAGAAATGATTCGAGAAAGAATGATTTGGAAGGGAGCAGGACAGCCTACTTACGATCCTAAACATGAAAAGATCAGAGGTAAAGTATTTTTCTCAAAATGATGTTGCTAATTCTCATGTATAGATGAAATCCGTCTCAGAGGTTTAGAAATCAGATGCTTCAAGCTCAGTATCTAAAATATCTTTATTAATTGAGATAAAATAAAATTGATTTATCGATATGGATTATTATACCGCGAGGACTTTCATAATTACAATAAGAGATATTAATTGAGATAAGCTATATGGCGGAAAATCAAAATCAGAAAGCATTCACAATTTAATTTCAGTCAAACTGTTAAAGCTCCGTAAATCCTTTTACAAAGCAAAAAAAGAGTGTTATAAGGAATTGTAAGTGCTCTATGCTACTGACTCTCATTTTTTGAAAGTAAACCTAACAAAGTTAATGACCTTCTAGTAACGATGGTTAATAATGTTGTTTTTGATAAGCAATGAATTTCTCATCTTATTATCAGAAAAGAAGTGCGTTACGACCTATAAAATCTAGAGACTGTTGCAAACCAGTTCATTATAATAGATTCATGAAATGAGATATTTTTGCGGAAAAAGCCAGCTCTTTTAACGAAATTAGCGACTATTTCTTACAAATTTTTCGTCAGAAATAATTTCAAGGTTGATTGGATCTTTCGATATCCTTTTACTAAGATTTCTCTATTTTAAAAGTATAGTTGATTGATTTTATCATCAGAAAATAAAATGCTTGAGAACTACAACATTTGCAAAATCAGGTCAATACCTGTAAGCCTTCTTCTTTCCAACATTGTTAACTTCTCATAGGATATTTACGCAGAATTAGATCCCAAATACGTGAAGTTTGAAAAGAAATCATTTGACGAAGTCGCTGATGATCTTGACCACATTGAAAAGAGCTATCAGCTCCAAAAGTTGTTCCTCAACAAATCTTTCAATTTTAAAATAGAATATGCCCAAAATCTGTTTGTTGCCCAGAATCTGGCTTTGTCACAATGCATTTCAAATCTCAAGTCAACAGAACCTAAACAACAAGAGGCTGCTAGCAAACCCTTGAATAAAATATTGTCATACCAAATTTTTTGTCATTATGAAAATCTCTTCAAGGAATATCAGCCTTCTTTTTCTATCCTCCCTCTCTGCACAGTGAATTCAGAAGAAATAACAACCTTTTTTCTCGATATGATGGTGCGACTGACCAGTACAATTGAAATTCCAAGGAACTTTCTTCCCCAATACAGCCTTATATACAAATACTTGTTGAGCGCATTCGATGGAAATTTTGTGGCTCTTGAGGCTGCTTTAACGCAAGCTCGCAAGAAATTTTCCGCAAATATAAACGAGCTAGATGCTGCTACCATAGAAGATATGATAGCTACGATTCAAGAAATGTTTTCAGAGAATAAAATGATAGTTGAGCTTTATGAAAATTGGAAGACTTCTTACACAGATTTGCTCACTAAACCTTTGGCAAACAAAAGTTTTGTTGAATACACATTCACTGAAAAAGGTGGACCTGCGTTAAAGAGTACTGCGTTAGGTGGACTCGCATTCGTCTACGATGTGTATAATATAATAATTCAACAAGAGGTTGGAGTGGTCAAGCTACTTTCTAAATTGCTTGTGATTCAAGCATACTTTGGTAATTACATTAAATATTTGATTCTATTTCTAATTGTCTAATCATTTCAAGCAAAAACTCGAGTTTTGGTTGCACTAGCACCTCAAAAAGAGATAGAAGATTTTATATTGGAGATAATGGTTGATTACCCATTATGGTTGGATCCTTCATGTATCACTCTGGCGCATCGCATTTCCTGTCAAAAAAAGCTAAGAAAATCTGAAGTCGAGTTCGTGAAAAATTTCGGAATCGTGCTAACAGAATTTTTGCATTTAGGATGCAAATTTATCACAAACTTGCCTCCGGATAATGCGAATAGCGTTTTTGGGGTTGAATCATCAATACTTTTAGCTCGATATAGCCAGCTCCAAGATCAACTTGCATTGCAGTTATCACCAGATGCATCGCCCTCTACTCTGCTTGGCGAAATGCTTAGGAACATCTCATTTAATTATCTAGAAACCGGAAATGAGGAGCTAATGGAGAGCCAAAAATGGCTCATTTGGTCTTACGAGACTTTGGTGCGGCATCGAATATTGTTTCAATCAGAAAACGAAAATGATTTGATCAGAAACAAAAAATTAGTTATCGATTTTGTCGTTGTTGCTCAGAGCTACCTTGAAAAAGCGCCGCTCGAAGAGTTTTTCAAGAAAAATGTCAATCTTTTGAAACTCTCAAGCTTGCTAGCGATCGCAGTAAAGCATAATTTTTGCCGTCGTGTGCTGGATCATAGTTCATTCGTTAAAAAATGTGAACAAATTCTCATTGACCTCGAACAAAGTTCCGTAGATGAATTGATCACTTTTGGACCCAATCGCAAAGGAGTAGACGTCCTTGGAATTCTCCATAATTTTTCTGTTATACTGCATAGATGTCTTCAGAAAAGTGAAGGCACTGACGAAGACAGTCAAGCAGCAGCTCGCAATGCTCATGAGCTTTATACATTTCTCTTAGCAACAGATTTTTTTGAAAAAGCTTCCCATTCAAAAAAATACCAGCGGTCGGAAGTCAATTACTTAGCAATAGGTTTCTATCTCAAGGCAAAGTTGCATGTCCTCAATCGAGAGCAAAGCTCTAACCCCGAACACTTCCAAAAATTGGCTTTGTCTTCTTCTTTTCTAGAGTTTTTGGAAGACTACTTGAAGCAATCATGGGAAAAATTCGGCATTATTGATGAAATTCTTCAATTTACTAACGATGAAACCCTACAAAAAAGCTTCCTTGAAGAAAAAGGAATGCTGGAATCGATGATGCTGACCTCATTCGCAGGCAGATCTCTAGTCGCTTTTCAACCAGTGTTTGGCAAAATTGAAAAGGCGCTCTTTAAGTACTATGTCAAAAGAGAGAGCGCTAAAAAAGCTGCTCTTGTCGAGATTTTTATTAAATGCAAGAAGGAGTTGATATCTCAGATTGAGGCTAATTATCTCAAATTTCCAGAATCAGTGAATCAGCTCGATATTTTGGCCGCGGTCAAGCAGCTTACACCTTTGTGCGGTGTCTCGGAGCTCCTTCAAGTGTTTTCAGCAGGTCTAAAAGATGAAGAGCATGAAGCCACAAAAGCCAGTCTAGAAACACTGGACATTCAAATGCTTTCATGCCCGCTAGTACTTCTCTACAAGCATACTAAGTATGCAGAGATGATCCATGACATTGATCTAAATACTCAATATGAATCAGAATTGAACGAAAACTATCAATTTCTGCTGAAAACTTTTGTAAAGATCCAATCAGAAGCAGGTTTGCTCAACTTAGATGAGGTAGAAATTGCAAAAGGTAATATGCTTTTAAATCTTGTAGAGCACTACGAAAGTCATAGAAACTTCAAATTCCCGTATTTCTGGGGGAATTTCTCACTCCAGTCTCTGAAGCTTGCTCATTACTTAGAATTCATTATGATCCATACTACTGTGGATCAGAATCCGAGAAACCTGTTCAATATTCCACAAGCAAAAGAAGCTTTTGCCTCATTTGCTGACTGGACCCAGAGTTTCAATTTAACTCCAGCACAGTTTTTACTTATAGGAGTAAGGATTTTCCTTCAACTCTGCGAAAACTACATTGAGGCTTCCAGCATGAAAGAAGAAAAAACTGAAAACCCTAAGACCTACAAAAAAATGTCTCAGGCTTTCTTTGAGACGATGTTCTATGCTCACGGAGCCAATTTCATCTGGAACAGTCTTAATTACATCTTCTTAACGCATGGCAATCCTAATTATATGAGCTGGGATGGTCTATCACTCGTTGAGGAGTATCAGAATATCGAACTTGGTGATATTACGAATAAGAAAGCCCTCACAAAAAAAGTTTTTCGGAATCATGTTATTTCGAAAATCCTCCAGACCGCATTAACTCAACTTTCTACAACAGTGAAAGAAGGGAAGAAAAAGAAAAAGAAGATTAGAAAAGTCGAATTTTACGGTCGAAACCAGATGCTTTTTGTAGCAAGTGTCATCCGGAATCCAAAGGCTCTTGAAAAATTATTTAACTGGAATATTGCTGCTGCCAGTCTAGTCGGCATATTTGATGAAATAGAAGACGACGAGAAGAGTAGGTGGCTTGAAGTTTTCAATAATATCGCTCAGAATATCAGTTTTCGATGCTTAAATGACAAGGAAGCGGACAAACGCTTGTTTCCAATGGAAGATGAAGAGAAAATGATCGATCAAGCAAATCAGGCATTAGATTACTTGATCGATACTATGCCTAAAATCGCAAGTAAAAGCCTTTTGCTTTACAGCGACGTGACCGGTGTCGCAGCAACCATCCTTGATTTCTATAAGTGTGTTACACTCGGTAAAATTGCCTTTCAACTGAATCATTTTTTAACAATCATTTTTAGTTGCTAAGCAGGACGACGAAAAATTTCAGGACTTAACGCTGCTAAAAGAGAGACTCATCTGGGTATTACTCGAGCTCAGATCTACTCCATACTTCTTCTGGCGAGTGCACGGGTTCGATAGTTACACGGCAAACTACGCAATTTCCTCTGAGAAATATATGGACATTCAAGAGCTACTTACCTGCGAGCTAGTGGAGGGTAAAATGAGTTTCCTCTGTCCAAGCGTGACCTCCTGTGCTGACTTTTACATTGAAAAAGAAGGACATATCGCAAATCTTATGCGCAAGGCTCTCTGCGTAAATTTTGCAGCTAGGACAATACTTCTCGATAAAACCAAACAAGAGATCGAGAAAAAAGTCGAGTTACTGTTCATGCTTTCTGATTACTTACTGAAATGTTTTGGACATGTTTTTTCTTTGTCTGAACAAAGAAAGGATCAGACTGACAATTTGATTGTCGCATTAATTCAACATTATGTTGATCTTACAAGCCGCCTACCACTTCTTGTTGGCCAAATTTTGATATCGTTTTATCTTAATGCAGAGGAATATCCATCAAAGAGGAGGATATGGGAGAGTGTGAGAACAATGTGTCTGCTGAGTTATAAGTACTGGAAGGAGCGGATAAAATTCGCAAATGTATTAGTGAGTTACCATTTTCCAGTAGGGAAAATTTTCGGAATGCTTCACTTTTTACAGAGTTCTATGCATGAGCATCATCTTGGTAGCCACATCCTTGAAGATCCTGAAATCAGGCATTATTTGACCACGCCTAATAGTTCGTACGAGCAGAATATTGAACTTGAAGCTCTTTTCTTAGGGCAAGTGCTCGCTGATTACGAGAACCGAGATATCCTTGCAGAAATTGAATTAAATAGCTCGATCTCGATGAAATCGTGGAAGAAAGACGAAAATTTTGTAAAGTATTGTAAGCATGCGATTCAGATAGAAAATGAGCATGAACCGACCTGGCTTGTTGATTACTGTGAGACGATGCTGGATCTTGAATACATCGAAGCTCATCGCAAAATAGCTGTTAAAGGGAAAAAATCAACAGCTAAAGGTAACCTCCATAGGAATTAGGCACAACAACTAACTCCTTATTTTCCTAGACATTTGGAAGTTGAATTACTCAATTGCGGAGCCTCAAGGGATTTATGAGGCTCTTTGCACATGCATCCATTCTCAGGTCAAAGAAATCATCGATAATATTTGTGACTCAATGCTCGCTAATTTAACTCAACTTTCGGTTGCCGTTGACAAATCGAGTTCAGAGCTGGCATGGTGCCTTGTGCATCTAATCACGATTGTTGATACTCAAGGCTATACCACTCCTTATCTCTCGAGTAAAAAGTTTAGTTGGGCCAAACCCGAGGCATACGACCCTGAAAAGCTGTTTCTTCCACTCCAAGAATCTGAAAGGGAACTCGGATTTATTGATGTGCTTATCAAGATCGCCTTTATCTACCAGCCATATATCGTTGAAAACTTCGTCCGAGGACTCATGAAAAAAGGAATTCAGTATGATATCGAAGGCAGTTCTAACCCTGAGCAACCTATAACTCTCGGCGTCATCCTCGACCTTGATTTAGCCCGTGCCATCGACCAGGCTCTCAAAACAACGCTGACAGCGTTTAAATCAAAGCCTCGGTTGTATCTGGTTCACATCATGAATAACTATCTGAAATTGTTGAGGATTCTCGAAGACAGTTTTCAGTCACTGCTGAAGGCATTATCTGGCTCAAAAAAAGTCGAAGTGACTTTAATCCTGCAGAATCTCGTTAATACGGTCTATGCGGTCTTATGCGAAATGCTGCTTCGAGACGATAAATTCAGCAGCACTTTATTCGATTTCAAATTCTGCGAAAATTTCTTGGAAATTTTGTATGAAGAGCTCTTTGAGCATCAGTTGGGCGAACTTGTGAATTGGCTGAGCACGAATTTCTCCTTTATTCTAGTCAACTTAGAAAAAGTTCAAGCATGTACCAAGTCGATCAAGCCTGCAGAAGTATTAAAACTTGAATATTTCATTTCAAAAGCTAGAGGAAATATGCTAGCAGAGAAAAAGAAGCTCAATGAGATTAAATTAAGAATGTTTGATGGAATCCAGCGGCAAAATACAATAAGATATTATGATTTGGCTGAAGACTTGGTGCCAACTGAAGAGATGCAAGCGGACTCAGAAATTTGTCAACAAGTGCAAAAGAAACAGGGTCAGAAAGGCGCAATGAGATTCGATTCAGACTGCATGAAGAAATTTTATTTCTTTTATGAAGTTGGGGATACTCAAACTAATTACCAAAACATCAGGAAATATTTTGAAAATCTAACTTTGTCATCTTCAATGCTAGCAGAAAAATTCGAAAAGATAAGTCTAGAAACAGAGGAAAAACTGTTTGCAAGATTCGAGGAAAAGAAGAAGAAACTTCAAGAGGAAGAAGAAAAAGATAAAGTGCTTAAAGAAACTGAAGAAGTCAAAGAAAATGAGGAAATTAAAGAGAATGAAGAGCCTAAAGAGCCTGAAGATAATATTATATCTCACATCGAATCAGTGATTAATATAGAACAACGAATTTCTAATCTAGTCACAGAGGAAACGGATGCCGTCACATCTCCCTCTGAAGGAATCGGTAGAAGAGAAATTGCGGTGCCTTCTAGCAAGGATGAAGAAGTAAAGAAAGAAACATCAGTGATCGAAGAACCTGTAATGATGGTTGATGAAGACGATTCCGTCGAGATTATGTTTTTAACCGATGTCGGCGACCTAAAAAAGAATTGTGAGAAACTGCCATTCACTCAGAAGCAATTTGTCGAGTGCCTTTTTACTCAAGAAAATGAGTTCATTCTCTCCACCAGCGAACTGACAATAGAGAAAGTTATGCAGAATCGAAAGGAGTTCCTTAAGGCTTATATCTTAGACCTTCCGCCTTCTCAAGCGAAGCTTTTCGTCCAATATTTGCCTGGTTTCTTGAAAGACCAACTCGAACCAAAAATATTAAACGTCAATCTCTTCCTCCCAAAACACAAGGAGACTCTAATAAGCATAATACAAGATAATAATCTACTCGAGCAAAACAACTCTGAAATGTTCGATTTGCTCAATACTTCATTAGCGGTGCTTAGAAAAACATTGGAGAAGGATCTCGAGGCTCAACTGATCGATTCTCCTCGAACAAAGCCTCAGAAAAAAGACGATTCGCTGTTAACTGAAGAATATAAGGCTACAATCGACGCAGACGCAAGCGCGTTTAGTGAAAATGCTTCTCAGTTGCAGAAAGCGATGTGCGCGATTACATGGCTCTATCAACATGATAAAGAACTAGAAATCTTATTGATCAATCAGTTAGCTAACAGAGGAGAGAAACGCGTCTATAATCAAATATTATCAAATCCAATTAATCAGTTGAGGTTCCTGGCTTCTATGCTCCTGATCATTGAGGATGAAACGCTTGCTCTTTTCTATCAATTAACTGAATCTCATAAGAAGAAAATCCAACTTACTTATCACCAACTCTGCGAAAACGCGCTTATCATATTGCAAGAGGGCTGCTTCCAGCAATTATCGATGCTCGTCCCCAGCAAAGCATTAGAAGCTTTCGTCCTACCCTCAGTAAAAGAAGCAGAAAAAGAGGTTATACCAGAAAAATGTGAGATTGGAAACGGCTTTACAAGACTGATATATCTCCTTGGTGACGATAAATATCAGTTATCTGCGGACAATCGGAATCTGATCATCAAAATAATCCACAATTATTTCGTGAACGAAAAGCCTTTATACATTGTCAGTGAGAGTTCAAGCTCTCTACATCTGCAGTTTAAACACAAAATCCTAAGCAGAAAGCTCGCTGAGTATATCTCATCAACATTGTTAAAAATCAGTCGAAGTCTAGATCATGATAAGAAATGTCTTTCAATATTAACCGAAATCAATAAAGACATCAATTTCTTAAACTCCATGAAGACTGAGATGACATCTATGTTGCGAGAGGAGTTAAAACAAGTCAATCTGCAAATAAACGAGGTGCTTTCGGACCTTTCAAAAATACAAGATCCGAACGAATTCACAGCGAAAGTCGAATCGATAAGCAAGCAAAACAACCTAAAAGCTTTGCTCGGAGTGATATATCTGCTTTCTGAGCCGGCTCTTCCGCAATTTAAAGGAATTCTCGGAAGAAAGCAATTCAACGATCAAAATAATCAGATGAACGGAAAACTGCTTGACTGGGCCGTTCTGCTTGAGAGTTTTATCAATGAAGTCACGAGCTCGCAGGATGGGAAGGAATTTATTCTTTCCGGCTTTGAGCTGATATGTTTGGAGCATAAGATGAAACTTCCGAAGATTTCGACCACTGCGCTTCAGGTTTTTGAAATTTTAGTGAAGCTTAAAGCGGTGCGAGTGCTCGTTGAGGAAATCGCTGTGCCGTTAAAAGGGAGCGTCGAAAGTGAAGGAATAGATGGATTGCCGCTGAATTCATTACAAAGGGTGATATCTCGAGATGTCACTGAAGCTCCTCAGTATCTGGGGATCGTAGCGACCTTTTCGCAGATGCGTAGAGAATGTGAAAGCTTATCGATAAATGAAATTTATAATTTTTCATTGGTAAAAATGAAAAAAGAATTTATCAATAAGCTGCTCGATGCGATTGCTCCGAATGACACGTCGAAATCCTTATTCTGTCTCAAGTTCTCATTTTATCAAAATCTAGCTCAAAAGGAGCAGTCATCTGGCATCAGAAGAGGTTTATCCAGTCAAAAAAGTAATAATTACTCTTATTCGAACTTCATTTTTTCTAATTTTCTAATTCAACAACAGCAATCGAGATCAACCGTGACACCCATCTTCAAGATTCTATAAATGCCTATACTTTTTCAGCTGAGGAAAAATCTCAGTATAAACCTCGTATTAGTTACAAAAATGAAATTGGCTATGATGCAGGTAAACAGCATATTATTTTCCTTAAAACAGGCATCTATATTTAGGTGGATTACTGCGAGCGTGGCTCGAACAAAACACAAAAATCCTCTTCGACCCAGGCTTTGGTTTATTTCATCGCGCCGAAAACCCCAGATTGATCCATCCAAACCCCGTCTCAAGGATTATTCCTGACCGCCTCATATATTTCGAATACACGGGTTATCATGTTGCCTTGGTAAGTTTTAACAGTATTTTTGTATGTTATATGTATAATTAGGCCATCAGGACGAATAGTCCCATTGACGTTCATTTTACAAAGAGCTTTTATAAAATGATGCTAGGTAGTCAATCATTCTCATTCATTTTTCTCTAAATCGGCCTGAGATCGGCCACTTACCCTAGATGATTTGGAAGAAATCGACAGCCATTTATTCACAGGACTTCGCTGGACTCTTCAAAATGACGCAGAAGACCTTCTCCAAACATTTTCATATCAATCAGATTTTCTAGGCAAACGCTATGTCATTGAACTCGTGCCTGAAGGGTCCAAGATACCCGTTACGAACAGAAATAAACAGCTGTATGTTAAGCTGCTTGCCATGTCAAAAATGCAAAAGGAAATTGCCTCAGAAATTGAGTCATTTCTGTTTGGGTTTAATCAAGTCTTGAGCTCGTGTACGCTTCAAAACTTCTCTCCAAGGGAATTAGAAGCTGTGATTGCAGGAGCTTCAAAGATAGATATCCAAGATATGAAGAAGTATACGAAGGTTAGCAGTGATTATAGCGAAGAGTTTTTGGATTGGTTCTGGGAGCTTTTAGAGGAATTCGATGAGAATGAAAGGTCAGCATTCGTGTATTATATATCAGGAAGTACGAATGTTTCACATGGCGGCTTCAAGGACCAACCGATTGCATTACACTACATGAATGACTCAGAAAAACTCCCAGTCGCACATACTTGGTAAATTTATTTGCTAATATATATATTTAATGAATGCTATTTAGCTTCAGAAGTCTTGATCTTCCGCAATATGCTTCTAAGGAGATATTGAGAGAAAAATTACTGACTGCGATCTATGAAGGAGTTGGGGCTTTTCAAATTCAATAAGCATGGAGGAAAAGTTATATGAGAATGAAATTTGTTTGTAGCTAGATGATACAAATCCGAATTTAGTATTCCTGAATGGAATTTCATAAAGAAAATGTTACAAAATTTCAAATTCCCTAATCGTCTTTCAAATGTTAAGGACAATTTAGAATAAAATTCAGAAATAGAGTTTAATATGTGCACCTTTCATTTCAGTATTTTTGGAAAACGAATTATCGATAATTTCTCATTTTCATCTCACCAAAGGCAACTTCATCCTATCCATTTTCTTTAGATAATTATACCTTTTTAACAAAATATAAGAGCAAAATTGTTCCTATTTCTTTTTTGATTCTGTTCTTAAAAACCTCAAATCAATATTGCTAAAAAGCCTTTAACACCGAGCTATGATATTTCGTGGAAGAATCTGCAATTGTTTCTTCGATTCATATCATTCCTAGTGAGATGAAACTTAGTTTGGTCTTTCAAATTGGACCACAATTTTCCGCTTCCCACTTACCCTAATCGATCAGCCCTTCCAGTCATTTAAGAGTCGACCATTTCAACGACTGAACTCCAATTTGATGATACTCTTTCTTTAACACTCTACAAGATACATAGCAATATTCATATAATAGCTCAATTCAATTAACCTAGTGTCCAGGACAGAAATACATAAATAAAAATATGATCCTTCCTTTCTCTATAAAATTCACACGGGACATTTTAAATCAAGAAACGAAATATAATTAGAAGTGATCGAAGCCGGCGGGGTTTAGCAACGAATGTAGGGCCGGAGACTTCCACTGCTGCCTTTCAAAAAGGACTGTTGGTTTCTTCTTCGTTGCTCTGCGAGCAAAAAGATAGCTCATTCAATTGGAACGAGTCTAGAAAGGCATTTTGTCTCTCGAAAAACATCGAATCGGGCGTTCTGCCATCCATTCTTAAGCTATCAGGAACTTGCATGCAATGTGTGAAATTCCCCATCATTTCATTAGGGTCTCGCTTGAGCCTCTTCTCTCCGAATGGATATTCTAATCTATCAGGGCAGGCTTGTGGTGGTAACATAAAATTATGTTGCTGGTTCCTTTGAGGGAATATAAAATGACGATCCCTACAAACTTATATTTACTTAAGGCTATTTAATTCTGCCTTTAACAGCCAAACCTCTCGTCGGAGGCTTCTCATTTCCTCATACACCGTCGAGAGTTGAGTGGCAAAGAAATTCCTGAAATTTACAAGCTTTTTCGAGTTAGCGCTCAGTAAAACGAAGATTAATGATACCTGGAGCTTTGATTGGTCTGGTTCATGAACGGACTTCGGTGAGCCCTTTGCCTGAGATTCATCGCGTTTTACGCGATGGATTTTATTTAACAAGGCTCTTTAATAATTATAAATTCGAGATCTCGAAGCAGACTACTTACTCATTTCCTCTCTGAAATTTAGGATGCCAGTAAGATTTATGTTCCTCGTCCTTCATTTTCAGGCGGCGGAAGCCATATAAATTCAACTACAAGACGTAGAAGTCTTATAGAATTTTCTCGAAAAGATCAATGGTACCTGTCTTATAAATGAAGCATATTTCTGGTGATTGAAATTGGTAGGCAGGATTTTCTCAGAAAGAAGGTCAGGAGCTTTGATTTGGAAGCTCAGCCCGTCTATATCCCAGCAAATGATGTCTTTGTATTCTTCGTTCTGAACGAAAGCTTTTTAGAGCGGAAGAAAGGGTGTAAGTTACCTGGAGGATGGAATAGAGCCGATATGGAAACGAAATTTCCTTTTCCTTGGAGAGGGATTTAGAAGAAGGCTCTTGTAATAAAGTAGTATTGGAGTCCATCATTGTTATCAAATTGAAATATTTGACAGAGAAATTTTTGAAGTTTATAATGCAATTCTAAATCGACTGCAGAAATTTCTGACTATTTGCTATTTGCTACCATGGACTAATATAGAAACTTCTATCATGAATTTATAAAAATTATTCAATAATTTTTTTTTTTGTGTTCTAAGAAGCATGCACTCTCAAATAGAATTAATTTATATTCTTAGGAAGTGTTTTCACAACCAGAAAGCTACGAAACAATAATCAGAGATTTATTCTTCATCCAAGGTCGATAAATGCTTCGTTAGTTCCTATATCCACTGGTTTTCAAGCTTGAGATCGTTGATAGAACCTTGTATCATCCTTCGCCAAAAAAAAAAAATAAAAATTCTTTTCGTTGGGAAATTTGTTCCCTTTATTCTTCGCAAAAGGTCCATTTACTTAGACACTTGAAGTTAGCTCTTTCAAGAGAGGAAACTAGCATCTTAATAGTAGTTGAATTTTCCACTCAGCCTCTTCTGCATATTAAGATTTCTTATGAAGTGGCAGAACCGATTCTGAAATTTTTCATGCAATGTGGTGAAGGCCTCCCAATTAGGAGTTAAATTAGAGCCTGGTGCCGTAATTTCAGTATTTTCTCCGGAAGAAGAAAAAAAATAAACAGGTTCAAAGCCATTGGTCTTTGAGACTGATAACGCGCTGACTGACTCTAAATAAAATTCATCGATCAATTCGCTCACAATTTCGAGAATCTTCTACCTAATAAATTGAATAAAAAATTTTTTCATAGAAAATTCTCAGAGAAGATGCAACGATAGTGAGCGTTAACTACACTTTTTTCTCCTGAGCTTGGAGTTTACCTTCCAAAAAATATGTTTTCGCACTTAAATTGTAGCTCTTTCTGTCTTCTGGAAATATATGTAAATTATCTTTTCATCAAGAAAATATTTAACTCTTCGAGAATAGTAGCTAATTATTGCTGGTTTGTCGTTGTGTTCGTTCAGTATCTGGAAACAAAGCCACAATTTGTTATAAAAATTCATGTTTACATTTTCCATTTTTCCTTGGCAATACGGCCTTTACAATAATTAAACAAAAAGAATGGGCAAAGAAGTGTGGAGGACTAAGCTTAATAGCTCTTTTTCAGTATTTATAGAAACTTTGTTTCATTAATAGCTTTTTTCAGATCTTCCATTGCTAGCCAACTAAAAAAAAAACCTAATATTCTTTTCGTTTGCTCTTGTTGACTATGGTAAGCAGCTTGGACTCACTCAGCAAGTCTACAGAGGACTATCTTAACAGTTAGCAAGATACATGATTTTTCCTCGCTCACTCCTGAAGTTTCAAGTACATAAAATAATGGCAATGGAGCAAAGAGCGAGAGGATTCCGTAGTTGGTGCGTCTTTATACTTATCATAGTTCACCAGGAAAGACTGCTTCAGTGCCGCAGCACAGAGCGGATGTTGGTTTTGAACGGCTTTTAATTCGTGCCTTTAATATGAGGTGAGTAAAACCTTTTTAAAAACTTTTCTCAACAGTCACTCCGATATAATCACTTCAGCTACCTGGACTGTTCTCTGTAATCGAATTTCTCATGGAGATAAGTATTCTGTTTCCATCACGCACGAAAATACTCTCTTCACCAAAAAATTATATTTTTTGCTCTTTCCCGTTTTTCCTCTTTCTAGAATTAGAAGAAACACAACTGGCTCACGTGACTAGCTATAAAGAGATCTCTCTATTGGGAATTTCACTGTGTATGCTCATTGAATAGAAACAATAAACTCTGATTTCTAAATTTTCCAGCAGTTTCAGCCTTAATCCACGAATGATAGCTTGCTGTGTTCGGGCTTGTTCTGGAGGAAGATAGTTATATAAATAAAGTGCATATCTAAATCAACTTTTGTTGAGGAGAATTTTCTGAAATAACAAAGAAATAGATTTTTATCAAGAAAGGCAACAAAAATGGGTCCGTTCAACTCTTTTTGAAGCAGGAATCTTTACTAATTTTCCCATTGAATGATAATGAAATTCCATTTCTCTCAGTTTTAAGCTTTAGTCTATGAATTTCACAAAAAATTGAAGAAATTTTTGTCTCACCTTTGGTATTTTTAGCAGATAAAGTAAAACTCTCAAGCAATCTGTTTTCTACCTTTGATGGTATCTCATTGAACGCCATAATTACATCTCTTCCTTGATTCTGAATTTTGCAATCTATGCTCTCTAAGTTTTACAATCGATGCCATTTGAATTTTTATTCTTCCTTAAAATTGATGCTTTCTGTGACTATATACAGGCTTATTTGGTTATTATTGTAATTAGAAAGTCATACCACACTCACAATTAAGTACCTTATAGGCCGGGAAAGTCTGTAAAAGAGGAATTAGATTTTTAGTAACTTCTCCCAGCCTCATTTATTGGATCTCTCTCTTAATCTATGCTGTTCGGGCAGTTGGATAAGGAATTCTTTTGCCAATTATATCTCACAAAGAATGGAAATACATACTCTCATACTCACCCATAGATAATATCTCTTATATATCTCTATATTAACTAATTTTTATTGTTTTCGTAAAGAATTCCATGAATTTGTACCCACAAGACTCCGTAGATTTATACAGGTCTGGTCCAGCATTTTCCATGAGTATCCAATAATGTTTGGCATTCTTCGGCCGTACTGCAAGTCGAAGGAATGATATTACTGCTCGTAGCGTCATATACGCATGCTCTCTTAAGTCTGTGTATTATTCCCTTCCATTTTTGGTCCAGAAGTCTCAGACTTACCAATTTACTTCCAGTGCTGTATCTGAGTTCCAAAAGTATTTCATGAAGTAATCCAGAAACGACTTGAGTCGTGTATTTCAAAACGACTGTTTTTATTGGATCTTCTATGGCGAATTCACCTCCAAGTTCAGTCATTTGTTTCAACCCTGAATCAATGAGTTTTTGCATCTCAGGGGTCATTTCTGTTGATTTATTTTCTGGGGCTCCGCCTATAAGAAATGAGAGAGATCATAAACATCTTCAACTTACTTATTGGTTCTGAGTCATCATCAGAGTCTTGACCGTAAACGGCAACACAAGTCAGTGCCAACCATAGCAATAACAAAAATTTACTTGAATTCATCGGGAATATTTGTTACTTTAGACCGCTTTCTTATTATATGATTTCCTGGTTTTCTTGCCTGGTTTAATATCCAAATAACAGTGATCGAGCCGGCAATCAGCATTTGATGCTTCACAGTGTATTTTGGTGAATATACCTTGAAGTCAGTGAAAGCATATCAGCAAAGCATACTGAATAAAATCAGTAAATTTCAGTTGAAAAAGGATGATGAGTTTATTGTGCCTTCAACACTCTGTATTCGATTTCGATCATACTAAAACAAGGTGTGATTTGACTGCTGAATGCTTACTTTTGAGGGTATTAGGAGTTGCTCTTAAGAGAGATATTTTTCTGAAATTGTGAAATCAGATGAGGACTATTTGACTGTTTTTCCAGTATTAAAAAAGAATTTTTTCGAATTTCTATTCAGTTGAGTCTTTCCATCGTCCATTTCTATCGATCAATGAAATTCAGAGGAAAGAATGTGGACAGACATGTAGAAACTTACTCCAAAACGATATGTAGCTGCAGAAATAAAAAAGCCACAAAAAAAGCGAATAGACTAAGTATAATTACTCGACAGACGCAGAAAATTGGAGTTAACTGAGTGATCATTAACGGATACAGTTTGCTGTAGTTCTATTTGGATGTGGAATGAAAAAATAGCGTTTAAACTGTGGGATACACCGAGTTTGCTATGGGAAAACCTTCCTGCCTCATGAGATGTTGCTTCTACAAGAGTGCACGTATTATACAACCCAGCCACTTCTTTTTTCCTGGAAAGGTAATGAAATTCTAGAAAATTATTTTTTAGCAAGTGATAATAATATGCCATCCTGTTATTTGACTCCTAAGATAGTATTTTAGGAAATATAATCGCTTTGGGGCTTGATTTTTCAACAATGTAAGATATAAGGGAGATAAGGATCTAAATTTATGCCTTCAGACACTGATTGATTACGAAAAATAAGATGTATGGATAATTTTATTCCGATTCAGCAATATTATAAAGAGAAAAGCAACGATTTTAGATAGGTGTGCTCATTTTTGATACAAAAAGCTGACTGAAGTTTTCGATTTGAACAAAAGAAAAGACCTAAATGCTGATTAGCTGCAAATTCTATTCAATAGAAATCACTACCTTCTCCCACTTCATCTGTTAGTAACTGTTGTGATGGAGAAATAACATGTAAACCGAATCATTTTGCAAACTAATGAAATCAAAGTTTCAGAAACGCAAATTAGTTCGTAGTGATTTGTTAGATTAGAATGAATTTTATTTGATTTGGAATCAAGATTTTACATTCTTGACTAATACAAGAACTCAAAATAAAGGCCAGCTTAGTGCCTTTGAGTTCCCAAGTATTCCGCAATAGAGTATCTTCCTCTAACAAAACCGATGTGTACTGCCACTTATTCAAAATGAAGCTCGCAGGAAATCCTTGAATCTATTTGAGTGATGACAAAAAAGAAATCAACGATGATTGAAATTATCCAAAAGTGAGAACTCTAGATTGCCACGTTTCAACTCAATCTATTTCGCCACTCATCTGATTATCAACGGGCTTAGCCTCCATTTTCTTTGAAATTTCCTCACAGAAAGCCATTTCAAATGTGCTATATTCGTAAAATAACGTCTCAGGCACCTGGAGAAGCCAATGAATTCATATATAACACAGTGGAAGACTCGGCAGATTCCATGAGTGAGACCGATGGGGATGAGTATCTCCTTCGTATTCGTCATTTCCAAAATTGCTATTGCCTTACGAACAATATGTTGGTCTCTGATCTAAGTTAAAGAAAAGCCCAGAAATAAGGAAATAACTTTCTTCTGATCGCTATCATCTTCCTCTCAGTAAACTCTGCAATTTTAAAATTGAAGTGTGAAGTTTAAAGCACTTGGAATTAATTTCTTTTCGGATGAAATTCTTAATACAGCAATTGTATCAAAAGTCTTGAAAAGAGCTCCTTTAAGCAGATAGCGTCTTCTATTTTTTTTACAAAAATCTTCGAAGAGTTTGAATTTCACTGATGTAATCCCATTCGGATTTGTCTTTAGCGAATTGAAGCTATTGTTTTTCCAGTGTAATAATTTAGATAGAAACCAAAACCTGCTAGCAATCCATAAATTCTTCTTCGGCGTGGAGGAAATTCACATGAAAATTAAGAATAGATCCACTAGAGCAACAAAAAAAAAATCACGATCTGTGGTGAAAATAGCTCTAACTATTATCTGTAGTTACAAATACTACTATGCACAATCTTTTCCTTCAAAGTCGCCAATGCTACATTAAATTCTCATTTGCACATAAGGACCATAGTGCCGGAGATCCTCAAATAAATGATATTAACCGAGTTTTTTGTTAAGAGAACTGTTTGATAGTGCCATTGAAGTTTATATAGTAAAAGGCGGCGCGAGCTCAAGGCACAAAACTGTAGAAAACTTTGCTTTGTAGAGCATCAGAGGAAGCATAGATTAATTAACATTCAAATTGAACCAAATCCTTTTGAAAAGAGAAGAGCTCAGATCAATTTCAGCACTGAGTGACCAAATGATTATCGGCTCAAGAAATTCTCAATGGAACTAAAGGATATCTGCTACCGAATCTCTGTAAAAAGGAAAATTTTGGAGTCAAACTTATCATCCAGGAGACTAATCCTTCATAAAAGGAAGGGGTCCCTGAATTTCTTAAGGAAGCAAGGTACGAATAAGATCAATTTATAAAGAAAGCTTTTTTTATCGGTAGTAAAGGCATCAAATATCGAATCAAACAGATACTATCCACCGGAATGTTAAAAAAAGTTAAAATCCTCAGGGTACGTTATTAAATTCAAGAATTCCCGAGGTATCACCGAATTAATCGATTATTATAAAATCAGATAAAATTTTTATAAATATCAGCATTAGCGCTCATGTCGCAATTAGCACCAATAAATTCAAATTTATTAGCTTTACAAACGCATTTCAATTTATTGCTTCCATAGCGTTGGGAATTATAATCGATAAATCAATAAATTATTCAGTCTTTAAAATCTCGAAATAATTTGCGAGGCCCTATGTTTCGAAAATCTTCAAAATTAGAGTTTTCTCCGGTCATAATTATATAAATCAAAATGTTCCAGGCTTTTATTCAGATACTACTAATTCTCAGGCCTTCGGAATAAATATATATAAAAAGTATAAAGAATGCAAGAAGTCATGATCACAAGTACAAACTTGATCCTCGCTGAGAGGACTCCAGCCAAAGAAGAGTCGATGGAGCTGCTAACCGCTTCGACTTCCAGCGAAACCAGCAGTCCCGAAGCTATTATAAAGGCTAAGCTCGGCTTTGCTCGAAAATCAAGTCGAATTTCCGACTCAAGCCAAGAGTCAGATGATTCCTCTCGCGCCTTCACGAGAATGAGGAATATCTTTGTTGGAAAAGACAAAACGACGTCATTAAACTCGCCTGTAAAGTCGGAGCAGCCATCGGAGAAGGCAACTGAGTCTTGGATGGAGAAAATGAAGGAAAACCTGAAAAATAAAACACCGATCAAAACTGGATTCAGACAGGGTAAAGGCGGAGCGGCCCGCTTCCTGTCATGCTACCAAGAGGAAGTTAGAGGTTTTCTTAACAAATGCGACTCTATTGAAGAGTCAGTCTTTAAATTCGATCATGATGATATCAGCAGACTGTCACATATGACTCCAGAGGGAAATGGAAAGCAATCAATTCTGAAAAATTCAAGCCAGGGAAAAAATGATGATGAAGATAATGATACTCCGGAGAAAAATGTGATGAGAAGGCAAATCAAATCGCGCACAGTAAAAACAGTCAGATTCGTTGATGAGAGATCAGAGAAATGATTTCGACGATCTGGTTTCCGGCTATGAACGTCTTGTATGTTAAAATTGGCGTCATTATGTTTCAACCCTTGGAAATAGGCTTACAGCCCTTGTATTATTATTCTCTTACAAATAGTAGCACGGGAAATTGTCCGTGAATGATATGCGGACTTAGTTTTGAATTGGTTATCCTTAATATTTAATGATTATGATTTTATTATTCCATTTTGTGATTTTTATATGAAAGTATCCATTAATATTTGATTAAATTCTCATTGATGCAAGTGAGATCATAAAATCTGTTTCTCTTTATTTAGTAAAGAATGCGACTCTGATATTCAATTAGTAGTCTGATAGTATAAATTGTAGAGATAGCTAATATGCTACTACAGAACAATAATGCTCTTTACAAATAGAACTCAGGGCAAATCATCAGTGAACCTTTGAGCCTGATGGTCTTTCAAAAGACTCCATAAAAATTATTTGTACCATAATGATCGTCACAGAAGATATAAGACAATATTATGGTTGTTCAGGCTTGAAACATACCCTTTGATAATTGGTTAAATAATAACATGCAAATAAAACTGCATTTGACAGACTTTCAATACAGAATACAAAAAAAGGTTAAGAAACCCAATATTTAACATACTACTATTTATTTAACAACTTTAATAAAAGAGTCTTTAAAGAGAGAAGCGAACTTTTTTCTCAGTCATCTCAGAAATATGATCAAGAGAACCAACTGGTGAATACCGTTGTCTCTGCGTTCTGAGTGGATTTTTGAGGATTGATTTTAGTGTGTTGTTACGAATGTTCTTAAAGCCGTTTGAAACTTCCCTATCTTCTTTTTTATAGAGACTGCTTTTGTCGAGATCCACCATAGTGAATGCTTTTCTGTTTTCTGACCTTGACGTTTGGACAGTTTTGATGCGGAACATTGTCCCTGTTGATCGCATTTTTACCGAACTTCTTCCTTTTGGAGAAATAACATCTGACCCATGTAAACTACTCTTCGAGTTGCTACTTTGAGGTCTGAAGCTTGAGGGTTCTGTTGACATTCTTGCTCCATTGCTATCGTTGAAATTTTCACTGAGAAAGTACTTTAGTGGTCCCTCTACTTTCAGAACTCTATTTGTAGGCGTGAACGCTTTCCTTGATGAATATAGAGGCCGATCTGAAATGAGGCTCTCTTTGTCAAGGCTAATGGCGGAGTCCGTTCTCGGTAGTGCAGGTGGTTGATCAAGTGGATGTGAGTCATTTGCCGAAGAGGTAGGTTGCTGGAAGATTGGTTTATATTTGAGGAGAACTAAGTTAAGTTGGAGGCTTCGTCGTTCTGTTGGTGAATGCATGTTAATGTTATTCATGCTTGTCATTTTTTGGATTTTGATTATTTGATTATAGTTCTTGTCGAATTTTGGTTTAGTTCTGACTTGACGAAGTCAGAAGAATAAGTAGCGATTATTAATTTGTTATAGATTAAAATTTTCTGAATTTACTGAAATACTTTTAAATTTCGATTAAATGCGCCCTTCATCTGATTTATCATTCTTTTCAGCCAAAGAAATTGGAATCAAAAACGTTGGTTCAATTGAAAGATTTTTTCTTTCAGCTCTTTAGATAATGTAGAAAACTGAAGAAAAGTGGCTTGTCAAGCGACTCGCTTGCAAAGGCCAGTTTCTTCTTGATTTCACTCTCACTGTTTTCTCAATTAGTATTACCATCTGTTCTATCAGATTTGATAAATAATTTAGCATTACTATGTGTCTCTGACTATAATACCAATTCTTCAGTGAAGCAGTATTATGTTACATACTCTAATCACACCATGATCAAGAACCTAGTTTCGAACAGGATTTCTGGGATTTATGAAAAGCGTCAATGCAATGAAAACAAAGTTAAGACCCAACGAACAATAATTTCAACTCTTGATTCATCTATGATTCTTTTAGAATGATGCTTCTCATTTGCTTAAGTGTTCTTCACAAACCACAGAAAAAATAAAATTCCTTATTTTTCTAAAGCATTGTTTTCGATATAAACAAACAAGTATCTGATGCAGAGGAATGATAGAAGGAAAATTTTCAATTTCGTCCTTACTTTTAAAGATAATTCAAATTAAGCATTCATGTTATCAAAGTAACTAATAGACATGGATGAGGACGGCACGCTAACCTGCGAAGCAAACAATTTCCACTCTCAATTACTTCTTAGAGAAAATAAGCCATTCAACAAGCGACGGAATTTGAGCTTGAGCGAGGTAGCATAAATAGCCAGATCTTTTTCAAAATAAAGTTCTACTTGCTTATTCTCTATTAATTACATTATCTTTTGAGCAAGTTTCTTCTTTTGTAGGAATTTTATGGGATGTCGAAAATCAATAAGCATTTATGCCTTTTATATAAACGATCATTTCATCAGAGCTGATAGGTCCTTTGAAGATTCCTCTTCCTCAAAGCTCTTTTATTTCGGAGTTGGATCTAAACAGGTAATTTTCGAGGTGCAAGAGTGCTGCACGGCCTTATCAGTAGAGTACTCCTGATTGAATTTTTTTTTTCTCTCTCTCAAAGTCTTTCGAATGCTCTGAAAGACAAACCTTACTGGATAATCCCGAAGGAGAAAGTAGGCTGCTTATTGGATGCTAAGCCCCGCGATAATATTAATAAAGTTTATACATTTCAACTCTAATATTCTCCAACGCCTTGCATCAGTCAACAACATTATTCATCATGAAATACAACATAAACTCTCAAGGTCTTTCAGAAAAATGTTAATCAATGAAAAGATGGTATCTTATCCGAAGAAAGTGAAAAAATTACTATCTATGCGTAAACACCACCTATCTACCCATTTAATGACCTTTCTCTGATGGACATCAATTTGGCTATTCAGTAATTGATTATGACTCTCTACTTCTGTAATTCCATGAAGCTCTCGAAAAGCCTCAGTACCTCCATTGTAGCATAGATTCGAAATGTTCTCTAAGGATCAACA
>ENA-UOTZ01000107-UOTZ01000107.1-compost-metagenome-genome-assembly--contig:-NODE-107-length-61256-cov-13.431488_pt1 | contig 61256 bp, 40 predicted proteins | sample MGYA00238144_ERZ746983 | MGnify/ENA primary metagenome ERZ746983 (study PRJEB28759, sample SAMN06268863) | compost metagenome | isolation source: single cell | place: USA: California, Emeryville, Joint...
CTTCTCCGTCTTTGGCTGTGCTGGATGCTGATAGCCTCTTTTGAATGCCTACGACTTGAGTCTGCTCCGTTATTCCGAGACACAGGTAGTTTAAAGGCATGAGGGTCCATCAATCGAGAGCCCCTCCGCTCTCCTGGTTTTGCAAACAAGGATGTATTGTGCTTTGAGCCTAAATCGAGCTTGAAATCGTTGGGTGAAGGAAATCCTGAGACATTCCACCGTGCCTCGAGTTCGGCCTCTTTCTGTGCTTTTACATAGCTACCATATTTCATTGCTGAACTCGCCAGCTCGCTGGTGTTTAAACTCTTTCTGGGAGTTTGCATCACAGATCTGGACTTTTTCTTTCTTGGAGTTTCCAGCTCTCTGAGCATAACCATCCGAGGATCCACCATCCGCTTTAATTCACACATATGAAGTATAAGAGTTTTCGTTGGAGTCGGAGTTGGATTGGTTGAAGTTTGAGGAAGGCTTCGAGGAGTTTCATGTAAACTTTTTTGAGGGCTCACACTCTTCCTGAACTCTCGTTTTGGAGGAGAGAGAGTATTTGTGACTGTCTTTTTGTGGGAAGTTGGCCTACAGCTCTCTGGGCGATGGAATTTTCTCTCCCTCGTCGGTGTTTCCTCCATTATTGTCCCACTGGCTTTGGACATAAAATCTTAATTTTTATTGTTGATATAATAATGTGTTTTATCATTGAATAACATCAACAATCGCAGATACGTACATTGCAATCGAACTAAATTTCCTGAGTTAGACTAGAGCGAATTTAGGTTCATTGGAAGCAACAAAGCTTGATGAATGAATAAACTTGACTTGCTTGACCTCGTACAAAGATCCCTTTAATTGAAAAAAGCTATCACTTACAACGAAAGATACGAATAGAGATTTGTCGGATGCCACTTGCAAGCCTACTTTTTGAATCGAAATACGTTTAACTAAGGAATAGCGAGGCGTGTTTTGCGTGCACTTTGCCTACTCAATAAGAGATTCGTCATGATATATCAATAACTACAATTTCATACAGGCTATGAAAAACACGTATGAAGTAATACAGGAAGAACCCAGCAGAATGTTACACATTAATAAAGCACATCCAATTTTATGCAAAATTGTCAGTTATACTAATTCACAAACGAACTAATTAATAGCATGTGCATGATTCCTAAATTGTCACGCACTCTTCCTGAAATACAATTGATTTCTCTGTAAGTCTTCAATATGTTCAATATTTTCCAGGATTATTAAGCATTAAATTGCCGTCTTTGCTTTGCAATTATGCTGCATCCTATGACGGCTCTATCATTCATCAATAAAATTTAGAAATTTACTTCTGAGGAGTTTGCAGGCATCAAATCCAATTTTCATCGTAATAAATAGATTCACCAGTGAAAAGCTCAGGCAAATTGCAGGGAAAATTCCAATATCCTTATTTAACGCACATATCACAATTCCCGTCACAGTCACCCCAATTTCAATGATTTCTAATATGAGATAAACTATTAGGCCCTTCCAAGTCCGCAGACACAGGAAAATTAATCCAAGCACGGCTACAACTGCGGAATAGACAATGAAAGCAGCAGCTGTCCAAAGGACTCTTTGATCACTGCTTGTGCTAAAGAAGCCCTTCCCATAATATATCAAGATAACGAGTATGGCTAGTCCAATGAGATCACCAACCTATTCAATATGAATATTATGTGTATAGATGTAGAAAGTTACTGTTTTAGCAATATTCATGTATCGAAAGAAATCGTATTTTAAATCATTTCTGAGTATGGATTTGAAATTCGCTGCCTCGCGATCCAAGATGTCGATTGGGTTCAATTGATTTGCTTTTTGTTCGATGTAATTATGTAAGTGCCGATCGGACAAGTTGTTGATTACAGTAATAATTATTTTGAATGATTGCCTGTGTCAAGATATTTTTTTGATAGCTGTAGATTTGGCCTTCAAAGTTTGGGCAAGAGTCAACATAAGGTACTTCTGGTTTGGGCGCGTTGATAGTTCTTGACATTGTGGCAAAAAAGATTCGATTTGGAGTGTCAGTCAGAAATTTAATTTAATTAAAATTTGAGCACATTTCTTCGCTGATATTCTACTGATAATTCCAGTTCGATTTAGAACAAAATTGAACGATTGAATTTGTTCTTTTAGCCTCAATCAATATATTCGCAATGGCTGCTGATGGTCGGGAAACTCGAGGGACAGTCATACCCTGAAATTATGAAGAATCATTCCATAAAATATTTTCTCACAATTAGTTCTCTCTCTTTGTTTTTGTTGTTGTTTTTTTCTCTTCGAAACCAGCTTTTCGATGGAATTTTCGATAAATTTTTGAAACAACAAAATTTTCTATCATTCCCTCAGCAAATAAGATTCCTCTTCCTCCATCTTCAGTTAATAACGCTGAAAATGTCTCGACTCATGCCAACGAACAAGGAGAGTCGAAAATTTAGTAGCTTCTAATTGATAACAAAGATTGAAACAAGGAAATTGACTAATTGCCATTTGCTTGGCTTGCATTGAGCTTCTGATTGTTTATTTTCATATCGAATCCTTGAGAAATTGAGCTTCATCTCTCAAATTAGCAAGAGGTAAATCCCGAATAATTATCGAAGTTTCTCTTTTTTTGCTGATATTTTCTTCGACTCTTATTCCGTCACTACTCAGAGAATCTGTGGTTTAAGGTTTCATCAACGTTTAACGTCGATTCTCGAAACAGTTTTTTATATAAAAGCCAACCTGGCATACCCAATGAAGATTCATGATAGCCAAAATAAAGTGATAATAAATTATAATTTGGTTATAGGATATTAATTTTAAGACTACGCTTGCATCTCAACTCTTCTCTTCATCTCGATTGAGACCTCTTCTTCCGTAGCAGGCTTCGTGTTTGCAAACCAGGAACTTGTTCTGATCTCTTCCAACGATGGTCTCTCTTCTAGCTTAGGCGACAACATTTGGGTCAATAGAACTTTGAGCTCATCAGAGAAGCCTGGGACCTTCTTGGTTTTGAAATCACGCTGCTTCAGCATCCAGAAAAGATCCCATCTCCCTGCCAACGCTGTCTTATAATAGGTGTCCAATGGATTTGCCTCATGGAATGGTGGCATGCCACTCAGTAAGATAAAGAGGACTATCCCAAGTTGAAAGATGTCGGTTTTCACACCATTATGACCTTTAAAATCGTCTATCCACATTTCTGGTGGTCGGTAACTAGGAGTGCCTGTCTTCTTGTCAATGACCTTTCCATCAAAGATACTGTTCGAATAACCAAAATCCGTCAGCTTGATATTGAAATTCTCGTCTAACAGAATATTTTCAAGCTTGATATCTGAATGGCAGTAGCCATTAACATGAAGGTGCTCAATAGCATCCAGCAATTGCTCCATATAAAACCGGGTTACTCCAGCAGACAATGGCCCAAATAACACATAATTAAAGAGGTCACCAAAAGGAGCCAATTCCAATACTAATGCGTTCTTGAGGAGATAAGAGGGTTCTGGGGATGTTTTAGAGCCAGCAAGTCTAACTCTATCTTTGAGTGTGAGATATTTATCTTCGACGATGAACTTGCCACCCTCAATCAAGCTTTTGCAGCAAACAATCCTGTTGTGAGCTTTTAGCTTGAATACTTCTGCTTCGTTAATGAAAGCAGACTCGGTCGGATCCATGATCTTTATCACCACAAGTCGGTTATCTGAAGGATCAAGAGCAACGAACACTGGAAAGAGATGTCCTTCCCCGACAGGGTGCAGAATCAAATAGCCATTGAGGTGCCCAATTGAGTTGCTCTCACTCAACTTCTGATTTCGAAGAGGAAAGGTCAATTTAGGCATTATGATGGGCAAATTTATACAACTATTATAAGTTTGAATTTAAGAATCTTAATTCCCTCTTGAATTTGATTCGGAGTTACTAGCCTTGATCAGTTGAAAGACTCCATGAAAAAAGGCTTTGCTTTAATCAAAATACAACTATAAATGGATTTCTACTTAGCAGCAATCTTGGAATGTACCATTGTAGTTCAAGCCTTCTGAATAAATATTCAATGCCTTTCCTTCAACAATTGTTTTAAAATTATTAAAAGGAATCGTATAACCCATTGACTGGATTCATCTTCTCAAGAATCACAGTGTGACACACTTGACTGGAAAAGATGTGATCCATTCAAGCAACTCAGAAAGAATCACCAAATTAACTAAGAGGTTCATGTTAATAATGAATTCGCAGGCTTTTAAATCAACTATGAAGTTGTTTAATAATTAATTCACAAAACATTTAATATCCGAATTTCTTTAGAGTCATGGTAGATACGACGACTACAATCAAGGAAATCGATGAAGCAGGTCTCAAGGACTTGTTGGGCGATAAGACGACCATCGTCATTGACACGAGAGGCCCACCACTTTTCAACGCTAACTTTATCGTTGGCTCAGTCAGCATTCCTCCTCCGGTTTTCGACAAGTTTGGACCAGCGATCCTGAATCATTATAGCAATGTCGTAGTCATCGATACCCCTGATAATGCCAAGAAAGTGGCTGAAGACCTGGGAAAGAAAGGAGGCATCACTGTTAAAGGCTGGTTCAATGCCGAGAAAATCTCAGGAGTGAAACTTCCCGTCAAGAGTATCGATAAAACTGATCCTAATGCCCTTGCTGAAATTTTGAAAACGGACAAGGATGTGTTGGTGCTTGATGTCCGTACGCCTACTGAATGCGATGCGACTGGAGTCGTTAAAGGCTCCATAAATATTCCTCTGGGAGAACTTGCTGGAAAGCTCGGAGAAGTCCCAAAAGACAAAAAGATCATTACCCACTGTGCTGGTGGTGTGAGAGCTGTGATCACTTACTCTCTCTTGTTAAAGGAGAATTACAAGAATGTTTCAGCGCTGGCCTGCTCGTTCGATAATATCAAGAATGGAGGAGCTGAAATCGTTAAAAAGACCGCTTAACTTTAGTTTCTCTCCATATTCTAAAGATTGAATCTGTCTGCTATTAATACTATACATATATAAGTAGTTTCTAAAAAAAAAAAACTTAACAAATAAAATCAAGTATTATGCACAACAATGTCATCCAACTCGATCACATTTCGCTAATTGGTGCCGTCTCGATTTCAGTCTGCTATCATTGAGAGCATGTAACCCTTAAGGATTTTCTTGGATTAATTAAGCTTCCAATATCATGTAGAAATTCCACTCTTCACACTGCTAGGAGAATTTAGATTGCTTTAGAGGAGATATAGAAACCGTTTAAATTCATTTTATTTTCTAAGTCCAAGGTGTTCTCTTCTAATGGAGTTAAATGAAATTTTTAATAACCCTTTTTCTTTTGAAAGGCAGGCCCATTATGGATAAATGAATATTCAGCTACTTTTTGTGTTGATGATATTGGATCAGCACGAAAATCTCAGCATTCCAGAAGATAAGCAGAATTTTCGATAGCTTTGGCAGTCGAAGCTGATTTCTTCGGCATAGTTAAGCTGGATAAGCTCAATGGAACCCTATGTTTCAACACTGATTTGCAATTAAAGGAACCAACAAATGAATCAACTTTCAATGTGGAAATCTCTACGCTATGTGTATTGATAGAGTCGCAGAAATTAATATGTTTTAACTATGCACTCACTCGATAATACTTAGAACAACACGATATAAACTAAAAAATATCTCTCAATTATAGGAAGCGAAAATGACTGAAAACAAGAGCGTTCAACTCCTTCTTCAGGCTGAAAACAAGGCTAACGAAATCATTGAGAAGGCCCATCAAGACAGGTATGCAACTGCTCTCACTTAATCTGCTCTCTTCATTTTTTCCTCATATTATCTTATCAATCTTCAATTCCATCCCCACCTCGTATCTCACCGAACTTAATAGAATCGCAAAACTCAAGGAAGCTCGCCTTGCTGCTGAGACTGAGATTGCTCTGTTTAGAAAGGAACAAGAGGAGAAATTTCAACAAACAATCAAAGAAGTAACTTTTAGAAGAAGATATCAGTGATGAAACTTTTTTTTTTAGAGATTCAGCTCTACCGAAGAAGAGTCAGATCTTTCAGCAGTCACAAAGCAAGAAATAGACGAAATCTACAAAGCTTATGATAAAAGAAAAGATGAAGTCATTAACCTTCTTATTGACAGAGTCATGAACGTTGAGCTTGAAATTCCTAACGTTATTAAGAGAGGCTTAGCGATTTCTCAAGGAAAGCATTAAGTATGCTGTGCTCTTACGTCTAGATTCAGGATAAGGATATAGAGGGAGGTTAATTTTCTGCAAAAGTTTGCAGATGCCATCGAGTGTCTTAAATCCTTAGAGGTGCATATTTTGACGTAATTCTCTATGCTTTGAGTAAAACAATTTATAAATTTGCATAAAGATGAACCTGTTCTGCGATCGAGTTATCGTGCTTCAACAAGCTAAAGAATCGATATGTAGGGAAAGATTGAAACGCTTTTTGTCTAAAAGCGTTGAACTAAAACATCCAACAAGATTTGTACATATATTTCTTGAAAGCAATCTGCTTCTGATAATATGTGTGGGAACTGTACTTCTCATTAAGGGATCGTAAAGAAGAATCATGAAAATAGAAATCAAACATAACAAAGATTCAAGTGATTATTATATTTCATCCTCAAGTAATTCTTTAGATTGGAATATTCATTCGCTGAGATGAGCGAGCAAGTCCATAGTAAATTAGTTGTTTCCTCAGCCGAGATCTAAATCCTCAACGAAAAGAGATTATATTTTTATCTCCTTAATTTTTCCAATGACTCCTCTCCTTTTTGGTGGTGCTGCATAATTACAATATTAAATAGAATTAGCTTTATCATGAAAAGAAATCTATATGCAATATGGAAGAACTTTGAATTTGTTAATCTCTGATCCTAAATATAAATTCGAATCCTCATTATATTTCACTTTTCGAAAAAATTCGCGAAGAGGGCTAGGAAAGGATCAGGCCGAGGAAAAAACTCAGGACTGCAACGAGACAAACTTGCCATATTTCGAAAGTTATCGTATGATCCTCTAAAAAAGTTATTAAGCATGCATTTCTATCAAATGAACTAATGATTACTGGTAGTTGCTTCATTATTAACCATGGAGACACCCTTTTCTTTCAATGTGTGCTTTACTTTGATAAGCTCATCAGAAAGCCTTTGTTTTTCTTCAGATAAAATTCTCTATCATAGTGTGATAATCACTAACATTGTTTCTTGTATATTAGAATTACCAAGGTTTCTTCCTGCTTCTCAATGCTGTATGTAAGCCTATCAAACTCTTTTTTAAAATCGATTTCCCTATGAGTCATCCTCATTGAAGCACTCTTATGGGTTTTGTTTTCTATCGAACCAGGTGAGGGATTATAGCTGAGATGGTCTCGCTCGGTTATTTCAGTGAATTGCGAGTTCTTAAGCTGTGAGAGAATAGGGGGATTCTCATTTGTATATTGCCGTCGATCTGCAGAATCATTTCTTATACCCTCCTTTTGACTAGAAAACAGATTTGAACCGCCATCTGACCCTCGATTTGCAGTTGGGAATTCTCTATTAATCAACTCAGATATCTTCGCCTCCAAGGGAGAAACCTCCTCGAGTACCACGGAGAGCACTGTGAGCTGCATCGTATCAGGAGTCTGAGTTTTCCAAAGCTCCTTTACTCTGTATTTCTATACAACAAACGTCACTTCAAATGAGAATCATGACGGTTTATGCTACTGGATATCCTGCTGGTACTTCGATCGCTTGCACTTGAAATCGATCTTTCGCGCATTGCTCTGGAGTTACTATCCCATTCTGATGAAAGGTATCAAAATCGGCTGGTATTGAGTGCAATATTTTACAAGACTGAGCTCAATGACAACTTCTTGACCTGGAGAAATACTGCCACTTGCAGGATGCGCGTGATATGCTTTTGTCGATGTTTTTTTAATCTTTGAATGCAGTTAGGTCAAGGTTAGCATGATTGAATTCACCTTAAAGGCGGCAGAAGCATGAGATGAATTATTTCGAATTGTAATATGCGATTGATAATTTCCGTTTGAACCAGAAAATATGATTCTTTGGACAGGGTCAACGGTGACGATCGTATTTGAACTAGAATACCGGTTCAATATAAATTCGTGAAAAAACTTTACGGAGTCTGGAGTGAGTACATCGGTTTAATGCGAAATTATTTCGAGGTTTAATTTTAGCTCGGATTTACTCTAACGAGCTAAAAAAAAAAACAAAAAGACCATGAAATTCGATATCATCCTGGTAATTATGTTGAAGCTTCTCAAAATTCTTTCCAGCCGCTGACTACTGAAGATTTTGCGAGTATTAAGAAGAATCATTGCGGGTTTCTAGACTCGAAATGTCAAAGAAACCTTCGACCAACCATTTTAAAAGAGAATAGTTGATGTAGAAATTGCTTTCTATTCGATACTAACAGAGGGATTTTCTCTCGTAGCAAGAAATGAGAACTGTAAATAATAGATTTTCGAAATCCTGAAATCTTTATTGCAGACGTCGATCAGCAACCTCTCTCAATGAGAATGGTCTATCTCTCACAGGCGGATGATAAATTTAAAGAATACTTTGAGTCTTTAAACATTGTTTATCAACACAAATTGTTACTGAAGAGACAAGCTTTATTCACTTTGGGAAGGAAACTTTGGAGATTAAATATTTATCTGGGCTTTGAAACCCAACTTATAGTTTTGCTCCATATTGAAGTATCGTTTAAGCTCCACCTATAGCAAAATCAATTTTCCTTCCATAAAATTGTTTCTTACTTCTGCTGAATGAGTGAGCTTCAGAAGCTTAGACACTTGATATGCAACACATAGTCCAATTTGGAAATCACTGTTGACCTTTGAAAAAAATGTTGACTGAATTGCGCAGAAAACGCTTTACCTTTGCTTTCACATGCACATTTTCCTCAAATTTGTGGTGTTTAATGTATTCAAATAGCGTATATTTAGACACCAGGTTATGATTAAATTTAAACGAAAATCCAGAGTTCAGCGTAGGATCCCACGTATAATAAAGTCCTACACACCCAGTCTTTTTGTCATTCCCCTTTGAATCCATAAAGCTAAGCAGAGTTTAACTTTCAAAAATGTTAATAGTTTAACTTACTATGTAGCTATTATCCGGCTTTTTTCTCTCAAGAAAGCGTAGAAAAATTCGGAATTGTTTAAGCTCAAGCTCGATAAGGACGCACTAAGGTGAAACCCAACCTGATGCATGCCAGCAAAGTGTCGCAATCTTATCAATTTTCAGTTATAAGATGAGGTATCACAAATTTACATATTCCATCTGAGCGCTGCCTTGGTAATGGGCATTTTCATATCAGACCAGAGCCAAGCGTCTACCGATCTCGGGTTGTTTTCCCAATCAACACCAGTCTAATTTCAACGAAAGTGTCGCTAAGCGCGTCAGCATCCAACAAATTACCTTAATGTCGAACGTTTCTGATTTCCAACCGTATTTCATTTTGAGTTTATGAAAATTATGAGTATTTGAAGTGAGTTGCTCAAATCCCAGTTTGCCATAAGGGAGCTGTGGGAAACCATTGTAATAAGAACACAATCAATTACGAATTTACTTCGACTGTCAAATGATTCTTTATATTTGATTCATCGTCGTTTGAGAAGGTATCTGCGTGAATTTAATGAGTTAGTTCTTTTCAAACGTGTTGATAGAATATACTGCAAAAGGTTAATTTTCGATGTGAGAGTCGATTTTTCAATCCCATGTAGATATTCTTATTTGCAGTCGGTGTATTGGAGTGGTGATGCTTCCATCCGTTTAATTTAACTTTATGCTATGATGAACGGGTCAAGATCGTTGCCCTCACTTATTGTAGTGATTTACCAGCTTAGATGATCCTGACTTGACTACAAATTCCAATTCTTTATCTCCGAGGAACCCTTCAGAGATCTTGTCTGATTATCTGGTAAGCTGATTGTATAAGTCGCTGGAGTTTACCTAAGTACATTTCATTCAGCCTCTCTTCCATTGGTAAATTGCAGCTTCTTCAAATTTTATATGGCAAATAATAGATATGAATATAAATTTAAATGAAGGCTAAACATGAAAGTATCCAGAATTTATATAGATATATCAGTATTTCGGACCGTAGGGTTACTACCCGAGCTAACTAACCAGCTTTAGGACACTCATTGGTCTCAATCAACTCAATAATAAGTGCAAGCATTTTCCATTTAGAAATTGCCTCAAAATCTTGATGCGAACAATTATGTTACTTTTTAACAAAAACTCAAAAACAACTCATTATCAATATTGTGTAACAGTGTTTGTATCGTCTCAGAGATGAAGAAAATTGACCAAATGACAGACGCGAAAATGTTTGAAACGTGTAAGTAAGCTAAACAATTAACGAAGCATTAGTGTAAAAGATTCGATTATAGCATAACCGGTAATTTAAAATTATTCAAAGTACCAATTTCTTTCGCGAGCACCAAAACTTCCGATATCGATGGAGAATAGATCTTTTCAGACACAAGATTCACAGCTACAGTCTGGTATTACAATGTCCAAATACAAGCTAGTGTTTCTCGGAGACATGGCAGTTGGAAAAACTTCGATCATCAATCGATTTATTTTTGATACTTTCGACGCAAAAGATAACGTAATTTTTCAGTGCGTTAATGCTATGCTTTCGCTCTGATTACATCGTTGTTTCTAATCTCATCTTCAATTTTGCTACAAAGCCAACAGTCGGAATCGATTTTATTTCGAAGACTCTCTATTACGATGACCGAGCAATCAAGTTACAACTATGGGATACGGCTGGCCAAGAACGCTTTCGCAGTCTTATACCAAGCTATATTCGGGATTGTTCTGCTGCAGTTATCATTTTTGATGTTACGAGTAGGTCATGAGAAATGACAAGCATGAACATAATTCTATTAATAGGTGAATCATCATTTAGATCTGTCGCCAAATGGATTGAAGATGTGCGCACTGAAAGCGGGACGGATGTAGTTATCGTTCTTGCTGGCAATAAAATTGATATGGAAACTTCGAGGTTGATAATTCATTTCTTTTCAGCGAATTAAACTATGAGTAAAAAGGAAAATTTCTAAAGAGGATGCCGAGAAATATGCTCAAGAACAGGGAATTCCTTACATGGAAGTTTCAGCTAAAACGGGAAATAATGTTACGGCATTATTTCAATTAGTCGCAAATCATTTACCTGGCAACGAGAACAATAAAATATTCAGCCAATACGAGCGTAATTAATCAAATTAGCTCTTCTTAATTCTCGTCTAGAAAACCCGAATGATAACATCAAATTGGACAAATCGAAAATTCAGGAAGATGGGACTTCAGAAAGTCCGGAGGGAAGTAAATGCAGCTGTTAGTAGTCAGGCCAAAAAATTTTCTTTTACATCTTTTAAAATATAATCAGATATTCATTCGTTAAAAGCTCTTCTTTTTCATAGTAGCGGGCAAGAGCTTCACGTGATATTTTTCTCCTCCCATTTTTAAAAGAGGCTCACTGTTAACAATTCGTTCTATTGAGCAGAGTACTCGAATTCAAAAAAGCAGAGAAGTGTTGTCTTCAGTCATCACGAAATAACTCTCAACCTTTCTGGATTGCCAATTCTACATTTCTCACGTCGAGTTGGTTTGAAATATTTATCAAATGAGATGAGAAAAATCATAATTTCACATATAAATATGCTTTTTTGGGTTTCAATGCGCTTCATCTACAGTAATATTCTTTGAGAGTGTAGAGGTTGCTATCCATAGATAGTATCAAAATACTTTTCCTAACTTCTTTTCAACCATTCTATGCAAAATTGCACTAATCTTCAAGAGAAAAATCATGACAAACAGTATCTGAGTATAAACAATCGACTTTCTCAATAAGATTATTTCGTGCCCTTATCCAACTTACTAATGACAGACTTCTTTGTGCTTGGACGTATATTTGAGAAATACCCTGATCTAACATGAGTTCTATAGAAGTTACATACAATATTAATGTGATGTGCATAAAATTTCGACAGGACAGAGGAACCTTATAACAACTCTCTTGCCATTAATTTATAACTATACAATTAAATCCAATTGCTAGGCACTTGGATGTCTTGAATAATCTCACCAGACCTATCTATGTTGATAAGTGCTGTAGAAAATTTATGCAAGCCTTCTTGGCTCGGCATGACTCTAATGGCGATTACATCAATGGTTTCCTGACAGAAGAGGTTTTTCTGAATTCTTTTCATTAATTTTCTCTCATCAGCTTCGTCGTAGTTTCTCGTCTCGAATTTTATTAAGATCATTGAAAGCTTGGGAAATGAGTTTAAAAAGGAAGGAATGCGGTCTTTGATGTTGTGGATTCCGTATACTTTGATTTCAAGACTGAGACTCGATAGCTTCTGGCATTTAGAAAGACAGGTCATTAACTCAATGAATTGTTTTTCGTGGATTCTGATTTTACCGAACCTTAGCCTCACACTTTCGAGCTTACTTAAGCTCTTTATTGCTTGGGAAATCTCAGTTAAATTAACTGGCTCTTCAGACATCGAATCCTGTAATTCAATCCACAGCGTCCGAAGATTCGTCAAATGCATCAAAGTTTCGCTGATTTGTGTCAATAGCAATGAACCCGTTGAACCATACCATCCTGATATCAAGTCGAGTTCTAGAGCAACCAGATTGCTGTTTGACTTTATCGCTTTGAGCAACTTGATTAAGTTCACTCTAGACTCTAGAGACGTCGCTTTGAGCCCAAGAGCTAGTTTTTGGAGGTTTTTAGTCGCCAATAATGAATGTTCCAATGAAACCAAAAACTCGCTTGGGACCTCATCAATTTTGTTCTTTGTAAATTCGAAATGCTCTAACTCAGGTGCGACTTCACATAATTTCGGTACGATCCTGTCCAAAACAGCCTCAGACCAATGTTCAGCCTCAATCTTCTTGAGGAAGAAATGCTCATTTTTGAATCCAATTTCGAGTTTCAATAGTCCATGCAAGTTGATTTTCTCTATTTGATAAGGGTCTTTCAAGATACCAAACCCATCAGCCCCAAGCATTGAGAAGAACTCGATCAATGAATTCTCCGAGTCGATGCTGAAAATCGATAAAACCATTCTAAATTCCTTAAGTTTAGAAACGACTGGTATCAATCCGCCTAATTCTGAAGTAAAATCTTTCATGAGGGAAGAGTCGTAGGTAAACTCCAAAACCAGCTCCTCAAGCTGCTGCAACGAACTCAATGCTTTCTGAAGTGCCCCTTCACTGTAGTAGGTATCATAGCTGTTATAAAAATCCAGATTGAGATATCTCAGCGTGTGCAATTGGGAAAGAGAGCTCCAAAAGCTTTCAGCAATGAGAGATCTGTTAGTTGGTGCGACAACTCTGCAGAGACTGAGCGTAATGTTTTCTATTGATTTCAATTGTGGTAGCAACCCCGAAGAGAGTGATAACGAAAGATCAGAGTTCATCCGAGATAAAAATATGTGAAACCCCTGCAGCTTTTGGATGCCTCGCACAGATTCGAGAAATGTGGTAAATTGGGTCGTATCGTAGCAATAAATCTGAGAAACAATGCACTCTTTAATTTTTCGGCTCATCAACGCTCTGGATAGTTCTTTTGACAATGAGGACGAAGTTAACATCGAATTGAGTTTTAAAATCACTGTGGCTTCTTGAGATTTGGGTTTTCTCTGCTTGAATATTCTATGAAAAAACTCGGTTGTCAAGGCTAAAGGACTTCCACCATCCACTCTGATCTGTATTTGTTTACAATATTTTGCGAGGCTGCAGGCAATAGCGAAGCCTTCTCTCGTGAATAAACTGTTGATATGGACAACCAGAGTTTTTATTCTGGTTTTCGCTTTAAAAAGACTGTGATGGAGCTTCTCTCTGTAAAATATATCGACATTTAGATGGAATTGAGAAATTTTGCAATGAGATATTGTACTATGAGAGTTGTTATAACTGTGAGAGTCAACTACTGAGGTAAATTCTTGACTCTTGTTGAATCTCACGGCTCTCGATCTACTCCTTGCATCCAATTCATGGCTTTGTTGCTGTTGGTACATTTTAAAATTGGTTATTCGAGGCAAATTTAAAAGGCTACTATTAGTTAATGGCGAACTAATGATGATGTCAGAAAAGGGTCCTAAATAATGAGGGTGAGCTTATTGCCTTATCCTTTTATTTAAAGCGCAATTTTAGAGCTCTTTCATTGAAATTATATGATTGAAATATTCTAATGAACAAAGCCTATCACAATGCAATATCTATTCAATGCTCTTGCCCTTTGTTGGCATTTTTAATAAAATTTGCTTATGAACTTAACAAGATGGGCTTATGATATTTAAAATCCAAGGACTAGTCGCTATGAGTTCATTTTCTCGCTTCAAAAGCAAGAGTTTACTCTCTAAGTTTCGATTTGAGTTAAAGTACGGTCCTTCAATATTTTAATGAATTTTGAGAGTTCGAAAAATTAGCTAATTCTAAGAGATGAGACATTAGATACTGAGTTGTTCTAATATTTCGATGTGGATTTACTCAATGCATTATGAAAATGAATTTTTCATCACGAGAGCAGGAATTACACTCTCATAAAATTATGAATTTGATGCATTACCGAGGGGAACTCTGCGGACTGGGAGAAATCTAAAGGCTTTTTCTCATAACAGCAGTACAGACGGAAATGAATGGGCAAGTGGTCTTAGCATTGCATTTGCTTGGGAGTTTGAAGACGTCTGGGTTGGAGATACCAAGCTTGTAAGTTTCAGGCTTGTAAAAGATGAAATCATTTGTTCCTTGGTCGATTTCATAAGGAACAGCAGCTTCATCATTACTGGCCAAGTAGAAGTTGCTTTGAAGTCCCTTAACTTCCCACTTCTGGAGGGTTTTGCCATCATTAGCTTGGGTGTATCCATAGAATTGACCACCAGCAGCACCAACCCAATCAGGTCTGGTCAAACCGCATCCGTGAGCGGCGTCGCAGCAGTAGCAGCAGTAGTCTTTCTCAGGGAAGTAAAGATATCTCTTGCCTTCAGTGACGATGTGGGAGCAAGGAGTGCTGGTGAATTTGTAGACTGAGCCGCAGTATCTGTCGAATTTACCATCATCTCTGTCAACTCTGTATCTGTTGTTGGTCCAGTCGTAGAAGAAGGAGCCAGAGTTTTCCTTGGTACCGATGATTGGGTAAGTGTTCTTTTCGGTGAATTTAGCTTCCCATTGGTTTGGCCAAACTGGTGGCTGTCTATCAGCAACAGCAACAGCGAGGAGAAGAGCGGAGATCAGAGCAATCTTAGCGATCATTATCGGAATTTCGGAGGGTTTTTATTTTAGAATTCTCAAAAAATTAAAGTTCAAATCTGCTCCCGATTTTACATATTAACTCATGAATGAGTTTTTCTCTCAAAATAGAATCGACGGAATGATTAGATTTAATTGCTAACGTAAGTAGAAATCGTACATATGTTTTCGAGCTTATCAGTATGTGCAAATTTATTTATTTCTTTCTTTGCATTCAAATGTGAGAAGGCTGAAACCAAATCCATTTATCTTAGGTGTGGTTTCGTTGCTTACCGATAATAACTCTCATTAGCATTAACTAATTGTCAAGAAGCTTACTAGGCAATAGCAATTAGATCAAAAACTTCCTCAGGATAAATGAAAGTATCTGCTCTTTAGAATTGACTTATTTAGACTAAATCTCTCATAGCAATTTCTTGGTGCCTAGCTGTGTGTGGAAAATAATTACTTTTATAAAGAGTGAGTGTTGAAGAGGGAATAATAATATAAACAGGTAAGTCCAAAATCAAACTTGATTAGGGATTGCTGCTCTTAATTTCTAGATACATTCTGAGCATAGACAGAGAAAGAGCAATGAGACATTGGATTATATCGAATCTTTATTAGGTTAATATAGCTAACCAATCACTGCACTCAGGCAATTTTCAGTTAGTTAGATAGTTACCTCGAACTATTAGACATCAAAAATGCGGAATAAATTGAAATTAACAACAACAAAAACAAAAAATCGAATTTATTTGTCGGTTAGATTAAACAAGCTTCTGTTCTTCTCGAGTATTGAATGAATTTATTTCATTTGTCGATTTCTCCTTTAATTCCTAATTTACCTATTCGCTCGGAGTGATAATGCTATCTGAGTGTGCTTTCTTTAATAACTCTTTCAATTTATTCCATTTTTCATTCTGAGTCCCTGACGGCGACACTGTTTGTACTTGAGAAATAAGATTCTCCTCCGGAGGACAATTATCCGCTTCAATGCATTGTGCTTTGAGTTTCTCTCGGAGGAGCTGTTTCTTCAGCTCACTTTGCTTCCTCTTTTCCTCCAGTTCTTGCTCAGTAAGCTTATTTTGGTTGCTTGGTGACTCTAATATTGATTTTTTTTCATGCAGTTCTTCAGTGTGGAACTGGCTGACGTGTATTTGACTGTCCTTCAGCTGATTCGATGCCGCTCTTGGAGTTGAAATTTTCATGTTTTCTTGCATGGTCTGCTTCTTTCCGATAATTTTCACAGATTGTTTTTGAGTCGATACAGTCTGATTCATGCTACTTTTTGAGAGATGACTTTTCGATATGTGTTGACTGCCAACTCGTTTGTGATGAGGTTGATCCAACTGAATGCAGCTTGAATTTAAGTCAACAGACTCATTCAGCAACATTGACTCATCATTCGAAGTTTTCAGTCGATTGGAATGCGAACTAGCATTTTTCGTGGATTTTGGAGGGACAACTGTAAGATATTTTTTCCCACTAGAACGAACGACGTGCGACTGATTTTTTGCGTCTACTCCACCTGAACCATAGCTGTTGAAATGTGATACGATTGATGAACTATTGTTCGGCGTACTGATCTGCTTTTTAAATCCATCTTTGTGGTTATTTGACGGTGTGGACGAATCTCCAAAAACAAATTTTTTTGAGGCTCCACGATTAGTTGTGGTTGCTGGGAATTTACGCGGATTTGTTTTCGCTTGCGTTTGTCCTGGATGTTCAGAGACGGGTTTTTCTCTCTTTAAGTGATGGTCATCAATCAGCATTGACTTTGCAGTCGTCGTCTTCGATTCGCTTCGATGAGAAAGAGAGCCTTCGCTTTCCTTTGTCGTCATGTTTTCAATCTCATGCCGATCAAAGGTCACAAAGCGACTAAACTGAGGACTAGCGTCTTTCCTATATAAAACGAAATTAAAACTATCAACTTCACAGAAATTGTACCCATCAAGTAAGTTTTCCTGCCCTTCAGGTAGCTTCAAACTCAACAAACTATTAGCTATATGATTTTATCGTAAGTATATCGAAGGAAAAATGAGGAATTACTTTCTGATGAATGAATATCTGAACCCAATTTCATGCGTGATGATGTTTTCTCGAGCAGAGGCGAACTGCCTTCTTTGATAGACTTTGTTCCATTCCAGGTCCCTATTCTCAGCTCCCTGCGCTCTTTCAACTCATTAATTTTTTTAAGGAGTTTGTCCTTAAGCGAATCTCCAAAGTCGTCCTCACGAATATTTTCTGCTGAGTCACTAACCTGACTACAAAGTGATATTTTTGGACTGCTGACGATATGACCGCTTGGGTCCGATGCAATTCTCTTTTCCGCTGCAAAGCTAGGTCTTTGGAGCTTATCGCTGGCCTGATATATTACGTCTTGGAGCAGTTTGTGGTTCTGATCTTTATCAACATCATCACTGTGTGGAATATTCAATCCCGAAAGAATTTGCATGAAAGCTGGATCCTGCGTCAGACTCTGCTTAAACATAAACTTGAGCGATCTAATGTCCTAATACACGCGTTAATAAATTGAACTGGCTGATTCTATTGTTTACTCCTTGAAGTTTTTGAACCTCGCCATGAAGTTCTGCAATAAAAATGTCTTTCTCTCTAAGAAGCAATAAGAGCTTTTCGTTTTTGTCTCTTTCTCTTTCAAGCAATTTAGCCTGAAGCTCTTTGATAAGAAATACACTTCGATTACAGAACTGCAAGAAACTCTTGTCCACAGTGGCTGTATCTAATTCAGAAAGTTCGAAAAGCTTCTTTAATAGCCCAAAGTTCTGGTCTCGGAGCACCTGAAAGGAGTTTGTTCAAATTCTCATAGAGAGATTGGCATTTACCTTCCGCTCGTCGTTCACTTTGTTAAATAAAGTATATAAGAGCTCATTTTCCTGCTTGATCAATGCGAATGTTTCCTCTAGCTGGACTCTCGAGATTTCTGAAGGGTTGACTCCTTTTAAGCTTTCATTGAGGTCAAGGTGGTCATTGAGAAATTTGCAGTCGTCGGTTTCCAGAAGTTTTCCTTTGCAGTCCTGGTTTAGGGCCAAGCAAGCCAGCTTGTTGTAAATTTCGAAGTCAAGCTGGAAGGTCCTGGAGTAAAATTCATCCCACGACATAGTTACGCTCGCAATACGTTGGGAATTTTGTTTACTTAGCAGCTCCTAAAGAGTAAATTAAAAAGCCTTAACTTAAAATATATTTCTTCTGTCGATACTGTCGACTAATCCAAAACATCTCCCTCATGCCACTTTTATCAATTGTTTTGCGGTTTTTAACGATGAACGAAAATCTATTTGATATGTAGGTTCATGTTGCTTAGTCCAGGAGAGAATCCATTCGAGTCAATGGATTTTTCATCACCTTTTTAGACAAGGCTAACCAGAGAAAAGCTGTTATAAAATTGCCACAAAATATCGTTGAACTCCTGAGGTCAGCGTGACACACTCATTTCATAACAATTGCAGCAATGATTATTTACTCAATGACTATAGTCTTGTTTAGCAGACGCTCTTCATTAAGTTTTGATTGAATATGCCGAAATTGCATATAAAGTGCTTGGTTTCTCGGAAGTTTCTTTGTCTTCAAATCCATTGCTGGATATTTTCAATAGATACCCTCTTGCTTTTCCTTTTCGTATGTTAAATCTCGGAGTTTAAGGCTCTTCACCAGGAAAAAGGAACTTTTTTCTCTCTCTCAAGTAAAGACTTCTATTTCTACTCACCTAAGAGTTCCTTTCTCCTCACTAATCAAAATATCAATATCTCTAGACTTACTTATAGATGATGAACCAATAACTTTGACAAATGTGACACCCCACCCTCATTGTGAGGGCATTGATTAAGCATAACAAAAACATAGCCCCCTTATAACACTGTTTTTTCGCTCTTAACCTTCTGAATACCATGTTCAAGCGGATCTAACACGCACGAAGCAAAGTTCGGTGGCTCAAGTTAGTCTCTAGCTCAATTTCATGCTCATTTGGTGCCCTCTCAAATGGAACTGTATTTTCACTTACCAACTCTTGAGCTGTTCTCATTTGATTTAATCACTTTCTCAAAATTAGAAGTTTATTACGTAGTTCGGTTAATTTCACTTTTAAAGATTTACCGGGGGAATTTTTCCAATTGCTACTGTGCAAATTCCATGAAATATTGACGTTTTGATTATGAATTTGTTTCATCCATCGGTTTATTCTCCTAACATTGTTGATTTGAGCTAATCAAGGAGTTATCTCGAGTGTGATGCCTTTCAGGAGAAAAAATTTATAATAATTTAACGAATCAACGTGACTCGTGAAAGTTTAAGAATCAGGGAAAAAATTTCCCAATTTCTTGATGATTTTTAAAAACTGCATGTTCTTAACCATTATTAACTTCACTCAGCACCAAAGTACAGAAGAGAACTCCCAAAAGACATCCAAGGTTACCAATATTATATTCTCATGAATTCTCAGAACATTGCAATTAAAATCTTTCGTATCTACCCCGAATCAAATTGTTCGGAATTCAAAATCATTAATTCGAGAATCACGTGGATCTTTGATTATAAAACAGCGTAGGCTCATTTCCAAATATAAACAATCAAAAATCTCTAGTTATGCAAAGCAAAGTCTTCTCTCTCCTTAAATTCTCTACAAGAGCAATCGGCTTCTCCGTTCGTGAGAATGGACGCACATTAAATTCCAATCTCTATTACTCAAGCACATCTAGTTTCTCTACAACCAGTAAAGTTGTAGTAGGGAGCACTGCAGACCTCAATGACGGAGAATTCAAATCCGTGCAAGTGGGATCTAAGCCAGAAGACACTGTCATCCTTTCTAAAGTGAAAGGAAAATATTACGCTACCGGGTCAAAATGTCCGCACTATGGAGCTCCTTTCTCAATGGGACTGCTCTTTGACGATAAGCTTATATGCCCTTGGCACAACGCTGCTTTCAGCGTGACCAATGGTTCTATTGAGCAAGGTCCGATCGTCGATGGTATTCCGACTTATCCTGTACATGAAAGCAAAGGCCAGCTCTATATCGAAGTCCCTCAAGAACTCGTCAAAGGAGTACAACTTCCAAAAACTAAGCGTGATCCTAACGACAAACGCAAATTTGTCATTTTGGGAGGAGGTCCGACTGGACTATCTGCTGCTGAGACTTTGAGACAAGCTGGATACCAAGGCCAGATTACACTTGTCAGCAAGGAGAAGGACGTTGCATACGACAGAGTTCAGCTTTCTAAAAACATATATGGAGCTGATATCAACGGCTTGACTCTCCGGGGCCCTGATTTCTTTAAAGAATACGGTATCGATCTGCTCAAAGGAGCAAGCGCCTCAAACATTGACCCCAAAGCGAAAACAGTCGACATTGAGGGTGGCTCTCCTGTGAAATTTGACAAACTCCTTATTGCCACTGGAGGCAGACCACGAGTTCCTCCTATCAAAGGCGCAAACCTAAAAAATATATTTACCATCAGAAATTACGAAGATGTCCTCAAGATTAGAGAGGCCAGCAAAGACATTAAAAATGTGGTTGTACTTGGCGCTTCATTCATCGGAATGGAAGCTGCAGTCGCAACCAAATCTCATTTCAAGGACAAAGTCAATGTGATTGTGCTAGATGCCAATAGCACGCCTTTTGAACGAGTTCTTGGCCCCAAGATCGGTAGCACCCTTCAAAAGTTTTCCGAAAAAAGAGGGCTCAAATTCGCTCTGAAAACTGGAATCAAATCCTTCGAAGGCACAGACAAAGTTGAGAAAGTTATTCTTTCTGACGGCACTGAGCTTCCAGCTGATATCGTCATCATCGGAGCAGGAATTCAACCGAACACCGAGTTCGCCTCGAATTCACTCAAGCTAGAGAAAGACGGAGGCATCGTTGTCAATTCTCACTTGCAAACAAGCGAGCCCGATATCTTCGCCGCTGGAGATATCGCTTGGTTCCCTAACAAATATCTGGGGCAGCCTACACGAATTGAACACTACTCAGAAGCCATGAATCACGGCGCTATTGCCGCCTTAAATATGATGGGAAAGAATATTGCTCACAACGGTAATCCATTCTTCTGGGCTTGGGTATTTGAGCTCGGAATGCAATACATCGGAGCTGGCGCAGGTTACGATAACATTCATATCGAGGGGAATGTTGAAGATATTGACAAACTGAACTTCCTTGCTTACTACACCAAGGGTGACAAAATTCTCTCCATTCTTTCAGTCGGAAGAATCCCTACGACAATTGTCTACGATATGGCCATGAGACATAATGTGGTCCCGCCATTATCTGAAGTCAAATCGGGCAAGGTTACTCTTGAAGACATCAAGAAGAAAATTACAGAGAAGCAAGGAGTGAACACTTGCCAAAGAGCTGAATGCTGCCGCCAGTAGCAATCTGATTGAGAAATTAAGCATTATTTGACGAGCTTCTATGATTAAGATTCTAAATATCATTCACAAAAAAATAAACCCATATTATCTATCATTAACATTGGAATTATATTGAAAGCTGCACAATGCATTCAGATACCTATTCAAATGGCGCTTGAAAGTGAAAAAGTTTTCATATGTTATTAGGATCTCTTGAGTTTAGAGAGAAGCAACCTCAACTTAGAGACTATTATTCCTAGAACTCAAATAAATTGGCTGAATAAACTGTATTTGCTGAATCATTTGCGAAAAATAGCTCTGTGTTTTACAAAGTGCCGCCTTATTGATTAATTAATCTCCGAAGTGTAAACGGGGGCGTCTAACATATTTTCACTCGAAATTTTGACCGGAAATATTGAATTTTAAGTTGTAATACAATATATCACACATGAGCCGACTCCGGAAGAATTTTTTAATTTTAGTCTGCTTACTTCAAATAAAATGTCAAATCAGAATCTGCAGGATTCCTTATTGAGAGAGCCAGATCAGACGGAAACGAACCAGTCGAATGACTTCAGTATTCAACTTTCTTTGCTAAAGGACTAACCGATCACGATAATTGGCAGATTTGAACAGCATTGTTGTAACTAATCAGATAGGCACAAAGCAAGTGAGGTCTTCTTCGACAGGCGAACTTGGACGAAACATTTCCGATGTCAGTGGAGGAGATGTCCTCAAAGAATATGTAAGATTTCTGACTCAATAGTTACTCTAAATGATTTGCTTTATTAGCTGCTTTACCCTGTGAGAATCTTACAAAACAGGTTTTCAAAGGCCTCAGTAAAGGGAAGCGTTATTACACTATTGTCTGCGACCATTGGATCAGGTTTCGATCAGTTTGCTCAAATAGACTCTTACTACTCATATTCATAGAAAGGTGTGCTCTCAGTGCCATACGCTTTTTCTGTGTCAGGTCTAGTATGGGGAGTTATGCAATTGAGTTTTTGTGCTTTTCTGGATTACTTTTCGAATTTGATTTTGGTACTTTGAAAGTGGGCTCTCATTTTTTGACTTTATCATTGGTAAGGTGAAAGCGGCTGAAAAGCACAAGAAATATTCATTTATGGCATTGGCAAGATGCATCTATGGACAAAAAGTTGAGCTCTTGGTTAAAATCATCTTCTTTTTGAATAACTGGTGTTGCCTCATGGTGTGTACCATCTTCGTAAGGTGAAAAATAAATTTCTCGTTCTCAGTCTTTTCGATCAGCAATTTCATTGGATGGCAATGCCGGCATTTTTAGGAGGAGATAACCTACCTCCGATCAGTACCATCTTTCTCTCTTCTGGGCTTATTATTTTTATTTTCTAAGCAAGTACAAGCGGGTACTTTTGGCCCCTCGTCTTTACAGTAATAATCCTTCGAAGCAGATATTTGAAGCTGTCTCTTACTAGACAGTGATTCTCTTTCCATTGTGCATCCCGAGAGAGCTTTTAGCGATTCGCTATTTCAATCTGCTGGGCTTCGTATTCATACTCTATGTTGCAGTTACTATTATTGCGGAATCATTTCGATCAAGCGTCACTGATTTCACGAAAAATCTTCATATTGTATTCGCTGCAGACCAGTTTTTCATATTTTGTTGGAACAGAAATTATCACCCCAATAGCATTCTAGGCTTTTATCTGCCAGCTCAACACTTTAGACGTCTATCACGTAAGCTTCATGAACCTAATAGTCTAATTCAAAGTATCAATTTTTAAGGAGTTACAACGGCGTTCGCTCAAAAAAATGAAAAAAGTGCTGCGAAGAGATATGATGACAGCCCCGTTGTCTACTCCATAGTCGGTTTCTTTGGATACGTAACTTTCGCAGATAGAAAGCATGAATTAAAGGAGATGGAAATATTTTAATGTGTGACTACAAACATCATACCATTTTCACTCTGGTAATTGAGTTCTCAAGTTAGCTCTCACTAGAATAGTACTGATTTATTTTTCATCCTAATAGGTATCATATTCTCACAAATGGCAGCGGCAATGTTTATTCCAAATATCAAGACAGGCATTGGTTTTATGGGCACTACAACGATACCATTAGTAAGCAACTATCATATGTATATAGATAATGGACTTAAAATATTTCTTAGAATGGAAAGATATCATTCGTTCTCCCAGCACTATTTTATCGAGGGTGTCTTGACGAGAAGAAGATGAGAAAGGAGAGATCACTTCTTCTTGCTTTTATGGTTAGTATTTTGCTCTTCATGGTTTACAGTGTGATTACCTTTTTGCAGGACCTGTTAAATATAAATATTTTGTAGGTTTTATCAAATAAATATCAATAAATAACCACGAAGAATCAACCTATGTGTGTTTCTTAAAGTGAGCTTGCTATCGATGATACATATCTGCCTACCATTACACGCAGAAAAAAATTACGTAAAGAATTGATTTGTTTGGATAACAAAGGTCATCTAGTTTCCGTAATTATTTCACTAAATAAAATTTCAATATAGCTAACAATTTCTTTACTAATACTACTACGATATGGTAAGTAACTCCAGACTATCTGCAATAATTATGGTGTCTTCTAGGCAAAAGTCCATAGTATCAAAGACCCAGGTCTCAACATTAACCCCCATGAAGAAAGTATCCAAGATTGAAAAAATGATGCATTAAACGTCGTGAAATTAGGTGGTTTAAGCAGTTCTACTACAAAAGAGGTTGAAAAACCCTTGCTACACCCTATCTTTCCTCAGGTCCCGGACAACGAACCACAAGAAGCGAAAGGCCCCTTGGATATCGTAATCGAAGCTGATCAGGCAACTTGAATTAAGATTTTGCCTTCATTTAGTTGTTCGCACCATTAATCTCGCTTGAAAAAAAATTCCCTCCCGGTTCTTTGAGGGGTAGTGTAATTACTCTTGTGAATGCCAGCATTGGAGTTGGTAATTCGTCAATATTTTGTGAATCATTCACATATTTATCCTTTCTAGGTGCCCTAGCTCTTCCTTACGCATTATCTGCATCGGGTATTGTATGGGGTGGAATCCAAATCTTTTTCTGTCTGATGATGGGATACTACACGAATCTAATGCTTGTAAATGCACATACTAATCGGCAATATTCTAAGGAGATGTGAAATAGGTCAAAGCTTCGGATTGTGCTAAGGAGTTTTCTTATATGGCGATAGCAAGGAAACTCTACGGGGCTAAGTTTGAGCTTGTGGTCAAAATACTTTACTTCATTAACCTATGGTGTGGAAATGTGCTCACAATTATTTTGGTAACAATGAAAACAGAAAATTCAAAATAATATAACGTTCGCGCGATTCAGATTAATAATCTCTTTGGGCAGTCTGTGAAAAGCATCTTCACAAGTCCTAACGTTCCAAGCTGGCTGAGTAATTTTAATTTTTTTGGGAGAGTGAAAACTAAGTTTTTTTCATACATAGCCGACACTGGAGGATACTTTTGGCCTCCCATATTCACTGTAAGTCTCCCTGCTCGTTTTCCTATACAAACTCATTTGAAAAATAGACATTCATTATTTTCCCACTCTGTCTCCCAAAGGAAATAACAGCTCTCCGATATTTCTTCCTCTTGGGTCTTGGATTTCTGATTTATCTGCTGGTTGTTATCGTTGTCGAATCTTTCAAGCCTGAAAACTGCAACTTTTGGGAAAACGCTAAATTGGTCTTCTCGGTTGATCAGCTCATCCATTGGGAAGGATTCTTGGTCACTCTGCCAACGACATTTTACTGCTTTAGTTGCCAAGTCAATACCTTATACGTCTACAAGGTAAGATTATTGTTATTATTTGATGCAGCAAGAATAAATAGTTTTTTGTTATATATATATAACTTTTTTATGCATTCTAAATCTATCTCTTTCGATCACTCATCAACAGGTTGTTTAATCTTCACATTGTTAGGAGCTGGAAAGACCTACCTCACGAAGAATGAAAAAAGTCCTGACCAGAACAATGCTTTGTGTGTTGGTCGATTATGCAATTTTGTCCATCTTCGGATATATCACTTTTGCAGATAATCCGACTCAACTCAATATAGGAAATATCTTATTAAACAACTATCATCATCATGTTATCGTGACCATAGTAAAGAAAATAGAATCCTCTCCAACTCATCTGTTTTAGGCATACGTTCTGATAAATTTGCAAATTGTATTCACAATGCCTCTTGGAATTATCCCGTCAAAAGACGCTCTAAACGACATCATCAATCATAAATTCAAGGATGATGAAGAGGTCGAGTTCAAAGAACCTAGATGGAGGCATTTATCGCTCGTCATTTGTAATGAATGATCTCACTAATCTAAACAATCTCTGATCTGTGGATTTTAATCCTATAGTTTGCACCTACACTCCAATGATAGTGGCTATGTTTATTCCAAGCATTAAAGTGGTTATCCTCTTTTTAGGGACATCAATATCTCCTCTGGTAAGATAAAATTCGCAAACTTACTCTATTCTAATATGTGATAGATTTCATTCATCCTGCCAGCAGTATTTTATTTCAAGGCTATTAAACCGTCAGCTCAAGTTGAAAAAGTCGCAGTCGTATCGTTTATCATTCTTTTGAGTGTTTTCTTGATATACTCGATGGTCAATTTTTTCCAAGATCTTTCCAAGCATTAGATAAACTGCCAATTACAAACTTTATTTCATAGCTATTTTCGAATTTTTAACTATTTAATTTCATGGTTGATTTGAGCATCATTATTGCGCTTCTTAACGTATAAAACACCATAGAAATCTATAATATTAATTTTATTAACGAAATTTATTTCGAGAAGAGGTGTTAAACTTTCATTAATATGGAGCTGTTCATTCATTTCTAGAATGTGATTAATGAGGGAGGCATACCAATAGATTCCTAGCAGCGACTGTATTCTCCATCTATTATCCTATTATCGTACAGGATGCTTAATGCTAGTCTTCTTAGTTAAAAAACAAGCAATTCAATTGCTAGCCCGTTCTGGAGAGAGAGAAAAAAAAAGAGATAGTAAAATTATATATTATATATAATAGTGATGAAACAAGCACTTTCTCGCTCTACTGTATAAACATAGCAACAAAATAGGTAAATATTGAGTGCACAATACTATTCAAGAAAGATAATTTGCTTTGGGTGGTTAACTTCTAATATGCTCTCCCTGATACTCTCTGAAAATTCTCTGTCAATATATTTCTCTTTCTCTTCAAAAATTCTCTTCTTTTTTCTGGCTGACTTCCCTAGAGTATCCCCAAAGATATTTGTGACGTGTACTGATTGAGCCCATGAGGGAACGATTTCCAAGTCATGCGGAATGTTCTTTCGTTGGCTTAAAGTACTAGACTTACGTCTTGCTGCAGGAAAATTCGATGTGACGTAGGATGGGCGAAATCCAAAATGACCCGCCCTTTCACATGATGGAGGAATTAAATTCCTATGTCCTTCCTCAGGAACCGTCCATTCAACATCTTTGATAAAATCATCCTCTTCCTCCAGGAAAAACTCTAATTTCTCAGGTATAGGCTCTTCTTTCTGGCTCCCAGCCCCCCAGATCTTCTTGCGATTTCGGGAACCAAAGACTGGTGGTGACCCCCAATAACTGTCGCAACTTGCTGGAATCCCTCCAGAGTACTGGGTCATTACGCTGCTTGTTTTGTCTCGAAGACTGCCACTTTCAGTAGTTGAGTCAGACGCTGCTAGACCACCGCCAATCCCAAACTTCTTGTCCAGAAATCCTTCTGGCAAATCTTTTTCTTTTTCAGTAGCGACTCCTACGTTACTTCGAATGGGCAATTCAGTCTTGGTCTCCCGTTCCAAGACTTTAATTTGAGACTCATCGACACTACTTTTCGATATTGGATCAACACCCAAAGTTGCAGATTTTCCAAGTCCGGATTCTGCTCCGAATGTTTTGTTTCTCCCTGTTGATGACTGAGCAGGCCGCTCTTCTGGACCGCTTTTTTCGAGGTCATGAATAACTTGTCCTTCAAGCAAAATTTTCCCGATGTCTTGAGAAATCTTTTTGAGGTCAGCCCAAACAAAGAAGCTAGAACTTGACGAAATCTCACTCAAATTTATAAATCCCACGCCAACTAAGATGTCTCTTTCATCAAAACGCTTTTCCCATAACTCAACTTGAAAATAGCTTTTTCCATGTACGTTAAGTTCGCTGTACTCATCCCAGGTTAGCAAGCTGAAGTCTTTTGGCATGAGCTTGCTGCTTGTCTGTATCTTTCTGTCTCCTACTATAAACACAAAATACAAGGACTCAAACTTGAAGTTTTCTGGATGGACGAGATTGAGTTTGGTAGGGCGGATTTTTATGAGAGAAAGGAGGTTGGTTGACATTGCTGGAAGAATTTCCGATAAATAAATAATTATAGCTGCTTTTTTCTTCGTTCAACAAGGACTTAGCATGCGTTCCAAAAGGAAAAAAGTAGCTGGATTTTATTCTACGACACAGTATACTTTCGAATCGAAGCTCTATTTTATTTGTGCATAATTAAAAAAATTTCAACTTTTCTATACAGTTATTAAGTTTTTTCAGAATGACATAACTTAATACTCCATTTTTTTGGGAATGCAAACTATATGAATTTTCAGTTCTTTACAAGTACTGATTCGTGGAGGAATTATCCTTTGAAAATTGAGTCTTAAAGCTGTCATAGTATTCACTATGAATCAAAGCTGCAGCAAGTGGCTCTTCAAAATAAATAGACTCACTATTTGGATTTTTCTTTCAAATATTTCATATTACAACCGAACTGAAGATACAATTTTATCTCGACAAGTGTTTACGACTTCTACTCAGTTTAGCAAAATTCAGTAGCAAGTAAGTGCAACATTGTATGCAGTATTCCAAAAACTGAGTGGGATGATCTGCTCAAGAGATTTTCTTTTTAGCTTCTTTTGATTATAATTTCTGATGCTATTGAAAGCGATGTAAATTCAAAGCACTCGTATCATCTCCAAAATATATTACAAGGAGAAAAACTCCCCAAAAAATTGCTGGATTTCTCAGCTTACATATTTTGTTCCTCTCTTGGTGGTTGGTATATATTTCTTGAATCAGACAGTCATTCAAACAGACCTAAGTTTTTCGAGACAGTTGCTTTGTTGAGTAAGCTGAAATGCTATTTCATTAACTTGTGCACTGCAAATTTAGAATTAACACTTGTCACAAATTAAATTATTTTTCGTGCAAATAGTATTTATCGTTTCAAGTCTCAAGCTAATGAGTAAAGAGCTTGTTTACGAGATAAGGTAATTATATACATCTACAGTGAGCTAATTCTGATGGTAAAGTATTTCTTAGCCTTGAGTTCGCTTATAGTTCTCTTGCATACTCTTCGCAGGTCTTCCTAAGTTTGGAATCGGAGCAATCTTTTCATTTGCCTTAATTTCCCGTTCTTTTTGTTCAATTAACTTTTTTTTCAAATATTGCGGGTCGTGGAAGTCATATAAAATTGATCCCGTCTCATCTTGCACAGAATTACGACTTCTCGGATTTTTCTCTTTTGATATTAGAACTTCTTGTGGTTTTTCGGGTTGTGTCATGGGCTGAATCTCACTAGACCGTCTCAACTGAGCCGTGGGTTTGTAAGAAACCTCATGACTCTTTGAGCGAAGCAGATTAATTTCTCCCGTAGTTAATACTTTTTCTTCTTCCTCCGTTTTGGTGGTAGCTGGTAAATATTCAGCAACCACCAGCAATTGTCCGACGTTGTCAACATCTTTGCGTAAGTCGTACCAAGAGGAAGAATATCCGTTATCTTTGATTAATCCGATGGGAATTTCAGCAGTCCCAATGAGCAAAACTAGCCCTTCCTTGTTCTTGCTCCAGACCTCAATCTTAACAAGGTTTCCTCCAACCTTTGGCAAAGTGATTGTCTCCTTCCACGCGGGTTTTAAAACAGTGCCTTTGCCAATGCGTGTTTTCACTGTTTTTTCACCAAGCTTAACAACACAGAAGGCTTCATTTAAGAACTGATGCTTCTTTTCTATCTCTTCGTGAAGCTCAGCTTCAATTGGCTTGATACTTATGATGTCTGTTGTTGGTTGTGCTTCCATGTTTTTGAGTTTTCTGTTAAATTATATGCTTAGACAAGAACTATGTTTTGTTTATTTATAATAGGATTAGCACAGCGAGGACGGGTTCTTTTACTGAATCCAACCGATCACGGACTCGCATACTGACTATAAGAACAATGGCTTTAGGTTTTGCTGGATTTAATAATTCGAGTATATTTTTTTAAAGTTCTATTCAGTATCGTTACTTCTGATTGTTTGTTTCAGAGGAACTGTATTAAATTTGGCGTGCCTACACAATTTACGAGTTCCTATAACACCATAGTTGCATCAGGATACTGAAGAGCTTTACTTACGACATATAATTCCAAAGTTTTTCATAAATAATTTTTAATGTATCTGCTGTCTTGGTCGGACGCTTACTGGTTATTAAGTTTCAGCAAACATAAAACTTCTAAAACATATTTTAGGGGTATAAATGATAAGAAGAACAGAAATGTACTCTCTTCAATTGACCGCTGTAGGACTGTACTCATAGTTTCATTAGTGTTGGCTCTTAATGTCACCTGCTCGAGTATTTGCAGATATCTGAAGAACCAGTCTTCATTAATTAGATTGCCATAATGAACCTGTTACCTGCAGCTTAGAATATTCAATAGAAATGCTTGATAAGCATGAGTATTAGCGAGAGTGACTCTTTCTTGGGCAACTTAAGCTGAAAAAATAGTTAGTCTTGAATTTTTCACTACATAGTCATCTAAAAATAAAGCATAAAACATATAGTGGTATTATTGTTTCCCTGTTGCTGTAATTCATTTATAGTGCCAGTCATTTTCTTTTTTCGGGTGGTGCCAATGGGAGACAAAAAAAGAAAAAATCAATAATCATGGTCCTGATTTCTAAGGTGCGCTTACTTTCCAGCATTCCCTCTGATGCGAATCTAGCTCGCATTTTCATTTCAAGAGAGATAAAGATGAAAGCTAATATACATGCTTTCCTTGCAATATTACCGAGAAAATAATCGGACTAATAAAACGAATTCAAATCAAGAGGAGATAGATATTTGCACTATGCGGCCCTATATACATATATAAAATGACCCTTTTGATAACATAGTTTCTTCCAAATTCAAGTCTCTAGCCATTAAATGTGAAAACATGAACCAGAGGACTCAAAAATAGCTTATATAATAATTAACATTTCGAAGTTTACAGCAGATACGTATCCAAATGCAATGAAAAATATTTTTGGGATGATTCTTCTCTAATGACTTCAGTTTAATTAGTCCAGAACAATTGAAGACTGCTGATTGAAAATAGCTTGCATCACCAAACGTACAAAATCCCCTTTTGTTAAATCATCTTTTAGTTCCAAATTCACCTCTTGGAGAATCTTAGTCCAATTTGTCTCGTCAAATATAAGAGCATCAAGAAGAGTCCTTTTCTTTATCATTTTCTTGTTTTCCTAAAAAAATTTCAAATTTAGTTCCAAATGACAGCAAGGAAGGCTCTAAACTCTGTCAAGGAGCTTGAAAATCTCATCAATCTTATTCGATAAATATAAGTTCTGTCTATTCTGAGCACTCTTCAGCATAGCTAAAACAAAAGTCTTTTTAAAAAGCACATAACGTTAGCAGACAGTACCTTGATAGTTAATATTGGCATTTTCGTTTATTAGGTTTGACGAGTCAATAATCTTGGAAATTCTCTCTTCAGATACTTTAGGTCCAAAAAGGTCCTTGAAGCCTGATGAATTAGACAAATTAGGAAAAATAATTATCACGGTCTCAAACCTTTTATCAAATCTTTTTTGGGGAGTCTTCCTTTTTTTTCTGTATCTTGCTCAGTGTAATGTTCCTCCAGTTTCTTAAAATATTCAGATCTCATGATTTTTGTGGAAAGAAGAGAAGTTAGTTCGTAGTAAAATTCGGTTTTTGCCTAAGTTTCCCAGAGTTTTTCTTACGACGTCAGAGTAGAACTTACATAATAAAGTTTCAAATTCTCCAAGGCAGTTGGGTTGATAAAATTCTCTGGCTTGTCTTTTGAAATATCATTCACCCACTCGTTTTGAAGGACGATTTTTGCTGTTAATCTTCTCGCTGGGTCAAGCACCAACAGCCGAGTTATTAGATTTTTAGGGGCTTCTGGAATTGATTCCCATACTGGATCTAACAGACAATAGTGTTAGTATTTTATCAATCAAGCTTCATCAGCATCTCCAATACCTGAAAAATCCCATGCTCCTTTTTTAACTCTAGCCAATAGATCTATCATGGAGCCCGATCTAAATGGAGGATTCCCGCTTAACAACAAGAACAAAATAGCTCCACAAGACCACATATCCGATGCTTTGGTTGGTTCTTCATTACTCTCAACTAATTCAGGCGCTTGAAATACTATCTAAATCATATTATCATCATTCAAGATGAGTCATTTAGATGAACTGTGTTACCTCAGGAGCAAAAGAAGTTAAATCAATGTCCGGTATCATTCTCTTGCATCGAAAATCAGAAAATATCGGTTTTAAACTTGAAGGCTTGAATACAATGTTCTGGGGTTTCAGATCCCTAAATAAGTTATGACTGACATTTCAACCAAAGTTAGGAACCCGATAACCATTTCACGAGAATGGTAACTTTGGACTGCGGTAACAAGAGTTTTGAAGAGCTGAGGGATAGAAATTTTTGATCCAATTATCTTCCTCAACAAATCTCCTCCACCATAAAAACTTGAAAATAATCGATAAGAATGGCGGCTTTCGCAGCAGTGTTACTCTTTGATGAAATAATAGCATGATGTATCTTGAAATACTTCCCGAGTCTTGCAAACATTTGGACAGTCGATTGTGCTTTCAATGTTGAACTCGTCAAACATTTTTTTCGATGCAGTTGGATCGATGTCAGCTTTATTGATCTGCTTTACAATTCTTGGTTCACCTAATACAAGGCTTGCTCGCCGAATAATATCTTATCTTACCAGAAGGATGCTCTCCAACGATCATAACTGTCGCAAAATTGCCTTGCGTTTGTTTGATAAGAATAAATCATCGTTAAGAATTTTACCATAGCGGCGGAGCGTGTGAGGATCTTTGTATTTACTTGAAAAAGACCGAGGCTTGATATTGGTAGATGTATCTCCTGCAAGACTTTGATCTAGTGTGCTTGGTTCGTCTTGGCCTTTTATTCTGTATAGAAAAGGGAGTTAATGGCAGAAAAACAAGCTATTTGCAAACCTAGTCGTGCAGCAATGATTTCCCATTTAGTTTCTTGGTCGAAAAATGATGGCAGTTCTCTAATTTATTTCGAAAAATAATTCTGGAAATTTGTTAGTAGTTTGTGAGAGGATTTGTTTCGATCAGGAGACAAAAACGTCGACTACAAATATGCAAATAGGGATTATAGCTCTCTTTTTTTTTTATTTATTTCATTTTATGGATGCAAGTTTTTGATGCATCAGGAAGCCTTTAATCAATTTTGAGTCGTGGCTCTGGATGAACAAAGCTGTTCTTGAGTGCGTTACTTGTGAGTCTGTATTTTATTTTTGAAGTGAACGAACAAATGGAGTTAGAATAACGAGAATATGAAGGTTCTTAACTCATCTTCTGTTCATTTATGTGAAAATTAAGTTTGTTTTCAATTTGAGTCCGTATTAGACAAGATCTATTTCTTATTGGCATCCATCTTTCCTAAAAAAAAAAACCTATTGCCACTTAAAAAAAATTTTTTAGCACTTCAAGTGCCAGTATAAATTCAAAGTGTTACGAGCAATTACATTTATTATCAAGATAATACTAGATACACAGTGATGAAATTACGTTAAAGCTTCTTTGTTTTTGAGTAGAAGTATGACGGATATTTAGTAGAGTTTGATAGCAAACTGCAGGAATGTGTAAGATTTAGTATCATATATTTAAAAAAAAGAAAAAGAGAAAGCTTATTAGAAAAAAATTTTTAGTAGCATTCAGCAAGGGTTCTGACCAAAAGACGCGCACACAATTCTTTAGTTAATCATGCGAAGGACTAACTCTTTGGCCTCTAACCGCGTGTATATGTCCTGTAGATACCAAGGATGCTTCTTGATCTCAAACAAAGAAAGTCTCTTTTGAGGATCAGGATTTAGCATGCTGGTCATCAAAGATTTAAGCTCGGAGTTCAACTCAGATTCAATTGCTCTTTTCTTTGAATACGATCTGTGGGCATCCCAGAAAGCCTCAGTTTTCTCCTCGATCAGCAAATTATAGAAATAATCGCTTTCTGTGGCCTTCCTGAAAGGCATTGTGCCATACACAAGACAAAATAGCACCACTGCCGACGCAAATAAATCGGCACTAGCAACATCATAGGGTTTTCCTGAAAACAACTCAGGTGCAAAATATTTTGAGGTCCCAACAACTGAAACCCTTGCTGCTTTTTTTGAAAAGCTTGTTGCACATCCAAAGTCTGCCAATTTGATACAGAAATCAGCATCAAGAGTGAAATTTTCAAGTTTGATGTCACGATGGGCTATTTTTTGGCTATGGATATGCTCAATCACTTCGATAATTTGATGAAAATATGTCCGAGCTAATTTTTCAGGTAAAAACTTAACTCTTTTCACCAACAGGAGTAAATCTCTCCCTTTTGCTAGCTCGAGCACCATCGCACTGACAGACCGAGAACTTCCATCAGTATCAGATAGAATAATTGCTTCATAGAAATATTCAACCTCTACGATTGAAGAATGTTTTACGAAGGTTTGAGTTTGAGCTTCGCGTTGCAATTCCCATATAGATTCGAAGTCCGATTTCTTGAAAACTTTGATAGCTCTGTATCTTTTACTCTTCGGCTCGAATCCAAGAAAAACTTTCGAAGTAGCTCCATCTCCTAACTCGTTGATCAACAACCATCCACCAAGCGATGAATATTGTTTGTGCTTTTCGTAAACAAAGCTCATGTAGTCCTCAGAATAGTGCTCTCCAAGTTAGAGTTTATAATGTAATTATTGTGTTGTCGCAACTTTAAGGCGAGCCAAATGATCTCATAGGTTCCGATCCGAATCCTTTTTCGTTTTAAAGATTTGTATTATTTTGATTCGGGAAGTGTCTTCTGATTACGGTATTCCGAATAAATGGTATGAGAATACACAACAGGGAAAAAAAAGCGGGAAAAAGAAAATTTGCAAAGGTAGATGGATTGGAACAGGAGGGGTTGCTTCCAGGGTTTATTCTATCTGTTAGAAAATGGCTTTGGCATAGGGATCCTTGGAAATGAAGATTACAATTTAGATAGTATTTGAGATGGAATCACTTGAACTAAGAATCTCAGCAAAGAGGATCTGAGATTTCTCGCAAATGCCGTGAAAATGTTGCTCTAAAGGACATTTTTTGTGAGGAAGAACGAAAATTGCATTCTTTATGAAGAATCAAAAAAGGGATTTTCATCAGAAGATCTTCGAAGAATTCGAAGGTTTCATTTGATCAGAAATGAGTTAGAAACTGAATTTATTGGATCAAAAGGTGTGCCATAGAGGACTAAAAATGAGCATTCAATGGATGTTCTCTCTTTTTGCTAAGCATCAGGCCCAATTTCTACCTTCTGAGCCCTATTTTCTACTATAAGGTGAAAAATTACATTATACAGTCATCATCGATGTATGAGCTTTCTTTTCAAAAAAGAGGCTAGCGAACTGAATAAAGTGGAAAGGTGCAACGAAATAGCTAGCAATCAATCAACCAGATATAATCAATTTATTTGGAGGGAGAGAGAGAGGAAAAAAAAGCACTCGCACCCATAGTGAATGGATTAATTGATGGCTCAGGAATGTCACAAAATGAATCAATTGATAAACTTATGCATGCTTGCTATAACTTGATGACTTTCTTCGTCTAACAAACATTAATTGGCATCTTAGAAAAACTGATTCTGATTCAAAACAGTAACAAATCTTCTTCCTTAAAGATTGATTAGAGGTTTTAGGAATAAAGTTTTTTCTGCTATGAATTATGAGTATATGTAGGCTAAAGTGCTTATCTAATTCAATGCATATGAAGAGTGATCAACAGAATATTAATTATACTAAATCATTATATATAGGTTGACGACATTGAGCAACCCAAATGTATATATATATTCTAGCCCTCATTCAATTCAAACATTATTCACAAAGGGGGAATATCTAGAGGGCATACATTTTTATAGCGGACTATTCTAGGGATAGACATTTTTTCCCTCCATGACATGGAAGTCTGCTTGGTTAACGTTTCTCCCTTCAAACTCGCTATTTTTCTTTTCGAGTTCGGCTGAGTCCTGTCGCTTAGCCTTTTCTACCTCGTATAATTCTTTTACATCTGTATCTTCTCCAAGTTCCACGACATCTTTCTTTTTCCTATGCTTTGTATCAGTCGGGTATACGTATTCGCGACCCATGTCAAGCGCCTTCCAAGGGTCGTCTTCTTTGTCTTTTAGATCCTTCTTAGTGTCTTTGCTCATTGCTGTGTTTATGTTTTCTGTTTCTCTCTGCTTATTTGATTTTCTATATTTTTAATATTGAATGATTAGCTTCAAACCAAACCTCATAATTTTAACGAAGGCAGCGTTCGATTCGTTCAGTATCCAACGTTAGAAGTTCCAAAAAGAACTAATGTTAACTCCTCAAATTTTATGAATCTAATTCAATCTAATTCTTTCTGACAAGAGGTTAAATAAATTTAAATCACTTCTACATTTTGATTCTAGAAAGGCCGAAATCACAATTATCATTTGCCACTATTTCACTGAGTCGAAAATGGGTATTGCACCTACTAGAACGATTTCTTGAGCAATTTTTCGTGAATAACTCTGAAAACACATTCTAGAAATCGTAATCAATAATTTTAAAGATCATAAGGGCCTTTGTTATCCTCCCTACTGCTTAACTAACTAATTGTTTAGAATAAATAGAATGTCTAAGTGCTTAAGCTCGTTCAATTGTATTTGAAAGGACAATTTCGTGGGTGTTAACAATTTGCATTTGAATAAATAATAAGAACACTTAATTTATATAAAAAGTGCCATCAGCACGATCAAAATAGAAATCTGGATTGCATTGAAAAAAATTTTCAATTCCTACTAACCCTAGTTTTATTTGTGTATACATCCGTCAGATGTGTAATTTAAGCTTGAACTGCAACTGCTTTCTGCAAAAACATAGTTGGATACTTCAGTTCCAATATTGAGTGTGGGATACCTTCAACAGTGGAAGAAGTGTACTCTAAAATTTTATCGTCTTCCTCTTGCTCACTCTCGTCAGTACTTATTTTTGCGGCAGATATTTCAACTTCCAGTTTGACTGAAGTGATTGGAGTCTCTTTCAATATCAAATCATATTCTGTGATGAGAGGCTTTCCAGCTTTGAATAATTCGTATTTCTCGCTCACGGATCTAACATCAGCACAAAACGCGAGCTTTTTCAAAAATGCGGTGTATTTCTTAAATTCTTTGTCTTTCTTTTCGCCAAGGTATTGAGCTATTTGAAGTCCATTGAGTGAATTCTCCTTAATATGGCGAGTCAGATCATCAATGAGGATAATTTCGCTTCTTTCAACTCCAAGGACGCTGAGATCTTTGCTGAGTTCCTTGTCTTGATTTCTCTTGCAATTAGCACGGGCAAAAATTCTTTTGAAATAACTTTTTGCTCCAATTTTTGTTAAAATAGCATCAGCGTAGCTGATATCGCTGCAAGTAAAAACATTCAAGACGTAATATTTCTGCATTTCTTCCAGAAACTCGAAGAGACCTGGTCGAACAGCAACGTAGTATTGCATTTCCTTGCCGTAGTAGTCAAACTTAACAGCGTGGTTGTGTCTAGAGTCCTTAGTGGTTTGAGCATGGAAGAGGGTTTCATCCAAGTCCAAGACGAGTTGTTTCTTGTGCATTATCATTGAGTCAGAGCCGGATCCTTCTGATGAAGTATCACTGAGGCTATCGGTGTGAATGTTAACTTGGTCTACTTTCTTTGATGATGAACGAGTCTTTTTAGAGAGCCAGGTGGTCAATCTTTTGAATGGAGTCATTTTCATTTTGGATGGACTATTAAATTAGTGAGTTGAATTATTGAATGAATTGATATCTTTATAAAACCCATTTCAGTATTTAAATAGATTAGCAGTGAATCCTTAATATTGAAGAATTACATTACAGTAAATCACTCTTAATAAGGAGTCACTCTCTTGGACGTGTAAAAAGATTTTTTCACGAAAATGCAAAACAGCAAGATCTGATATCTTCCACAATCTGATATTGACCAAATCGAGTGAAATCCCATACTTCTTTACTTGAAAATATAAAATCTATTTTTACTATTTTATTCTAACTACGATATCATTCACAAGTAGATTAAAGATTGATATTGATAATTGGGAGTGACTCCTAATTTGTATAAAATAGGCCGGAATTTCGAAATTTAACTGTCGGAATTAAACAGATAATTTTACTGTACATTTAACACATTAATTTAACCCTTGCTAATCTCTAAGCTTTCTAAAAATCACGGAATTATTATGATATTGCACTTTCGGGATCTCTTTGATCGAAGTTTCAGCCTGGTCTTCTGCTTCAATATTTTCTTCATCAAGGGAGAGGGGTTGTTTGTCTGATTGAAAAGGAAAAGTATTTGAGGGTTCGACGATTTCATTAATTTGAGCCTTTGATGGTTCCTGAAGGTCCTTTTTAACTTTTTCCAGGGTTTCGCAGTAGATTTGATAGCTATCGGGAACCGGCCTGACGTCATCTCCTACTTTTGCTATCCAAACCAGAAAATCCTTAAAAAACAAGAGTTCTTTATCGTTTAGATCTCCTCGAAACGATTTAATTAGTAAACTGTTTGACAATTGAGCTTTCAGATGCTTTTTCGTGTTCTTTTCATAAATTTTTAATAGCGGGCTAAATAATATCTTGTTTACGTCAATGAAGACAACATCATTCATTGGAAGTTTCAGCAGATTCAAATCTTTGGTAATTGACTTTCCGCGTTTGCTTATGCAATCTTCTCTGTGAAAAATGTGTGTGAAATAATCGAGGATCCCAAGGGTTTCAAGTAATGTCGTTGCATACTGAATGTTAAGCTTTAGCTATTATATCAAAACAGTTTCCTTACCAACAAATCGCTACAGGTGAAGATGTAAATATGAAAGTGTTTTTTAACTTCATTGAGGAATTCAATAAGCCCGGGTCTTGGCAGCAAATAGTATTTGAGAACGATTGGCCCATAATTAGCCTATAAGAAGGGTTATGTCGAAGCAGCAAAGAGGCGCAATTCTTACGATAAATGTGTGAGTGTAGTTGGGCAGCTCATAGGTCTGAGCATAAACTAAGGTTTCATCTAAATCAAGAACAAGGGTCTTTAATTTCTTTTTTGGCACAATAGCGATGGTTTTCCCGGATTTTTTGGAAGAAACCCTCTCTTTTTCTCCGGCCGATCTACAATAATTGAATTTATTGTGAGATTACAAACAGATGAGCTCCAATTTGTATTACTTTTTTGTGCTTCCTTGAGACTTTTTTGTACCTGTTTGTTTGTGAGGCGCTTGGTTCATTCAGAGGAGTTTACAGTCTCATTAGACTACTTGTGTTTTTGCTCATAAATAAATTTAACTAATTCAGACTTCAGTTTTTATTTTTTCACAAAGTTGAATTTTCTCTGTTTTATATGTCACAAAGAATCTGATTTACTGATGCCTTTAGGGATTGACAAAGAAAATATATATGAGGAAACTTTTTAAGTTCCTTCTTTATAACAAAAAAAAAGAGTCAACATTATTCATTTCAACTGGTCTGTTTGCAGTGATAATCTCTGAGTAAATAATATTGCGAATATAGAGAATCTCCGATAAAATTGAGTTTAAGATAAACGAGGTATGTATAGGTGATGTTTCCGAAAAGGCTTTTCTTCAATTCCTCTCGAATTTATTGTTATTCCAAGTCCCAGAAATCTGTTGTCCATTTGGAAATGTGTATTTTCCTTTCCCATGCACCATATCTTGAACAAAATTTCCTTCAAATTTAGCTCCATGACTTAAATATAGAGTTCCTACTCCATCTTTTAAATCGGTAATAAATTCTCCAGTGTATTTGATCCAATAATCTCCAAGTTTGTCAAAATCTGTATAGTCGAATTCTCCATAAATTTTAGCAGGATTCTCATTATAAATGGTCCCAGTCCCATGGAATTTATCGTTTCGCCATTCTCCTTCATAGGCAATTTGACCTGACGGATAGAAAAGCGTTCCATTTCCATGCATTGTGTCTTCATTCCAGTCACCAACGTAAAATCCCCCGTCCAGAAAAGACAATTTCCCTCTCCCTTGTTTCTTCGAATTCAATTTCTGGCCTTCATAAACCGAACCATCAGGATAGGTTTCTCGAACAAACTCATAAATGTGACCCAAAGTGTTTGGATTAGATGTGGTACCTAAGACAAATTTCATGTAAGATTATATGAGTTGATTGTTCTGTTTGTTTTTTTTTACTTTTAAATTGATCTGGTTCGGAAATAACATGACCGCCGCCATACTGCTCGAGGATTGATTTCACCAGCAGGTCTGGAGTGTACTTATAAACAGGAAGTGCTGTACTACCCCCTGATTTATCCAGACTTGAAGTTCCTGTAACTGAGGCAAGACCGACTTGAGGACCTTGTATCGAGGAAACTCCTTGATGACCTGCAGACAGCGGATTTGATTTAATGTCACTACCTATAAAATGGGAAGCAGGATTGTCTTTTGGCCTTGTGTCATTGCCATAACTCCAAAACTCTGATGAAGGGTTCGCGGGTTTAGACAGCACCCTTTGAACGTCTATACTGAATGCTGGTGCGCTCCTATCAGACTGATTTCCTGGATGTTGACTGTAGATAGCTCCTAAATTTAAACTTCTTGAATTCAGCGGTATCCCTGAGGTCTTTTCTTTTTCGATGATATATGATGAGGTAGTTTTCGAAGGGGTATATTGATGTTGATATTTTGAGTAATAAGGAGTTCGATTTTCTACATATGATGTCTTTATTGGCATCATAGTGGAATAATATTTCAGAGCCGAATCTTGATTCGAGAGAACTTCCTTATTTGGCTGATAAGAAAGAGAAGTATAGTAGCTTTTCGGATCTCTGCGTAAATATTTTAAATAATTGCGAGCTCCAGACTCCTCGATATTCTTCTTTGGTGAATCAGCATCTGAAGAGGTAAATTGAAGAGTTTTGGCCACATAATTGGGGTATTTTTTCTTATACTCTTCCAGTATTTTGCTGTCATATTTGGAAGGCCTGCGATAATCTTCTTCGGTTATAGCGCGGGAGGTAGTTAAATATTTTTCGATTAAGTTTTTCTGATGATGATGGTGCATTTCTTGCTCTGTTTTATCAACTCTGTTCTCTGGATGCTCTTTGAAAGGGATTTTTTCGGGTACATTTTCTTTTCCTTGCTGATCCGGATTTTTTTCAAGAGAAACGTTCGCCTCTTCTGAATAACCACCACTAACTTTAACGATTTGAGGTGTTGTTTGAACAGTATTCTCAACGGCTATTTCTTCATCCTCTCCTGATTTTGTTGCTCGTTTCGCAAAATGCTTCCACTGTTCTCTCCATTTTGCTTGTTTAAGTTCTTCGAGAACCTCTAAGGCATAAGGCCTACTTCCTTCTTCATTTGACACCATTCTTCTGATGATACCTATTAGCTTTTCAGAATAGTTATTTGCAGCAGATTCCAATGTTTCATTTAAAGCTCCAGTTCGAAAAGTGACAGTATTCCAATCATAAAAGTTATCACAAGGTTCGAGGGTGAGTGCGTGGAGAATTGTCAACCCAGCAGCAAAAATATCAGACTTGTAAGGATCATGTTTCGGATGAATTTCCTGGTTTGAAAGCCCTTTTAAGAGTTCTGGAGACAGGTAAACAGATTCCGTTTCTTCCCTATCAGTAAGAAGTTTCATATATCCCGGGATTGTGTGACTGCTAATAAGAACTGGGTCCGCGATTTTATAGGTTCCATCTTTTGTAACTAATACATTCGCAGGTTTCACATCATAAACTGGTATCTTTTCACGATGAAGAACGGCAAGAGCAGCGACTATATTCTCCAAGAGCAACCAAATTTGCTCTTCGCTATAAGGTTGATTAGAAGTCTTTTTCTCAATTATTTCAGCCAGCAAGTCCTGTTCGATGTACTCAATAACGAGAGTAATCTTATAGAATGAGGAGCACATGTCATCATGCGTCTGAGTCGCAAAACCAATGACTTTCACAATATTCGACGCATCTGAAAGAGAGGCCGCATCAACTTTATCGTCCTTATCCTCACGGCATCGGGCTTCGAGAAATTGAACCTCTTTTTTAAAATCTGCAGTTGTTTTTGAGACTAGCTCCTTGTAAGCTACAACTTCCTTTGTTTTTGTATTCTCATAAAGACAGATTTTCCCGTAACGAGGATCATCCTTCTCAGAGATAAAGTTAAGCTCGGAAGTTAATGATCCTATATCAATGGATCTTTTAGAGCATGAAATATTTCCCATTGTTTTTGGAAAAGCTTTTGGTAATCGTTAAATTCGTTAAGAATTTACTAAGATTTTTATGAATTAAATTACAGCCCTCAATATATCCAGGAATACTCGCCAAGTCATGCTGGCAGGTCCAAACATCAACGAGTAGGAGGATCTATCTAGCAGTCTCCATAGATGATAAAAAATGCTGGTAAAAACGCTATACTGTGTAGATATATAGGTTTTAAAAAAGAAATGAATTCAAGTTTTGCCTGAGACTACAATATAAATCTGTCTAACCATACGTTGTTTTGCTATAAGCAGACATCTTACAATACGAAAAGGGCCACAAATTGTTCCATGATACTGTTCTTTAAGTTGGATTTATGATGAGTCAAAACTACGCAGCATAAAGAATAAGGTCTCTTAATAGGGAGGCAGATTTTAGAAATTTACTTCATATATTCCACCACAACAATAATCAGTTCTTATATGAGTTCTTCTGTAATTTCAGGTCACCTTTATTTATATTCCTTAGAACATGCTTGCGACATCTCTGAGGACGTCAATCTTTCCGTGAATCTCAATCAATGGCTTGTCATTGAGCTTAGCGTGCTTCATGAAGTGAAGCAAGAACATCTTCTTGCTGACGAGTCTGTTGACTGTAAACTTCACGCTCTCTTTGTCTCCTTTGAAAGAGCCATCGAATTCAACAAAGTAAGTTCCGTCATAGCTGCTCACGGCATCCTTGGTAGTTGGTTGCTCACGAGCGAACTCAACTTTGTTCATTCCGCTGTTCCAAACGGCAACAGAGCATCCGTGATCGGCATTGGATTCCTTCAAAAGGACTCTTTTTTTGGTTGGATCAGCAGATAAGACGCTGGATAATAGAGTTGGCTTTCCATAGCGATTGCAATTCATTTTCTCAATGTCAATCTTATCAGAACCCAACTTAAAAGTGACTTGGTAAGGAGTGCCTCCTTCATCAGGATTTCCATAAAGGACAATGGAATTGTCTGACCAAGGATAGAGGTTGAAAAGCGTGCATTCCATCTTAGTGTTTATGGTGACTGATTGAAGACCTTTGTCCTTTTGATTGATATCCAAAACATAGATTTGGAAGTTTTCATACTGTGTGGTTGGGTAGAAGATGAAAGTGTCCTCATCATTACCACTTGCGAACTTCATAGGCTTGCCTTGAGTGTTATGGCTGAGTTGGAGAAGTCTTCCAGTTTTTCCTTCCTGGTAGGCAGAGATCAAAAAATCGAAAAAGCCTTGGCTGTTCTCTTTTCTTTCGAGGATACCAGCAACTCTTGACTTCTTAAGAACTTGGATTTCCAGACCAACATAAGCTCTGTCGACTTTTTGGTCGTTTGTTCTGTCGGCCTCAGGAAGTCCTTCGAAGGTTGGAGCATCGAACTCCCACTTTGAATCGTGCTCACCGGTAAATGGATTGAGAGCTTGTAATTTGAAGAGACTGGAGTTAGCGTAGAGGATGGTCTTTTCATCGAGGGCTTTTGGGCTTCTGAAAAGGGTCAAATGCTTTGAGGCATCGCCTTTAATGACACCTTCTTTAATGGCTTTATCGGCAAGGCAGTCGAAGAGGACCCAGTGACCATCAGCGAATGCAAAGAAAACCTGGTAGTTAGGGAGAGGAATAACCGACTTGTAAGGGCCAGATGCTGTAGAGCTAGTCTTGACAGACTTCAGGCTGGAATAGAACACGTATGCTGAACTCATATTTGGTTCTGATTGTGTTTAGATTAGAAAAGATAAATTATTTATAATGAGTTTTATCCAAAAACTTCAGACGCAAATTTAAAGTGCTATAAAATTCATATCCTTTCTTTTGATTAAAGTTCTTCAAGATCAGAAAATCAATTGTATCTTGGTCTACTAGCTCCACGTCAGATCGGAAAAACGAGTTTAGCTGCCTTGTCCTTTCGAGTAGATACCTATTAAACAAAAAAAAGATTGTGTTACTGGCATTTGAGCTTTTCTTTAAAAGAACATCAGAAATTGAGATGTATGGTCAGTGTTTTCTTCATACAGCTTTCAAAAATAGTTAGTCGCACATGTTTCTACATGGAAGTTAATTTGCGATACATTTCAAGTGATATCATTCTCTGTAAAACCATGTTGATAAGTAACTACATAATAATCTCCTCGTAAACTCATGATTGGAGCCACAACAGATTAATTCACAAACAATTTAAGATCGGGTATATTGATATCAGAACGAACTATCAACAATAGGAACAGAGATTCGTTTGGAGAATCATTTATTCATTTGATAGTAAAACTGCAACACTCTTTTTCACCCGGTATTTAGAAACAGCAGACCAGCAGGCCGCAAATATAATACAGTGAGAGAGATTGCTTCTTTTCAATTTACAACAATTCTCTTGCTGATGTGATTTATTTCCCACGTTTTAGAGTGATAATATACTATTAACGCTTAAAATAATTATTCTACCAAAATTCATCTCGTGGTAGTAATTATTAAAAATGAAGTAAATACTGATCATGTGACAATTGCTTCAGAAATGTGATGACATGGCGGTTATGATAAGAAATTACATATAAATGAACAGTTTTCATGAATTTTCTCTCGTCTCTGATACATATGAAAAGAGATGATTTATCTGCAATTACATTCAAGTTTTCGCCACGAAGTATTTAGAGCCTAAATAATTCACTCTGTAATGTTTAAGGATTCCCTGAGACTCACTGGCAGAGATATTATTTTCTTGTACTTTTACTTTGAACTTTTTTGTATAGAAATTCAGAGAGTAACAAATTTGATTATTGCTATCGAACAATTTTATTTTTTCAAAAGAGTTCTATGAGGTATGATTCGAAATGGATGATAATCTATATATATCTATATATGTATGTCTAAAGCGACGCGATTTTATATTATATCTCATTTAGGGATTTCTTGGTTGCTTTGCTTATTCAAAATTACATAGTAATTAAACTTAATTCATCACTTTGTAATCCCCGTAGAAGATGAAAGTTGACTGAGCTCTTCAGAAAAACTTGGCTGATAAATTTATTCTTTCCACCGGGACCCCACATGACTTTCAAGAATCAAGGTTGATTGAGTTTCATGTGAATTCCTCCCCCTTTCAGAGATTAGCATAGTGTACAGTTTAGTGCAGTATTTCGCTATCTTTCATTTAATGTTATGAAGTAGCAAAGATGTAGTAATTTATTTCTAGATTTTAGTCGCGTTTAGTATCTATTATAAAAATAAAGTACTTTTCTTTAAGTAGAAATTTCCTAAGGTCATACTAGTCGTTAGTGTCGGCTTTGGCAATGAAGGTCGCTAATTATATTATAGTTTCTCGAATTAATACAGAATTCTGTTTAATATTGATTCTATATGTTTTTTTCTTAATACCACATCAAATTAATACCATTCTGTGTACCAAGTAAGAAACTAAGTGCAAACAATATGCCTGATGATACACAATACATTATTAGTTTGGAAAAAAAATACCTTTCACCATATATCAAATTACTACCTTATTTGGTTTGTAGCAAGTTACTTTTTCAACAATCAGAGAAGCTTACCAATTTCCCGAATAATAAAATTAGCACAAAAAGCAGCAGAAACAAATCACTTCGAATTCAGAAAAAAAAATTTACTGATTATAAAATTTCCCAATTAAAACTATTTCATGTGTTTATCTCAAAGCTTGGTCAATTCAAATCGGGTCAGTTTTTGGACTTATTTTCAAGAACTAGGCGCAGCAAGTCTGGGATTTTCATAGATTATTGAACATCAATGTAGACGAACGGACATATTGATGTATTTCAATGTCGCTCGCATATATTGTTAATTTTGATCTCAGTTTTGAGAGTATTTGACGCGATCTAAAGATTTTTTTCCTTTTCAGGTATTTGTCTTTGTTGAATTCACTCACCAGTAGAATGCTCTTATAATGATTAGTCAAAAATATTGTAGTTTTAACTCTTGTACTAGTTCTTTGCAGATGTAAAGAACTTGAAATACTTCCACAGATTCAAAATAACTCTTAGGAGAAGAGAAAAGCCACTCGAATTTCGAATTTAGGTTCGCTTATGCTATGCAGTTGCTAATTCATATCACCCTCCAAATTTAATAATGCCAGTTATATTATTTGTTTCACTACTGTTTTAACCTTTAACTGGTCAACCGTCAACGAAAGGTGAGAATGAAAGGGCCTACAACATTTATTTTTCTCTCCTAATTTATTACTTATCTCTAAGTGTGATCTGAGAGGGCTCCTTTAATAAAGTTGCTAGATGAGACCGTTTAAAATAAAAAAATATCTACCTTGGCGATACACATCTATCTGTTAAATATGAGAAAACCAACAGAAGACCACTCTTCACCCTATCCAACAAAATTAATGGGAGTAAGTTGATGAAAAAAAAAGAGTTGCTAATGTATGGATTAAGAAGGCTGAAGCTGAAGCTACAAGAACTCATACCTTTGAAGAAGATTCAGATAATTTTTACTTTGAAGGAGAGACTGTGAAAAGATACCCCAAATACATTACACCCCATGACAAAGAAACAATCCGTAAAGCACAAGCAAAAAGAGAGCAGGAGATTTATGCGGCTCTCTTGGATAGGAGAGAAATAAAACTCACTCAAAACGATCCCAGATATCATAATATCGACGAGTACATTAGAGAAATCGAAGAAAAGAGTAGATCTAAAATGAAGGATCAATATCCAGAAAGTCTATCACGAGAAATCACAAGAAGAAACCAACGACATGGAGTCATAATGAATTATTTTAAAACTGTTGCTGATTAAAGTTTTAGGCAAGTGAAACGAGGAGAAGATCTAGCGAAAAAGTAACACGTTCCAGCATTTATACTCCTGGAAAACCGAAGAATGTAAAGACATTTCACTCGGACATTGCCCAAACTCCAAATCCAGAACCCCGAAAGAAGATACCTAAAGACGATTTTGAGTAACTTTTTCACCTTAAAATTGCCCAGGAAATGATCCTTTTGTGTAGTGAATACCCAGAATTTCCGTATAGAACTAATCTAGAGCAAGAAGAATCATCAGAAGGGTTTGGAACTCATTTCATTTGCCGCTTTGATTGATCATAAACTATTCGAACTAGGATTGAGATAGGTTATGACACCCCAGCAAAAACCCGAAACTACTCTTTGCATGATGCGAAGTAATCCAATATAAACTCAAAAGAGTTATCTAATTTTTGGAGATGTTATTCTGGAAAGAAACAGGTCAACCCACATGAATTGTCTGCAAAACAAAAGGCTATTCGCAAAGGTGTTGGGTAAGAATATTCTCAATTACTTAACTTCATTGTGATCTAAGGTACGATAATTGTATCAATGAAACGACCAATCTATTAGTTAAAAAATTACCCACTGCCTATGCGAGCTTTCATTGGAATAGCAATCAAACTTTAAACTTACGGCGAAAAATCGAGGAGTTTTAGATGCAAGGAAAGTTTAAATGTAGTAATTACCAACAAGCTAATTAGATTGCTGGTATTGTATTTCCATCCAGCCATAATTACCTGTCATATCCATTTCAGATTGGTTTAATAGCCCTAATTAGCAATTTGCAAATAAGCAAACGTTTTCTTCTCGATTTCTGAGTAATTACAAAAAAGTTTTCTCTCATTAACAATTTCCTGGATGTTGCTGTGTAAATTCATGTTACTTACATAACATGAACCAATTTTCAAATTCACTCTAATTGTGCAAAGTCTGGGTAGTTGATCATTTGAAAATACTAAGAATTTCTACTAAACAAAGAGGATTTTCCCAAACAATTTCAAAAAGTAGGAAAGTGAGTAATTAATATCATTAGAATTTAGGTTATTTAAGGATCATTTAGATTGATTAAGGAATCAATAAATCTCTCAACAATAATATAATTATATCTTCCTAATTTTTCGGTTTTGTTGTGACTGGTAGCTAACTCGCACATGTTCAAAGCTATTGGGATCATCCTTCTCTTCCTGATATGGCCTATTGAAGGCACTTCACTCAATCCTGTCAATCCGAATGTGAAATATAACGAATCTCAGCTTGTCGACACTCAAGCTTTGGGTAACGATAAATTCCATAGTTTTTCTTAACCTTCCCCATAGGAGCACCCTTCAAAGGCCAGATGTACACAGGCTATATCACAGTCAATAATCAAACTTCAGCAAAAGTCTATTATACCCTCTACTCTTATAATGGAGTAAATGATCCAACCTCCACAGTAAATACAACTGCACCTTTGTTCGTTTGGCTCCAAGGAGGACCTGGATGTAGCGCGCAACAAGGAGATCACACTCAGATCGGTCCTTTTGAGATTTCATGGAATGGAAACCAGACCGTCGTCACTGTCAAAAACTCCACCTGGAATACAAGGGCTCATCTGCTTTTCCCAGAAGATATACTAGGCGTAGGCTTCTCTGTCGGTGTTGACACCGTGAATTCTTCTTTGCAAGTTGCTGACTACTTGCAAGTTTTCTTAGCACGGTTCTTCCAAATTTATACCTCGCTTGCTGAACAGGATATGTATCTGATTGGTGAATCGTATGGTGGACATTTTTCTACAGCGCTAGGGGCGAAGATCCTGGCAAATAATACTGCCAATCAATTTAAATTCAAAGGCCTCGTCATAACTGATGGGCTTGTCGATACTTATCATCAACTGAGATGGTGGGCACAATATGCTTATGCAGCTGGTCTGGTTGACTCCATTACGAGCTCATGGTATAAGAATCTACAAATACAAATGTCACAAGCGATTCTGGATGGAAACCCATAATGGGTTATCTGCTGCTGGAGGAGGCTTCCAAACGATAAATCACAGACTTTATGCAGGCGACTCTTCACCAGCGGCCTTAGACAGTTGGTTATTGAATGAGACCGTCAAAGAACTTCTACATGTTGATCCGACATCAAGTTACAATGGATGCGTGGATAGCGTTCAGCAGAACTTGATTCCCGATCGTATGGTTAGTTTTGCAGACAAGTTGACCTACATACTGAACCATGATGACATCAAAGTGCTCATTTGGCATGGACAAGACGATTTTTTGATAAATACTCCTGGAGTGATGAGTTATATCAAAAATTTAGTAGAATGGAAAGGACTGCAAGATCATTATAGAGCTAAAAAAGTGAAATGGACGTCTCGTGCTAACGAGGATATTGTGTGGGGGACATTCAAACATTCGAGGAATTTCACATTTGCGAATGTGAACAAAGCGGGACATCTAGTTCCTGGGTCTCAACCTGAGAGTGCATTTGACCTCATCAGTAGGTTTTTAGATGACAGTTGGTCTTAACCCTAAGTTATAAAAATGCATAATGACTTAGCTATTGACAAGCTAAAAAGTACACCAGCATAATGCTAATCTAATAATAATTATATATCCGAATCGAAGCATCCTAAGATTTGCACGTTGCCTACATCTAATTTGAAGGACTTGTTAAAAAATTTTCCAATCACATGAGATACGAATTTCTTTGAAAAAAATTTATGTAAGTCACCGGGAAGATGAACTTCTATCCTTGATTGAAAATCGAAATCGTATTGTATTTGTATATCTGTTGGACGTGCTGTTTTTATTGTCCTATTTCAATTTTGCAGCAAACTGAACCTCAAGAGTGAAAAATTGAAGATGTTAAATCTGTTTCTTTTTATCTATATGTCTGATCAACATCAGAACTCTTGGTGCAGTTGTTATATTATCTAAAATATAGAAAGATTGTTATTATCATTCCCGAAGAAAATGATTAATTTTTTTCATTGCTATACTACAGAGATTTTGATCTTGACTCAGTTACTCTTATGTCAACAACTACTTACCTTCTCGTTGGACAATAAGTTCATTTTCTCATTTACCTATACACAACCACCAAATGACACGCGGAATCTACAATCCTTTCATTTTCTGTTTTCATAAATCATTCTCACTTTTACCGATAACTATTAGGCTTCCAGCTTGACTTTTTTATTTTTCTAACTACAATTATAATTATTAAAACATCATAATGAATTAAAATAAAGATTTAAAACTACTAACGATTTGTATTTACTTCAAACTCACACTTTCCATCGGAGATAAGATGTTCTCCGAAAATACCAGATAAGCATACTAAACTAATCTTACGCTGTTTCTAGATTTTGTATTGAAGTACTATTATCGAGTATATTTCACTACTACAAAGAATTTTTTATTCAAATTAATTTAGTAAGTATCACACAGCACTACGAATGAGGAAAAAGGGCATACTCAAGCGTAGTGGCAGATATTTATTTTGGAAACAACCAATGAATGGTAGTCATATTTGTATGTCTGCATCCGGTAGACAATTTCCAGTGAATATCTGACCCATCCTGGAAGATTTACGAGTTGACTCTTTCAAGAGACACACACTTAAAACTGCCAAGTAGTGCAAACAATAAAATAACACTGATCTCGAGGTATATTACTATTTGTAAATGGAATGTCTTCGGCTCGTGTTTTCGCCTTTTATCTTTGAACTTTCTGTTGTACATCCAGAGGTTTTAGAGTAATGAACAACCCAGCAACAATTCTAATCTCATGCAAATAAAACAACTGGTTAATTTATTTTATTCCATAACTTAATAAAAACATGTCTTTATTCGCCATTCCGCTTGCTACAGGTCAATCGAATAATTCCATCGAGCAAAAAGTCGTTCTTCCGAGTAATCCTAAAATGAGAGAAACGAGCGACGTGTGGGAGTTAAAGGATTATCAAAAAAAATACAAAAGCAAAGAAACATTCGAGTTACCGAGGCGCAAATTTTTGGAACGAGTACTCAAACGCCAATTCATCAGCTTTATTTTTTAGCTCGTAGTTCCTGGTTGTCTCAAAAGTCCTAGGGATTATAAAAACCTTCGAAGCCTTTATATTGAATGCGTAAGAGATAATACTTCTCTTCCTCTTAGAAATGGACGCCGATTATAGCTGGAACAAGAAAAAAAAGATGAGGAAACAAAGAAGAGAGAAGAGATGCCTTTGAAAGAATCTCAGAAAGTTGAATCAAAACATGAGCCTAACAGCTTCAAGACAGAAAAAAGAGTTCAAATTTTTACTGAATCTTCGAGCATTCAACGAGCTATCTCTCCTGATCCTAAAAGTAATCGATGGCTCATAAAATCTCACAGGAGTACACCCGTCCCTGTATCTCCCACAAAACTAACTCATGCGCAGAAAAAGTAGTCATAAAAAAAAGGAGATAATAAGATTTTTCCAATATAGGCAAGAAGCGAATGAGTCTTTACTAACAAAAACGATGGAATCAGGAAAGAGCCATCCAGACTCCTTGAGAAAAACGAACAGCAAGTTCTATTTCTCTGAAAAAGTTTTGAGGAAGAAACCTAGAACCCTCTCGAAGAAAAAAAGCCTTGCTACAAAGATAGATTCGTTTGCACTGGGTAAGAGAGTTATATAATTTTGCTCAAGATACGCATTATAGAGGAACTATCTGATGAGGTCTGCTATACCCTTGGGAGAGGAGAAAAGATAGCCATGAACTATAGCAACGAAGGTCATTTGCAACTGCGGACAGGGTCGCCTGACACTATTGATTTGAAGCCACAAACTCCAATCGAAAGGGTTCTCGATGATGGTAGCACTTATCTATTATTATTTGCACGAGCATTATGTAAATTCGCTAGTGGACATGCTATTTCAGAGACACAATTACATTAAACAAAACCTCATCAAACCTGTGACTCAGCATGTAGATCAGCGAAGAGAATTGCTATTATCTCGAGAGAAAACGTTACCAGACAGTTCTACTAATAGTAAAAAAATTTCCCTGATTTCTTGCATTGAATTTCGACTAGTGATCCCAAAGAGTGTTTTCAGTCTAACTCAATCCAGCAAAAACGTCGATCAGAGACCTGAGACTCGTAACTGTTTATTTGCGATCAGCTCTGAACTGTTCTTATTGACTAGGAACGAGTTTTTTACAGACAAGTACGAGTGCTGAAGAAGATTTCAACCGAAAGCTAACAGCTTTATCACAGAGTAGAGGAATTAAACTTGAAAGTATAGTCAAACTCAAACTTCAGTCAGACTCACATCATCTCCGGATTCTAGAGAAGCTTGATGCGATAGCAGAGAATAAAAAGAGAAATAAATCTAATACTAGTTTATCTGATGAGAACGAAGAGAGTGAAGATCAACCAAAAGCATTTACTCGAGGAAATAAAAAAGCGATGACAATCGCAGCCGCAAAATTGACTCAAATCATACGAGGAGATCTTTTTAAAAGAAAAATTGCGGACGATGAAGAGGTTGGTGCCTTTTCCAAAGATCTTGACGTATCCCCGACTATAAAACTACCTCGGCATGAATCGCTCATGAGAAACGCTCAGAATTTATCGGACGCCTTCAGAATTACATTATTTAACTCTAGAAACTCGCAGTCTAAGCAAAACCAAAAAGCGGAAAGCAACAATGCACTCTCAGTCACAGAATTTCCAGCCCCTGAAGTTCAACAATTCGATGAAAAGCAAAAGAATAATGTTCGCAAGCAAACTGAAAGGATTCCCGATTATGCCAGAATCGGATCTCTAGCATTGAAAAGAGCATTTCTCAGGCAGTCTTCACAAAAAGACCGAGATAAAATTTTGCAAAAGGCGAGTGGCCTAAAGGAAGCTTTAATAAGTGTTTCACAAAAGCACGCTTCAAAATTAGAAGTAGCAAAGAATAAAATTGATTTGTCATCTTTGGATGGTGAAGCTTACGTCAAAGCTAAAGTCGAAAATTATTTGAAAGGCCTAGTAAATTCGATCATTAAAAACACGTGCTTAATACTTCTCTAGGAGAAAAAATATAGCAAACCACACATCGAGAGCTCATTTGCACTTGCCCGTTTATCTGACGGATTCAAGCGAATCCAAAAAAATTTAGAAAAATTGTAGCTTCTGGTTTCCGATGGTGCACATGGGTTAAAAAAGCTGTCAAAACTAAAAAACCCAAAAAGAGAGCTCCAAGACAAATCGTTGACATATTTTTTTGCATTTTTGTTGCTATGAGTTACATCGATTTCAAAAATCAACATTAATTAAACCAATTGTTGCTGCTAAATCTACCTACCTTACCACGGATATGAATTTCACGTAGAGAGGTAAGTATTTGGAAATTGCTTACTCCAAAAACAGGAAATTTGATAGTTTCTCACAAATCGTTTGCTTAGTCTAAATTATATGAAATAGAGGCATTAGCTTACATGTAGATCGTCAAATTATTTTGAAATTTTTACAAGGTATTTTTGGTTACTTAATTTGGTTTTGTTGGTAAAACGAACACTGACGCGATATTGAAGATCTCTTACTTAACTGCAGAACGATGTAGCATCCACCAAATATGGGAATGACGTGATAGAAAGATTTACAAGCAAATATATCATGACAATTTGAGAGACAGTTCCGACGGCTCCAAGAATAGCAAGGATGAGATTCTCCTTCTGATATTTTTTTGCATATGTTATCACCACTCGAGAGGTGATAAATGAGAACACGAAGTTAATTGACGCAAACCAGAAAAATTCACTCGATGTGACCTGACCGTACATTAAGACCTCCAAAGTCGAATCAAGCATTGTGAAAACAATGAAGAATCCTGTAGTTACAGCCACCGATTTCGGTGGCATTCCCCAGTCAAGAAGGGTTGGAGCTATCACCAAAGCTCCTCCAACGCTCAAAGTTCCACCGACTAAACCTGCGAATACACTCAGGACTAAGATCGTTATAATCCTTCGGTTATCATATTGTAACTCGTCAGCAGCAAACTGATATCCCTTCACTTCTTTTTCCTTCTGCCATTTTAAAACAAGACGAGTATTTCTGTAAAACAAGAGGGACATAATCACGACGTTAACTGCGTATAGCGACCAGTAGCCAGGAGAACAGAACCCAATTCCCACTACGGACTCGAAGTCCTTGGATCCTTTGAGAAGGATTATAGTTCCGAAAGCCAACAGAATGAGCAGAAGTTCTTGATATTTCTTACGTGGAAAAAGATGATCTTCTTTTTCTTCAGCTTCAGCAGCATCAACTGCTTTGTTTATCTCTTCAAATTTAGCTTTCGTTTCAGGTTCCAGATACATATCTGAGGAACTTTGAGGCTGATTAGCAAACAAGTTCTCATTTTCTTCTGATCTGTCCAGTTGGGGCCTCTCGGGTTGAGGCTTTCTGAAGATTTTTAAGACAATTTTTGAGATGAAGTATGTAAGTAGTATAATGATGCCTATGTAGATTGCCAAAGGAGGGAGAACAGTGTGGAGGACAACTCCGAAGGGAACGCCGATAAGAAGTGCGGGAATGATCAGTAGGTTGAGGTCGTAGTTTATCAGAGGTCTGTGAGACTTTTCATGTGGCATCCAAACGATGTTTAGGAGATTACCCAAAACGCCTCCAAACACAATAACATATGCGATACTGGAAGCTTGTGTGACGGCATATTTACCAATCAGGATGAGATAAGGGATAAGCAAAGCGCCTTCTCCCACACCTCCCGACGTTCCTAACCCGTTGCTGATTGTAACAATTACGGTGACCAAAATATCCAGTCCTGACAGTGGAAATAGTGATTTATGTACACATTCACCGTCAGTACACACGAATTGAGTTTTACAATCACTATCAACGGTACAGGTGCCTTGTACTGTTTCGTTTGCTTCGAAAGTTGTATTCACTTGACCAAGCGCTAGGGAGAAACAAAGAAGTAGCACTACAATTTTTATCATCTGTTCTTTCCTTTAAAAGTTACGTACCGTTTTTTGGTTTTGATTATTAAGACAAGTGTTTGTTAACAGCTTTGCAATGATTATGAAAGGAAAAAAAAATTGTAGATGCTTACTTGACCATGATACCCTGGCAATCCCTTGCCGTTTTCCGAGTACAGCATTATCGTAAAAACCATGGTTCATATATTTTGAATTTAATTATTTTTCATTCTCAACTTATCGATTGTAGAACAGATTGTGCAGAAAAACATTATTTTATTTTTTTTTTTGGCAGCGAAATCGTTTTTGGTCTCAATAATGTTCTTACTTCATGGTAAAAAAATATTTTTGTACTAAAGAAGTCTAGAGATCTTGAAATTTACATTATCGATATCTATATATATATTAGTTCCACGAGTTGCATTGTCTAAGAGAAAATTGTGTTAATGTTTCTTCAGTTGATTTCTAGGTTGGATTCTATCCTGTTCGTGTCAATTTGGCTCAGCTTACCCTTCCAATTTCAAAGAGTTTAAATTCAAAATTATCATATTGAAAATGATTTGATGTGGTATCTTTTTTAATTTTTTTTTTTTCTATTTTCAGGCTGGAGCATTCTACGATCTCCCCTCTTTCTCTTAGATTCTAATTGACTGTTGCAATTTTTTCAACATTTAAGTTTCCAAGTAAAATCTATATCGATGCACAAAACTTAGACACTCTCATTTGAATAGTATAATATAGTCATGATACCAATCAGAAAATATTCTTCAAAGCCGCTTATGAATTTAAGGTTTTCTCTCTGTGCTCCCAACCTTTGAAAGGTTTCTTTATATTATATTCAATAGGCAGCATAAAATTTCTGTTTGCCTCATTAGTATTGGACAATATCTCCATTTTCTGGAGGTAGCTGCCCTTAGTTAGCCGTACAACATAAATCTCCACGAATATTTCATAACATTAGAGTTATTATATCTTCTCAGCAGTTAGTTTCTATGAATGCACTTGCTCGGCTAGAGAGTTATTTTGTGAGCACTTATAATAAGTTTAGATGAACATCAGGTATGCATTTTTCATTGCGTCGTTGTTCCTCAAGCACATTGAGAATTCAGAATGCATTTTTTTCTGAGATTTTTCAAAATGTTCACAATTTTGGGACTGCTGAGTAACAAACAAAGGTCAACTAAGAAAACTTCAATTTAGATATTTGTCACTTTGCTTGGAAACATTATAACATGGGCGTACGAAATTTGAAGGATTATCATTTGGCCGTGAACGAGTCAATGTCGCCACTGCTCAAAACAACCTTCTCTTGATAGCGAAGGTTGATTCAAGTGTACTAATTTCTGTTATAGTTTCTCCTACATTCATAATATGTTTGCAAACCAAAAACCCTCACAATCTGTAGAGATATTTCAAAGCCACTCACGAGTTTAACTAAAGTGATCGTTAATACATCTTATCATGGCGATAGAAAAATAGGCGGGTAGACCCAAGCATCTTCAATCACTTTATTATATGTATAGCTAAAAAATCATTACCAAAAGACACAAGTATCTTGACTTGTGTCTGTTGTTGTCTAATCTGCTGCATTATTCTGGCTGATAACCAGAAAGGCAGCAATGGAAAAATCTAAATGTTATTCGTTTGGAGTTTCTTTGAAAAGGCACTTGAGGTATTTAAATTTTTATTATGTGAGGTATAAAACCAAACTAGCTGTTTTCCCAATGAAAATGAGTTATTACTGCACTACAAAAGGTATTACGTATACTTGGAACCAGTTTATAGATTGTAACGACTTCGATGGGAAAAGTGAGATTTTTGCGTTGGAGTAAGCTGTTCAACCAAAGAAAAACCCTTTTCCTTTCATATACATATATATACCAGCAAAACTCTTTGCATGGTTTTCATAATTTTGTATTTCATTGCCATCATGCAGGCTTACTAACTACCAATCTTTTAATAAACCTTGTGATTTGCGCGATAAAAATTGAAAGATAGTTAATCTACATAACTCCTGCTAATTATCATCAAGTCCACATATTATTCTTAACAGAAATTCAAAGAATGTCATCTATTCTGCCTTGTCCTCGGCCTCACTCTAGTATATAAGAGGATATTTATCATTTGGCAAAACATTAAAAGGAGATATGATGTTAAACCAAAAATACTATGTATGTTTGAATGTTTTAAGTTATCGGTTTTTCGCATCGAGTTGTTTATTGAGGACGTTTCTAGTCTCAATTGATCGATCACTGAAAATAGGCTCGAAGATAAAAGATCTATTCTATGAGTTATTTAACTTTCTAATTATTCAATCACTGTTGAATGTTTTCCGTTTATAGGAAACGGATATCACAACACCCGAGATTAACTGTTTCAATACGTGAACTTCTCTCAAAATACTTAAATTATTGGAAATAAGATTTGGAAAACATTAGATTGCTATGAGCGGCTCCGACAACCTACTTCATGTAGATACTAGTAAGCAAAGTTTGTGAAGAAATGTCTAATAATGTCCATAGATATTGCGAACGTTGAGATTAAAACGGACGCTAACCCTGAATCTTCCGCAGATAAAGAATTATCTGCGAAGTCAGACCTTTCTGCTGAAGATCCAAGACTCTATAACGTCAAGGCGATTATTGAAGAGGGTGAGAGATTAGGAAGGGTCGCGATGGCGAAACTGATCTGTGTTTCGCTGGTCTGTATTCTCTTCATGTCTATTGAAATAGTCGGAGGTATATTGGCAGGCTCTCTGGCTATTTTGACTGACGCAGCCCATCTTTTCTCTGATTTCTCTGGTTTCGCTCTTTCGATTATCTCTCTTTACATCGGCCGACAACCTGCCACGAAAACACTCTCATACGGATATGGTCGTGCTGAGGTCATTGGTGCTCTTGCAAGCATCATGGTCATCTGGGTGCTTACCATTTGGCTCGTTTACGAGGCGATCCAAAGAATAATTACCCCAGAAGAAGTCGACGGAAAGCTTATGTTCTTAATTGCATGCATGGGCTTTGTCTGCAATTTGATCATGATGAGAGTCTTGCACTCTCACGGTCACGGTCATGATCATGACCACGGTCACGACCACGGAAATGGACATTCACATGGACACGGACACGATAAATCTCATGCCCACCCCCATAAAGAGCATGACCATGACCACGACCACCAGTCGAAACCCCACAACACAGAGCACAAGCATGATCACGACCACGACCACGACCACGATCACGAACATGGTCCAGAAGGACACGATCATGAAAAGCAACCTCTTGTGGAAAAGCACGACCACAATCACGATGACAGCCATAGCGGCGAAGGAAAACAAAAAAACCTGAACGTTGAGGCAGCTTTTATTCATGTTTTTGGTAATGGAATACCTTAATTTCATTCCTGAAATTTTATTTGACTACCCTAGGTGATATGATTCAAAGTATTGGAGTTATCATTGCTGGTGCCATCATTTGGATCAAACCAGAATGGAAAATAGCAGACCCTATCTGCACATTCTTGTTTTCGATTCTTGTGATATTTACCACTGTAGGCATTGCTAAAGAATGCCTCAGAACTTTGATGGAGGGAGTACCTAAAAATATCAATCACGAAGAATTCGAAAAAGGATTGGCTAGTCTCCCAGAAGTTGTGGATGTCCATGATCTTCACATTTGGTCATTGAGTGTCGGCAAAATCGCCATGTCTGCTCACATTTCATCCAACAACCCACCAAGATCTCTGAAGAAAGCCACCTCATATGCAAGAAAGCATGGAATTTATCATTCCACCTTACAAGTTGAGAAGTACGATCCTAGAAAGCCTATTCATTCCGTGTACTGTGCTCACAATCTCCATGCGTAATTCCTCTTTGTGATTTATTATTGTTCTCCGTATCAATAATAATCAGGTATTTGAGGATTAATCCCATTGATATTTGTTACATTTGTCAAATTATAAGTTGAATTTCTATATAAATTCTCAAAGAAATTATTCCAAGGCTTTCGAAATAAGAACTCCATGCACATTGAGATATATCAACACCTTGATCTAAGATTATTCCATATCTTTATGCCATGACAAGAGCTACGAACTAAATTGATCGAAGGAAATAATTAATTTTTGAAACGTCAAACGGATGTTAAAACTATTATTGTCTTGATAGAGTGAATTGCTGCTATATCTTAACATTTTTTCATTAGAATGATCTTATGAATAACAACGAAGATTAACTCAACAAGATTTGCAATTCAGAAGATAAGTGATAGGGCAATTCTACAATTATTCACACACATGGACATTTTTTCTCTTAGGGCGGGTTAGCTATAAAAAGTTGGGATATGCTTATATCCCCTTCGATTAAGTATTTGTGATTTCGTTAAGGTGAATATACCTTTTCTAACTCTTTGGGATCTGTTTGAATTGAGAGTGTTTATTCTTAAGACCAATTTCACAGTTTCACATAGAATTATAAAGTACGAAAAGGGTATTAGAGCCACTATGACAATACAATCCAAATAATATGAATGAGTATTAATCAGTGTGGCGGCTTTGATTAAACACAACAATATTTACTGTATAAGGAAGTTCATTATTGACAGGAAATCTCCAGTATTAATCTAGCAGCATTCGAATGGACTTGGCTGTTTCTCATTCATTCTGAGAGCTACTTTGAGGATAGATCAAATCTTCTAAATACTGGGTGAGGTTGCTTCTCCTTGAAGGAATAACTTCATTCCCACTCAGCGAGACCGAATGATTCACAGTAGAATAAGACTGCGAATCATAAAATTCATCAGTTCCGATCCTCTCATTGAAGCTTTTCCTGACTCCATATATGAAAACTTTAGCCATTCCTGACCCAGAGTGAGGTCTTGCCAGCACAAGCACCGAAGATTGATGAAATTGCAAATAAATTCCTTTAAAATCTGGAGAAAGGACTCGAATCACATGCTTCACTTCTCCTTGATTCTTCATGTCTCGAATTTCAATCAACCGCTTCGAGCTCAAGGCGAGTAGGTAGTTATGTTTTGCATCATACGCAAAACTCACAATCGGGTCATTGTGCCTCTCACATCTGAATACATCTGTTGGATATGCAGAGAGATGATAGCATATCAATAATTTTCCCGAGGATGTTGAACAAACCAGCTTGCCTATCTGTTTAATACAAATCAAGCTTCCAATCTGAGATTCTCCTCCCAAAGAAAATTTCCCTACAGCTGACTTAGACCCTCCTTTAGGGTCAACGAACAGAATTTGCGCCTGGTTTGTAATCAGAAATATTGCTTGAATCGAGTCAAGCCACTCTACTAGTTGTATGTTCTTGAACTCTTCGTTCTTGGGTAGGCTGATTGTCTTCACAATCTTCAAGCTCTTGGGCGAAAAAAGAATGAGTTCTTTGCCCTTAACCAGTACCGCGAAGAGTCCTCCATGTATTGGAGTGATTAAATCAGGAGATTTTGGTTTGTAGTTTGCTGTCACAGATCCTGCAGGAGCTCCTGTGCAAATTCCCGGTATCCTTAGCGATCCAACAGAGATAAATAAACCTTCGTAGCGTTTAAATACGGTTAGCACAAGTCTGTTTTCCGTAATGAGCACGAAATTCGAAAAATTTGGACAACTTTTGAGCCCATAGGAGCAAGCCCGAAATCTGATCACTTGGAACGCTGGAACCATGATCTCGCTGAGGGTGCTTAAGTTGTATACGAGTATTCGATGAAAGTTTATAAACCCTTTTTTGTTGATTGCAGGTATTAGTATATATGCTTGCTGCTTTTTCGTTGTTTTTTCTATTTTGAGTTGATCGTTTATGATGAAATTCTGCAAAAGATCAGTGTAGTGCTCTGCAACATTCAAGCTTCCGATCAGGCGTAGCGAAGAGTAAATAGAGTGCTCAGAAGGTTTAGAAATAATATAGTCTTCGCTGTATATCTGGTTTGGCAATGTTGCAGTCTTTTTTATTTTCTTCCGAGGCACAGCGTCAAACTCCGATTCGTTATCTGCTTTCCAAGTTTTAAAATTCATTGTTGAATGTTATTCCCTAATTGTTTCCCTTCCTTGAAAAAATTCTCATTTTTTTTTTTTAAATAATTTATCGCTTTTATCTGTGAACAATATTTTGACACCCGCATTTCGTTGTATTTGCAAGTTTCAGAATTACATAATATGAAACAAAGGAGAATAAATTATCAAGGCTTAATGTTGAGGGATTTTCCATTATTGCCACCTCGACTTGTTTCTACACAAATCTGTTGATAAAACAGTATGTATAAAACTGTGAAGATTTCTTTGGCCAACATCGTTGATAAACTTAAAGCTTTTTGAATATGCGTGGAGTTTGCATTTCA
>ENA-UOTZ01000108-UOTZ01000108.1-compost-metagenome-genome-assembly--contig:-NODE-108-length-61225-cov-16.458952_pt1 | contig 61225 bp, 31 predicted proteins | sample MGYA00238144_ERZ746983 | MGnify/ENA primary metagenome ERZ746983 (study PRJEB28759, sample SAMN06268863) | compost metagenome | isolation source: single cell | place: USA: California, Emeryville, Joint...
TGTAATTCTTGAAACTCTAATACAACTGAAACTATAGGCATATTATGCACAGCTGAAATTTAGGAATAAGAATATATATATCAGCACTGAATGCCTAATGTAACTAGCTGCTAACAATCTATTTCAAAACTCCTTTGACATTGTCGTATTCAGGTTTTATGTGCTTTCTCCTCCTACCTTTTGATTGATCTGAAGTGGATGATCTGTGAATATTGATAAAGCAGATGAGGTTACTTTGTCTATGATAGTAGTTGGTCCATTCACCTCCTTCGTTTGAGTAGTAGTCCATTGGATACACTTGATTGAAAAATTAATAGATAAGGCAATTGAGAGGAATACCATCTTTCCATTCAGCTTTTTTCAATAATACGAATAACTCGTAAGGGGTTAAGAGGGGTTTGCTATAAAAGGTACCCCAATCTATCGAAAGCCTTGGGCATGCCAATTGTACCCACACGTCCACTTCACTGTCAGCAAAATTGATGATTTAGGCTTGTTGTCATATTTGAAGAAAATCAGTACTCGCTAAACATTCCCAATTGATGTTCATAGATTTCTGAGATCATTAAAACAATGGATGGAATTCCATTTTCATCGAGGGCTTTTTGTATCCTCTGTTATAAATTATGGGATTAGAAGAGCAAATTCTAGATAATGTTTTAACCTCAAGTATGTTGCGGCTGCCTTGGCGTCCAAGTATTCCAAAAGCGATTCCCACTCTTTTTGGCTTTTGAACTTTATTTATTTCTGCCAATCTCGTTTCTTTCATTTTAGTAATTGCATACTTTTCAATCGTAAAAGCCTATATTTCTCTAAGGTCATGCGCTGCTGCGGAGATATTTAAGCACCTTGTTGTAGGGGTTGTATTGATAAAATGTGAGTGTAGGATTAGCAATCATAGCTGCTTCCATATGAAACCTTCCGTCGGCAACAAAAACTACAATAGGAGGTTTTTCGAAAGAACTTGCATTTAATGATGGCGAAGTGCAGCCCAGTACCTTAGCAAATTGATGGTTTTTGATAAGATTCATGGAAAAGTATAGATGGAATTACTTCGCCTCCTGATCGTGGCTTTTCTTGAGGCACTTTTACATTCTTGTAGCCTTCCTAGAAAGTTGAGTTAATTCAAAGCTCCAAGAGCTCGAAAACCTGTTCCAATTTCTCTTTGGCCACAAATATTGCTGTATTGAATTGGATGGTTCCCATCAAGATTATGCTTTTCGAAAAAAAATTAGTATTATTATTATATTAGGATTGAACTTCGAATGTTACTTTGTGGATTTGTCGGGAAAATTTAATAGCATAGTTTTGGTAAAATGCTCCATTTCAAACATGATTTCCACGAAAACGTACATTGGCTTTAGGACTGTTTCTTCAATAGGGACGAGGCAACTATGTCCTGCGTGGCATGATAGTGAGCAAAATGAATTATGAAATATCTACCATAGTGGACAATAAAATCACAGCCGAGTGTTTCCGCACTTAAATCATCAATACAGCAGGCACCAAAAGTCACATCCCCCATGATTAAGCATTCCGAATTGGTAAAATGACTTAGCAAATCGCTAATTATGCAGGCAAACATTTGCAATCCTTCAGGGAATTGTAGTGCGATCGTAAGATGCTATTCATATGTAAGTCTATGAATAATACAATTTCTACTTCTTTCTCGAGCTTCTTCTTGACTTCTCGAATACGCCAAATAGTTTTGTGGATTTCAAAATTATAATTGGCTGGCAGAACGCTGATAGCATCGTTCAATTCTTTGTCATTTAAGATGTCTTCTGGAATCTAACTTCCTATTAGGCGATTGATACAAAATCCAATTACTCCTGAAAAAATTCGCTTCTGAACTTCATTCTTGGTTTCAACAGGTCGAAGGAGGATCGTGTCATTCTTACTGTCAGGCTTTGTGTCTTGACTTTGAGGCTCCATTTGATTAAAATTATTGGAAAAATTATCCTTGATTTAGATTTCTATTCAATCGAACTCTTTGTGTCAAAATATTGATACGACGCACTTATAGTCTCGCAAATGAAAGCGCAACAACGTCAATGAAATTTTTTCACTTGCTCAGCCAGAATTGAGAAAACTAGAGCTTTCTCATCAACTAAATTTGATTATAATTTCATGGAGATGTTTTCCGTGGATTGCACAATCCTTTGCTTCATTGTTTTACCTCACAAATTGCAGATATTCTTTTGAAACATCTCCCAAATTATTGCACACAGAACAAAATGATACTGAACATATTCTAAATTATTGTCGAACATCAGAGCTGAATATAATTGCAAAACAAAAATTAGTGCGAAAAATCAAAACCTGGGACATGCTGTTAGCAACTGAGCATATAGTTCGATTTTCTTTACTAGCAGGATAAGAAGTCGACTGTTCTTGTGAACTGGTTTATCATCTTTTATCATTTCATTATCATTATCATTGAACTTATTAGGAGAGTGACACAAACTTCCTATTAGCGAAATATTTTTTGGATCCTCTGAATTTGAAAATACTGGGCTTGCTGTTCAACATTGAGTGAGATGTGTTGTGTTGTACATACTAATGCTGCAATCTAATGTTCATTTTTTCATAAAAAATAAAATTGATCTCCTGAAATCATAATCTTTGTGCTAGTTCTGAAAGTGGTGAAGCCAGCATTATTAAGAATTCTCTTCCTGAGCTATATACAAAATTACCCATGTGTATATATCTATAATTACTCATTTGCTGATAGTAAATTTAATTCTTCAATATATAGATGTGGGTGATGATAAATTTTTCATTAGCAATGTTCGACACTAGTAAATTATTGATATACAAACTTTTAATGAAAGCAACTTCCTTAATCTAACTTGACGACACTGCTTTCCTGGTCGAAATTTTCTCCTCCCAATTTTTTTCCAGTCATTTTATCCTCTTCGATTTTCCCCGAACTTCTCCATTTATCTATGGACTTGCTATTCTCATTTTTTTCAAATTTCTTGGCTGTTTCTTTTAGCATTTGCTGTAAGTGTAGGTGTTCATTCCATGAGAAATGATAATTATCTAGAGGTTTTATTGTTGATGATCTCGGGTTCGAGTGAGTTTCATAAGTTTTGATGACCTCAGCGATCTCTGATTCAATTGGAAGTTCAACACTTACTTTGGTCTCGGTCTTGTTTGTTAAAGATGTCTTATCTAGGATGTTCAGATTCATTTCTAGTGCTTCCAGCGTGTCCTGCATCCGATTCGCAACTTTTTTGCTTTCTTGGGCCTCTAATCGAAAGGCGGCTAAGTTTTTCTTTGTGTTGTATATAATCTGCTCTAAATTGGCCTTTTCATCTGTTGCTTTCGTGATTTCAATTTTCATTTGAGTCACTACAGGTTGGAGGGATTTAAATTTGTTGACCAACATCTCATGCTCTCCAGTTTTAGCTGCATATTTCTGTTTCTCTTCAGCAATAATTCCTTCCAATTCCATAATTTTGGAGAGATAACGTTCAATATTATTTTTGAGTTCTGAGATATACATATTTGACTCGTGCAATTGAAATTCCAGTCTACCTTTTTCCTCTTCTAGATTCCTAATTTGTCTAGAATAGTCTTGATTTTGAGTCCGAAGCTCAAAAATAAAAGTCTCATTGTGGGCTATTGTTGTTTCAACAGTTTCGATCTGCTGCGAGAGTCTTTGAATATCTGCGTTTTTAAACTCTAGGTGCTTCTCCAATTCTTTGATTTGAACTTCCTTTTCTTTCTGCAGCTCATCCAGCTCCTCTCTCAATCCTTCCACAGTGCTTTCCTTTTGTTCTAGGGCCACTTTTAGCTCCTTAACTATTCCCTCAAATCTCTCGATCTGTTGTTCGAGGGTATTTTGATATTCGCTATTTTTTGTATCTTTTTTCATGAGATCTTCGCTGAGCTTTTCTTGGAAAAGAAGTTTTTCTTGAGCTTGAGCGAGTTCCGACTTGGATGCCTCTAGCTCTGCAGTCAAATAAGGAAGTTGTTGTCCAAGCTTTTCAATACATTCGCCTTGCTTTTTGACTACATTTTGCTCTTGCACGTACTTTTCACGTGCTAAATCCAATTCTGATTGAGCCAGCAAAAGTTCCTCTCCGAGCCGTTCTCGCTCATTTTCCGCTTCCAAAAGCCTGGTTTTAGTCTCATTCAGTTCCACTACCCGCGCACCGAGTTCTTCATTTGATTGCTGGAGTCTTTTCGATAGATCTGCATTCGAAGTCCTCAACTCGATCAATTTAGTAGTGACTATTTTGAACTCTTCTTTGAGGTGGATTAAGCTCATCCGGAATGACTCCTTAGTGACAAAATCGCTAAAAGGTATTCTCTTTCTTTCAGTGATCTCAGTGCAAATTAATTCATAGAATTCCTCAAGCTCGGGTTTTAACACTTGCAAAGAGATCATTTGAGTTTCATATTCTAACTTCAAAAGTGAGAAAGCTGCTTCAAGACTTGCTTTTTCTTCTCTTATCTTTACTAGTTCGGCTTCTTTTGTGGCAAGCTTATTTTCAATCTCTGTGTCTTCGAATTTACTCTCAGCAAATTGTTTTTGTGAAGCCTTTTCGAAGTGCTCTGAGATATCGCCTCCACTTTCTCTCTCCGGTTTTAATTTAATTACTTGCTCTTTGTGTTCAAGACTCTGATCTCGCTGTACAACACTCTGTTCTTGCAGGTTGGTATTCTCTTTCTTGAGCGTTTCCATTTGTTTTTGCAAGTCTTCCTTGGAGGATTTTAGGGATTCTATTTGCTGCACCAAAGTTTCTTGCTCCTTGATGCTGCTTTGCTCAAACTCAAAATACTTATTTTCCAGCTCTTGATACTTTTGCTGCTCATATTTAATGGCTTCCAGCAACTCGTCTCTTTCTTTTAGGATCTTTTGCATTTCTGACTTCAAAAGAGAAAATTCATGCTTCCATTGATCATAAAGAGAGTTATTTTCCTCATAATCTGACCCTTCGATATTTCCCTCTTCATGTCCTTCATGAATGTTTTCTGAGGCATGTGCATCGAATTTCATATGTGAGAATTCTTCTCGCAAATTTTCTTGAGCTTCATCAAAGCTTTTAAGCTCATTCAAGAGATTTTCATGACTTTCAACATTCCCCTGCTCAATTTGATTAATAAGATTCCGGACAAGCTCACACTTCTTATCAAAGACGGTTTCCAGCTTCTTAAGTTTATGGATTTTCTTCCTTACAAGCCTGTTGCGGACATTCATTTTTTTCTTCTCATTTGCGATATCCGACATCTCGTCAACCTCCCCTTTCTGTTGTAAATCTTCTAACAAACTTAAAAATTTTTCAAGTTTCTCTTGACCAAACTCATCGATGAGAGAAGGATCATTTAATATTTTTTCTGGATCAATTTGCAGCATCTCGATAGATTTTCTGATTGTATGTAAATGCTTTAGAAATCTTTTTGTTTTAAGGTTTTACCCAACAAGTTTCTTGTATTTATATTTTTCAGAATAAATAATACTGTTTTTTCAATTTAATTTACAACTCCACAAAGGAATATTCGAAGATACTCCATCGAAATTCTCTTAATCTCAGTAAATACTGATGGACAATTATGATACATTAAAGAATCAGAGAAAAATATTGCCATCACATCTATTCCCTCGGTCTCTCAGCCTAAGTGATTCTTAAATTAATTGGCGTAATGTTGCTAGAACAGCCGTTACATGGACTAAAATTTGTGCTCCGAGGGATCACTGATTTGTGTCGAGAGAATGTCGCTGTTCCTTATAGCATGATCTACAATAAATTGATCGAGAAATCATTAGATGACGCATTATAGTTCAATTAAATATAAAACTTTTTGAAGTTGTATTATGTCATTTAGTATTTTGGCTGAGGAGGGCTCTGCGGTCTTCTAGGCTTCCTCTCCTCCTGATTTGTTTTCTCTTCAATATGGTCGAACTCGATTTTTCACATCAGGTTCGTCAAGAATGCTTGCTGTGAACCTTAGCAATAATGAGTGACCACCAAACAGGAATAAATTGGTTTCGTTCGGAACCCATAAGATTGTGCTTAGAAGACCATTTTAGCTACTTCTATCAGCATATTCTGATAGATAGCATCCTTGCTATAATAAGGGATAGTTTAGGCAGAAAACCTGCGACAACTTTTAAAGAAATAATAATATACAACCTTGCTATCAATTGAGAATGAGTTTATCAAATATATTTGAGAAGAAATTAAGTGTTTTACAGACCCGTTCAATGGTAACCTACTCAGAGCATTCCTCCACTTCCAAATTTTTTCACATCACAAACACAGAAATTATCGTATTCGATGTTTTAATCCTTCTTTCAATCATGTATACCATTCAGAGTCAATCCTAAACATACCTCTACAATAATTTAAATCTGAAAAATTCTTTTGAGAATAATATATGTCAATGGCCTTGGTCAGTAGATGTAATTCACTGAAAAAATGACTTGGATTTATTCGACTAGCAACAAATAACTTTGTCTAACTTCATAAGTACAATGTAATTCTAGAGGCAATCGAATGACGCAAAAGTATATTATTCAGAGAGGTGCGTATCGGGAAGAGCAAAAAAAAAAAATCTGAATATTTCTACAATTAAACACAGTTGCAAAGACTAGAGAGTGAGAGATTGAAGAGAGAGAGAAAAAAAAAGAGGAATCCAGATATGAAACGAAGAGAAGCATGCTCTTATTGCTAGCCTCTAAAGCATTTGCATTTCAAAATCGACACTAATTGTCGCACAATGATACATTCAAACAAAAATCCTCTTTATTCTGAGTTGATGAATATGTATATTCGAGAATGTTGGGTATTTATATATGACTGGAATACGAAATCCTCTATTCACCAGAAGGCCAGATATGAAAGATTTAATATTAAAACTTTAGCTATTGATGCTATTCTCGTTGAAAATCATCTAAAAATATTTTTTGTCAGTTCCATATTGATAAGTTGATAAATATGTTGTCTCGAAGAAGGGACCTGTTTTGGTATAGTGGTCTTCAAATACATCTTTTTGCGAACCAGGCTTGTTCAATATATTTTTTTTACAGGCATTAGAGAGCATAAGAGCTATTGTAGGAATGAACAAGATGGCTTGAATCATGAGCAAGAATAACGCTACCGCTAAAACAGGCGGCAACGCCCCCCCTGTCGTAAATAGATTTAAGTATCCTCTCCAGCTTTCTAGAGCGAATCTGGCATCAAAAAGAGCGAATCCACTTAGAAGGAGAAGTAGCATTCTGTCAAAAACTCTGATACATTCGAATGCAAGAACTGCATCGTTTTCTCTGGGAAGCCCGTAGTACCTTGCGATCAGGTGTTTATCAATTCGTATAAATAAATACTGGACCAGGAAGCAAACGGGGATAAGCAAGGGATAGATCATATAGAGGGTTGTCGCTAGGGTCAATGGCAAGTAGAGCGAAATAATGCGTCTTTGAAAACTCAATTTGGGTTTTGCGAAAAATTCTTCTGCTTCTCGTTGGGTTAGTGTGTTTATGCCATTGATGTTCACCTGTCGTCTTTTCGACCGCGTTAAGATATACTCTTTAGTTGCTGCGTAGATGTAGAATAGTACGTTTGAAAACATCATTGAAGCGAAAATTTTTGTATAAACGTGGACTTCTTGAAAGTCATTGCTAATGACATAGGCCCAAGGACTGAAGTTAAATATAAACAGATCACAAATTAGTAAGTATTGGAACTGGAACTTCTCTTGTGCGGTCAAACTCTTAAATCTGACCACTCTTGCGGCAATCTTTCCAACACCTCTGACGACCAGCCCGAAAACAAATTGAAGAGTAAAGATGACCAATTGAGGTTTCTGGCGTAAAATATCAGTAGTAGCAACAATGCCTAGATTGATTCCACAAAATGCTAATATAACGAGTAGAAGTAAAATGACTGCAAAAGCTTTTTTGACACTTCTGCTTCTTTCTGAATAATCTAAATTACTCCACAGTAGTTTCCCCGGCTCAGGAAGAGTTTGTATCTCAACTCTGCGTCCATTTAAACCAGGTATGAATACGCTTCCAAAGAGTCCAAGACATTTGGATCTTCTTGATTTAAAAGTCCGTTTGACATAATTACGCATTTGGATTGTTTCAAAACAAACTATCGCACATCCAGTAAAATCTGAATCAGAGTCCTGTCTAATAGCATTTTCAATATCCTGTTTTATCTCCATGGTATTCCGACGGTTCACTTCAAGCAACTCTTCTTTCAAATCATTGGTAATTAACACACTTGACGCTGATTGTGCTTCTTCTTCGTCTTGTTGCTGCTGTTGCTTGACAGCCTTCATTTTAGGATCCGCTTTTTCTAATACATGCCTTTTAGATTCGCTTATATGCTTTTGAATTGTAACACCCTCTCTGACACGAATCATCCCTTTGACAGTAATCTTGTTCTGCTCTGATTGAGGAAATTTCTCCTCAAAATACTCCTTAATTTCGTCCTGAGATGTCGTTTTCGTGAGACCTCGGATCAATAGACAGAATTTTTTCTCTGAGTATGCTAAATATTTGAGTTCTGGTTCAACATCGAAGACCAAATTCTCTTTCGTAGTTTTCAGGTATTTGAGTATGTGATAAACCCCAATAGCATGTATTAATAATCTTATGATCCGGAAAGGAGCCTCGTAATTTTGAACACAATTGAATGTTAGACTTTTAGACCAAGTGAATTGGGAGTGTTGACACATCAACGCAGCTGCCAATTCTACAACCAACATTTGGAAAAAGATAATCAACCAAATTCGATTGAAATAAGAGATGATCTTGAAGTAGATTTCATAGGCTAGTGAAAATTTTCCAAATTCTTTGTCTGCCGAGTAAGTGTTCAACAGAGCAGACGGATTGTCACCCTTGTAAAGAGGTTTTTGCTTAGCTTTCTGCTTTGCTATTTCAATATCTGCAGGAACAGTATACCATGGAATTACTTTGTTTACTTTCAGATTGTTCTCATCAACATCAGACAGGGTATCTCTATATTTCATCCTTGCTTCAACTTTTTTTCTGAGACTATCAGCCCATGAATTTTGACTCACTATTACAAATTGAACTCGTTGGAAACGAGGATCAAGGAGAGTTGCGGGAACCTGACTAATAAAGGGCACTGGGTTGCTCATTATTGGGCCAGGTATGTTAGTTTGTGCTGGCGAGATATATCCGAGTGGTTTTAGTTGATAGGTAGGTGCTAAAATTCTCGCTGGTTGCTGTGAATGTAAAATTTGTGGTTGTTGTTGGGAATGTAGAATTGAAGGTTGCTGCTGCAAGTGGGACTGGTAAAATAGAGGAGCAGCTTTCTGGTGAGGGTGAGACAGATGCTTCGGCTGATAGAGTGGAAGAGCAGATGACTGATGACCCTGAAGAAACGGTTGCTGGGCATTTTGGAAATTGGGTATTTGAAATCCTTGAGGAACTGGTTGTTGTTGATAGAGAGGAGAGTTTGGCTGCTGAGCCCCTTGAAATTTTGGTAATTGAGAACCTTGAGGAACCATCTGCTGTGAGACTGCAGGAAAGTACTGTTCAGAAAATTGTGGAACTGTCTCCTGTTGGCCGTCAGTAGCTGGTTGAGTATCATTTCCGTTGTCTTTCGGTAATTCGTCAGAAGAATTCATTTTTCGTTCAAAAATTTATTTAGGAATTATGCATTTTACTTCTTGATTATTTTAACTTAAGAGATTCTATTTACGCAATTGTCAGCATTTATTACTTGATCTTTTACGACATAAAATAAAATGAGCTAGCCTCTTTTTATCAGCGCAATTGTTAGCAAAAAGGTCTTTATACTGGGAAGCATACTCCATGAACAACTTTTTTTCCAACTCACTTCACAGCGTCCGATTTAGCAATTAATTGTTTGATATTTAGAAGGAAGAAGAAACCAATTTGAAACGCCGCAACCAATTTCTTAAAATGGTAAGAAGAAAGTTTGTTAAACACAAGGACATTGATATTTTGTCACAAAAAAGTCAAAACTGAGAATATTGAAATCTCTCCAAGTTGAGATAGCCCGATTGATTTAAAAGTTGACTTCGCTGTGGAACTATTTGACAAAGGAATAGTGTCTTTCAATTTTCTTTTTTTTGATTGTTAATGAGAAATATGCATGTTTTGTATAGGACAAGTGGGCCCAAAGATCAAAATGTATATTTATCTCAAATATTTAATTTGAATTGAGCAACGTGAAAAGTGCCATGAAGTGAAAACTATAAGATAGTAATCGAAACTCTCAATTTCGAATTCGCTCCCTATTCAATATGTAGCTCCGAAACACTGCTTGCACCGAAGATACTTGTGTCTACGCTATTTTTATTAGCGATTCTCTGTCTTATCAGAGCATTCTTCATGATAGCGTTTTTCGAATTGAGAGGTACGTTGTCGATCGATCCGATCATTGAAAATTCTACATTTTTAGAATAGCATTCTTCATCTTCAGCTTCTGGTATGACTGATTTCTCGCTTAAGATTCGATCCTCCACGACTGATAGGTCGTTTGCTTTCTTCTTGTTGCCCCGAATATCTAAAATAAATATGTAAGGAAAAGCGATTAAGGATTGAAGATTTTACGGGCCGCAACCTTAGATCCAACGTTTTTGACGGAGATTTCAGATTCCATTACTGAACTCATCGTTGAAGGGAGGCGAGAATATTTGCTAATCTCTTCTTGTCTCCTCTGAAGTTTGTCTTTTTGCTCTGCTTGCTGAGAGGTTGCTGTGAGCACAAGTCAACATCCATTTTAATCGTACCTTTTTTAATTCTTGCTCTTTCTTGGCTTTAAGAATCTTGTTTGAATTCTGTTTGATTCTTTCCATGAAAGCTTTTGATTTCTCCTTTTTTTCGATTGCTCTCTGCTGTGCAAGTTCTTCTTCTTTTCTGGCTTTCATCTAAAAAGATCATTAATTCATCATACTCTCAATGAATTTTGATCACATTGACATTCTCGCTAATCGGTCTGAAATTCTCTTTTTCGCAATGAGTCTTGATAAGAGAGAGGGGTAGATTAGAAACAACATCAATTTTGAATTTGGAGCTCAAGTCAATCTCGCCATTTTCGACTCTGATCATTGAGGCTTTAGCAAAGTTGTTTTTTAGAGGAAAGTTGATTGTTTTGTTTGAAATTTCTGATAATAACGTTAGCTAATCAAACGAATTAGAGCCCAAAAAGCTGTTAATCATCTATTCAAAATTTTCATACTATCTATATACAGTTAAACCTTTTTAATTTTTGTAATGAAGTGTGATGAAAATACCATACCGATAATCCATGCAGTAGCGCGAAAAGAATGAGATCAATTGATCTCTCTCTCTACAATTTCATAAAGTTCAATTTGATCCGCCTGAACGAGTCACATTGTTAATTCAATGTCTACTTCCCAGCTGTTAACAAGTTGTATTAGATGGACATTTAGCGAATATTTTTGAAAATACTCCCTGAGCAGAAGTAGCCAATAAATGTTCTTATTTCACTATTTATTTATTTTTGATTCGAGGCATAGCTTACGGGCAATCTAAGAGGTGGATGTGAATCTACAGGAGCTCGATCAATATGTTTGTTCATTGATGCAGGTTTAAATTTATTGATATATTACGATAACATGTATGCGAACCCGAAACAGCACGTTAATGTTCCCTAATTTACTTTTTTTGTAGATTGTTCTGACGGTTGGGTTATCTTTTCTTCTCCTCGTTTTTTGTGCTTTTGTCCGAATCCTTTAGGAATTTATGAAAAAAGTATTGATATGCCAAAAGCTACCTGTGATTTGGAAGAATAGGAATCCTCCAATAGACAGAATGATTGGAATGTAGTTCATGGAAGCCAAGTATTTGAGTCCACTCTTCAAATCAAGCAAATAGAACATTATTCCGGAAGTATTGAAGAAGAAGTTTGAGAGGAGTCTATTCAAACAGAAAACAGGTGTAAGCAGAGGCTTTTTTTGGAGAAAAGATTTTTTGTTTACATAGCGAAGAAGGTTCTCATCCATCCAGGAATGAATTTTAGAGACTCTTTTGCTCTGAAAAGGTACTTGGAGTCAACTATGACTATTGCAAATTGGAGATATGCAATGAAGTACATAGGATAATATCCATGCCACACCGCTGCCAGAGCCATGGTTGCTGAGGGATCACAAATCAGGTTTTATGATATTTCAAAAATATCTATTACCATAGGTTGCTAGTTCTTGTCTTGCAGCTCTCGTTTTAGGATTTGGACTGTTGCCAAGCACTCTATCGTAGCAATATCTTTTCAGCCAAGTCTGCGTATAAATGTTCCACAACTACGAGTCCAAATTTACAATGATGACAAAATGAAGATTGTAAAAAAAGTAGATACGTCGACTTTTTTCTTCAAATCATTGACCAACTCAAGTCCAGGCTCGACAGTTCGAATAGCGTTCCACTGATGCTCACCCTGTTTATTAACACCATTATAGCTGAATCCAGACGCATCGACTGCTAATTGGCTGAGCATCCATCCGGCGTAGTATCTGAATTTAATGAAAGTGATCGTGAAGTTCGAGTAGAACAATCTAAAGAGGAAAGAATGCTTTTCGAAGTCTTCAGTTCTGATATAAGAAGCGTTATATTTAGGCAGAAGGGTTGCTGTGGAGGCCATAAATATGGCAGCAAGCAAAGCTGTTTTGAGTGAAGGTGCCAAAGTGGATGGAATTTTAGCATATCTATTCCTTTTGTAGATGAAATCCATCAACTCCTGATAATCGAAAGTAGGACCGACGAGAGGTCCTAAGAAGAAATAGATATAGACATAATAATCAAGGATGTTAGGGAGTCCAGGAATTCTGCGACTGAGCTGGTCCGGATTTAGCTCTTCATCCTTGCGATATCCATCCGCAACATTCCAGGCAAAAGAAACAGTTTTAATGCAAATAACCATCAGGGCTGCACTTTTATTGATCGACCATCCTCCATGTTCTAAAAATGACAAAATACGAGTTAATTAAAGGTAATGAGTAATTAGTGAGTTTACCTTCAATCATTCTCATAATATGCGCATATGACAGATAGCCTACACTGAAAATCATGACAGGCACTGGACTGGCTTTTTTCAGAGCGAATACAAGAAGGTATGCAATTAAAGCCATAATGAAGCAGTGCACAACGCCCTCTATTTAAGTTATTCGCAGTCCATGAGAGATTTCTTACCGATATCGTAGATTGCTACTGTCAGAAACAGTCCCAAGGAAACTCCAAATACTTTGCGGATTATTGGACTGTCGATCCCTTTAAATAAAAAGGACAAGGGGAAACAAAGTAGCTGTAAAGCGACAAAAAGCAGCTGATCTGAATGATTTTAGCATAAACTCATGACAGAGGGCTTACTTGCTGGTGTGTTCAATACTTTCTCAAAAGGCTCTAGGAGAAACTCGAAATTCACGATTCTTTGTGCCATCGGGTTACGTATTTTTTTTTTTAAGTAACGATAATAATTCTATTTTCAGCTTACATTCTGAATAATAAATTAAGATGTACGATTTCGAAGCTTTTTAAATTGGGTAGGAAAGTTACTAATGATATGGTGAGTGGTGGTATATATATCGAAATGGCAATTCCAGAGTCCAAGTTCTCATGAATCTATTCCAAGTTCTCATGAATCTATGCGAGAGAGCAATTTGATGCCTGACGATTTTTAGATGGCATATACTTTCAGAATATAGTGCCTGCGTTTGGGCATCCTCCATTTCTCGACTATTTCTTGTGAAAGTGAGTCAACCTGAATAAATATGTGCTACTCTCAATTGAATAGTGAATCTATATATCTATTCTGCTACTGCTTGTTATTGATGTTTTTTAAAAAAGACATGTTAATCTGTTTACATTCACAAGCTGCTTTTACAGCCTCTGTTTCGCAGAGGAATCTCCGATACATAAATACCGCCGGATAAATCGACAATTCTTTTGAGTAATAGTGCAAGCCACTTTTCAATTCTTATGGGATAAAAATAATTCTGAAGAAAGCCTCCTAAAATATTTTGCTCAAAATCAATGTATATCAATAGAGAGAGCCTTACACAACACAGTCAAAAACACATTAGATCTAAGAAAAATAACATTAGAGGATATTAAAGGTACGAAAGAATAAGTGTGAAAGCCACCCAACTTCAATTAAAATGAATTTCATGAATTGCAGTAAGAATCCGCTTTAGAAATTTTGACAGTTATATCTCATCTTAATTTAAAGATATGTAGTTAGAGTCAATTTTTGAAAAATACAAATTTCGATTTACACCCTTATGAGTACTGCTGATCGAGTTCTCGGTTTAGAGTCTAGAGCAATAGCCACTCTCAAAAGAGAAGTTAATTCCTTGTACAAACTTCTCCAAATGCGAATGCGTGTTGAAGGGGGGACTGGGAGAGAAGATTTAGCAAAGATCGGAAAACTTACTGAGGCTTTCCTCAGAAATAACGAAGAACTGAACGAATTGATTAGCGAAATGAGAGTTGAGCAGGCTAAACTGCAGGAATATGACGATATTGTGATAAGATTACAAGATCTGAATGTCGAAATGAAAGATCTAGAGAGACAAACTATGGATAAAGATGAAGAAATTTCGACATTGAAGAGAGAGATGCTTCAATTGAGAGAAGAATATAGCAAACGTCTTGACCTTCTGCAGAGAGAGCTTCGAGATGAGAAAGAGAATAATGTACAAGTTTTCCAAAAGATCCAACAGAATGAGGAAGAGTTAAGACAAAAGAACTCTCTGATTGAAAAGCTTAACGTTGAGAAGGAAAACATGAAACGACAGCAAACAGCACTTATGGCTCAGATGAAGAGATCCGAAAAATCAAACACAAATATTGAATTTATGGAGAAGAAAATAGAAGAAATGAATCTGTCAGTATCCAAAATCAGGGAACAATATGAGCAATCATTGGAAGAGAAGGACAATGAGATCGAACATTTGAACCGAAGGATCAAAATTCTCGAAAAAGAGTCAGAATTAAATGAGGATTACAAAAACATTTTTTCAAAGTCCGATAGATCAAGGTTAAGTCCTTCTCCTTAATTCTCATTGTTAAGATAATCCACAAAAGGTTACTTTTCAAGAATTTTTTTTACAGTTAATTGATGTGCTTTATTTATGTGTATGATTCTGATTCTAGACTAAATCTCAAACACTGCTTATGATCAAGAGAGGCGATGTCTTAATTTGAATCGTTTTAAAACATCTAAAGTTGTCTGTCAATACTTATTGCTTACGTTGCTTCTCGAATATATTATAGTTTACTAAGTAGGCCTCATTTGAAAGAATATTAGTTGGGTCGAGATTTAAGAGATAATTCACTTCAGAATTGTGCAAAGGAGATATAATTTGAGCCTACCTGAAAAAAAATCGCCAAGGATGTTACATATAGATATATATTTTTCCCTCGAAATACTTTCTACATTAGCTGCTTTGTAAGAATTAAAGAAGTTAGTTATTTTCACTAACATCACAAGTCTCCCTAATTTAAGATCAAAAATTCAATCCTTAACATTGCTATTGAGGGGAGCTCTAACCAGTACATCTGATTGAAAAGAGATGAATAGCTTCTAGTGCTCTACTTTCTAAAACATGAAGGTAGTGCTAATAAAAATTTTTAATTTTTCTAATGAAAATTGTGCCATTTTGCACGAATATAAAGGATTTTGCTCCACAAAGTGTGCAAAGTTTATGTGGTCAATATGTAAGGATGCTGATCAAGATATACCGAAAACAAATGACCAACGATTTCTACCAGAGTAAAAGAAGAGAATCAATTTAGTTTGTACGCGACATGGATCTCAGTTTACCCAGCCAATGGCTAGTTGCACAAAGGACCCAGCTTTCTTTCAATTTTGTGCATGAATAGCGATGACTGGGAGGTTGATATGCAAAATCATATTGAATAAAGTAAAGACTGTAAAAGGAAGTTGAGAATTCTTTGGATGCTTTCATTAAAAACGCATTCATTAACTTCCATGAATTTTGCTTTGAAAATGGTTCTGGATCATTCTGCAATTTTTCCTTTCCTAATATATTTCAAATTATTCAACAGAGCATTTATTGAAAAAAAGAGCAGTTTCATTCTCCTGGAGGTTGAAAAGGACTCGCTCTTCCATAACAACTTAGGACTATTTTTCTGAATTATGTAATTTTTGAAGTTTTAACAAATATACATTCTATAATTGCTCACTGGTTAAAGGTAAGTAAGTAAGCAAGTTTGACAATGCCAAATGAAAAAGCAAACAATTATAATAGGTTTTAAATTAATATTGCTATCAAAAAATTTGTTTTGCATATCAAATCAAAATTTTTCTTGGCAGAAATATGGCCATTTATTTTGTTTTCAAAGGGCAACTCCGTGTGATGGAGAAGATTCCAGAAAACTTGCAAGAACTGCACGATTTGCTCAATAATCTATTTCCTATCACACTTCCTAAACATTATAATGCATACTTCTACGATAATGATGGTATTAGACAAAAATTATCGAGTCAGGAAGAGTTCACGGAGTTTTACTCCTTGAAAGATGTTCTAAAACCATTGAAAATCGAAATTGAAGACGCTGATGAACAGAGAGCCGAATCTTCCAATCAGACCAACTATGATAGCATATCTCGAGCATTGTTCAAGTATCGACCGTCGCCGGCTCCTTTGAGAAATTCTTCGGCAAAACCATTATATGATCAAAATACTCAAGATTCTCAAATGAAAATTGAAGAGGAAGAAAAGAAGTCAAGCCCTCTAAAACCTGCAAAGCTTGAAGAGAACGATGACCTCTCAAAAAACTCTAAAGTTAAAGAGGAAGTGAGGGAAACCATCAAAAAAGATGCCCCTTATATCGCAACGTTGGTTGCTGCGTTCCTTGAAGAGCAAGAGCGAGGTGCATTGGAATATTTGAACCCGAAAAACTCTGGTGGTCAGCTTCCGAAGAGGAGACCAAAAATTAACACAGTCCATAAGAATGTGAAATGCTCCGTTTGTGGGGTGTTTCCTATTGTCGGTGTAAGATATTGCAGTACTCTGCTCGACAATTTTGACATGTGCGAGTCTTGTGAAGAAAGTGTTGATCATCCCTATCCTCTGATTAAGATCAAGGTAGAAGCCGAGGATCTTCCTAAAGTGGAAAAGACAAAAAGCAATTCTAAGGTAAGAAAGGCATCTGAGGAGGGCCAAGAACATAAAGATGGGAAAAAGCTCAGTATGGAGAGTCTTTTTTCAAATTTGTCTCTCAACGATATTGGGGAGCTTGCCAATCGGCTGGCTAATGAAAAACAGAGCGAAGCTTCAGGGGAAATGTCCAGTCTTCTTGAAAAGTTCAATAAATTCAGACTAAAAAATTCAGCAAGGAACGTTGAAGAGGGAGATGTGAAAATTAGTCCTGATGCTAACGGAGAATATAAAGATAAAAAAGATGAGACAATAAAAATGAGCAATCTAACTCCTGGCTTTTATAGCCACGATACCAAAACCCAGCAAGAAGATGTCTCATTAAATGATGATAGTAATGAGGATATCAATTTGTTGCTGAAAGTATTGAAACTCGAAATGCAATTCCCAGACCTGAAATTCGAATATATTTATGATTTTGTTTCGAAGAATCGAGAAAAGAGTGACTTGGAGTTAGTGAAAATAATTCAAAGTAAGAATTAAGTAACCTATATCTATAATATTATATACTATTTATTTCACTCTTGAACTATTCAAACTGTTTGTAATGAGATAATGTATTTAGTCTAAATGAAAAGCTCTTTATATCCATATATCTCACTGGAACTATATATTGAGGGAAATTCTTTCAAGACTTAAAGTTACTTACCGAGTTTTTTTTTTTTCAAAAACAAAAAAAAAGGATTTCAAAATGATTAAGGGTACATTAGTTAATCATCAGCTATGTGCTCCCAATTACTCATGTTTGGTAGTTCCACGTAGTTATCACTCTGATCGCCTTTTGTGTCAAGATATCTTCTGAGTGTATCATAGGGTAACTGATAAATTGCGCCCAAAGCAAGAATACAAGCAAAACTGAAACCGAGAAGTGGAATTTTGGCGCCTAAATTCAGGAGTGCAATGCAGAACCATGGCATAAGGCTCGTTCCCAACCTCCCCATAGAAGCCGTGACACCAACACCGGTGGTACGACAATGAGTTGGATATAGTTCTATAGATAGCAGCAGCAGTATCGCCAGCATTATCCTCATCAAGAAACGCACACTAGCGATCAGCAAGACAAGTAGACTGGTTGTGCTTATTGATGAGAGGAGTAGAAGCAAAAAGCTGGCGCCAGCACACCAAAATAGTGATTTCCTTCTTCCGAAAAACTTTTTTTCAATCATGATGAACGCTGCAAAGGCCGAAGGGAGTTCTCCGAGTACTGCTATGGTAATTCCCCATAGATCTGTGCCAACTGCTTTGTCATCTGTCGAAGGGCCAGCTAAGATTTCCAAAATCTCAGGGAGAATAAAAATCGTACCAAAATAAATAAAGCTCACAGAAAATAATGTAGCACTTAAGCTAAGCGTAATCGGTTTGTACTCGCTCCTCAAGAGAGAAAAAATGGATTCAACCTCTTCTTTTTTATACACCGTCATTTGCCACCTCCTCATATCCTCTGTAATTCTCTCATCAAATTCAACGAAATCATCATCATTCATATGGCCAATCTTATTTAATATTGCAATCCCTTCTTCAACCCTACCCATCACTATTACATATCGAGGAGACTCAAATGTAAAGAAATAGACCCCAATCCAACCAAGTATCGTTGGAGCATAGCTCCATAAAATCATTTGACGCCAGTTTTGATTTAGGGGATCTGAAAGGACAAACCAAGAAATGATGCAGCCATAAAGCTTCCCAAAAGATGTGAAGAAAATAGATAATATGACGGCTTGACCTCTCCATTCAAGTGGCATAATTTCTGAAATTTGTAATGGTGCAATCGTTGTCATGACACCAAGTGTGAATGCCAGCAAAAACCTGACTATTAAGAATGTAAGTATGCTTTCAATGTACGTCGCTGTTAAGCTGAGCAAAAATTGGCTGAGGAGAGCCCAAAGAAGAATACGTCGTCGGCCAAATTTGGTGGTAAGAGCGCCGCAAAAGAAAGTCCCCAGAAATGAACCTGCGAAGAGGATAAAACTGATTAAGCTTTGATTTGCTGCCGAAATATTCCATTGTTTTGTGATGACTGGAAGAACCAAGGAGTAAGAGATTATATCAGCTCCATCAATGAAGCAGATGAAGCTGCTCGTGAAAAATACAATCACATGATAAATCCCAGCTTTGATTCTGTATTCTAGAAGATCGTCGAATCTTATTTGTGTTGCCGAACTTGACATCTGCTATTGCTTTGGCGTTTAACTTAACAAATTATTTTAAATTTCTTGTACTCGGGTTTTTGATGCTATAGAAATTCACGATATTCTACAGCAAACTGTTGAACCGAGGTTTCAGGGACGATCATTCTACTATTTGACGAGAATTCTTTCCGGAACCTTGAATCATCAATTGCGGTCTTGATTTACAAGCTAAAAAAAAGATGGAATTTTCAGTCTGTTTTAGAAGCAGTCATCCGGAAGATTGAACAATGAAAGGAGCTAACACCACTATCTCGGCATTTAAATTAATAGCAAAGGTAGTTTTTTATTTGAGGCAAAGTCCAGCTTACTAGGTAGACAACAGAACAGCACGCTGGAAGAAATTTTAATGATATATCCAAAACAGCAATCACCAAAAAAAATTTTAAGCTTTGAACTTGTCGAACAGTAAACACAAGTAAAATAATCGAATCTTCTAAATTTATGAATCTACTACTGAGAATTTAGGGGTTAAATTCGAAGAATCAGTGTTCTAAATTGTCAACTAGTTAAGAAGCATAATAAAAAGAAGAAAAGAAAAGCCAAAACAGCATGGAGAGTGAAAAAATCATCCAAATTATAGTCGTACTTTACTCCCGAGAAATCGAAGCCAAACCATTTATTGAGGCTATCAATGCGAAAAAAATAGTCGACGTTCTCAACCCTAGGCTACCTATGATCCACCACAAAGGCAGCATACAAGATACTGTTGTACATGTAGTAATTTTCGGAAAGGATAAAGATTTTGGAGTTGACATTATTGGGAAGTTAGGAGCGTCCATGGCATGTCAAGAGGTTATCAATAAACTCAAACCTGATCTTATCATTAATGCTGGCACAGCGAGTGCTTTCGAATTCCCAGACGCCAAAATAAATGACGTTTACTTGGGAGTAGAAAATTTCTATATCATCGATCGCAGGACATCAATGGCAGGGTATTCAGAATACATAACAGGGAAAGTTCCTTGCATCAAAGCTACCAAGTTCCAAAAAGATTTGGATATCGGCGGAGCAATAATTGCGTCAACAGATTCAATGGATCTAGTCGAAGAAGACCTCAAAATGGCGAGAAATCAGAAGGCTCAACTATTAGATATGGAGGCTGCCACGATTGCATGGGTAGCAAGACAATTTGAAGTTCCTGTCCTGGTTCTTAAAGGCGTTTCACATCATGTTCATGGCAGCACCAAGCAGCAGATCATCGAATTTCGTCAGCACCTTCTGGAAGTGTCTTCTGTGCTCGCCTCAAAAGTTCTAGACGTGGTCGAATACGTCAATGGAAAGACAGTTCGACAACTTGAATAAATTATTTTAGTGTTGTGCATAATGGCTAGTTTGGTTGAGGTGACACATTGTGTGAACAATGATGTTTGAGTTTCTATTTATTAGTGTTTCTTATCATTCCAACGAAATCACCCTATTCCTAATATAATTTAACACCTGCAGATATGTTGATATACGATTTAGTTTAAATACAAAAATTTCTAGAATAAGCCTGAATGAAAAAAAATTGGGAAAATTATCGAGTGAAGATGGAAGTTTAGTGAATTCTTATGTAGAATGACTTATCCTCTTCCGTCTTTTGCTGAATTCTCTTTGTAGATATATGTCCCATGCTGATCAGCTTTGAAAGAGTATTTTACATTTGCATGATTAAGTTGTCTTTACGCAGGAATTTAGATATAACAAAATTAAAAATTCAAAAAGTGCTTAACTCGGACTTGTAGAATGTTGGACGTCCCAAAAGACATCAAAGAGAAGGCGGAAGGAAGACAGAAATTCATCTTCAACGGCCAAGAAGTGTATGAGTGGGAGCAAAATCTCGAGGAGGTGCACGTATACATGAAACCACCTAAAATCGTTTTTAAAAAATACCAAGACGAGCTTCGAAAAAGCCTGAAACCCGGAGAGAAGTTTCCTGAGTTGGATATAAAAATTGAGAGCACACATATTCGAATCGGACTGAAGGGAACTCGTCCCTTTATCGATGAAGACCTTGAAAAAAAGATTTCTGGTTCTGATTCATTCTGGACCTTGGAGGATGAAGAACTTCACCTGACTTTGCAGAAAATGTATAAAGCAGAGGTGTGGCCTTGCGTATTCAAAGGACATGCTGCAATGGACCCAGCCACACAGAACGAAATTCAAAAGAAGATTCTTCTTGAAAGATTCCAAGAGGAAAACCCAGGTTTCGATTTTTCTGGCGCTGATATTAATGGAATGGTTCCTGATCCACGCACGTTTATGGGTGGAGTCAAATACTCATAGTCAAGCTCAATAATAACGAATTCAGTTTGAATGTAAAAGGCTCATTAATGTTTTTCGAGGAAGGTATGTGTATTCATACTTGATATTTAGATCAATAGATCTCAGAATGTAGCAGAATTTTCATTTTGATTCAAATTTGAAGTCGCCAATCTTCGCTAGAGAGTAAATCACTTCGAAATCAAAAATAAATTCTTTAAGGAATGGCAAGGCAAGGCATTGCCCCATCACATATGATAAAAATAAGTAAGAACTGGCAAGAAATGTGATGATGATGAGATTTAAGAAAATGAACACAGTCTCGTTCCAATTTAGATTTAGTAGTTCTACAAAAGCAAAAATAAAAAATGACTGGATTGCAAGCTCTGTGTTGAGAGTATTTTTTTAACTCTCTTTGTTAGCTAATACGTTGGTCCTTTGTTGATAGTTTTTGTTAGCTATATCTATCGATCAGCTTTCGTCATTAGTGGGAATTTCATTCTGAAGATTCGGACCTTCTATGATTAACCTTAATTTCTTAGACAGAAAAAGAAGAAATAAATTTCATAGTTTATTTTATTAAACATCAGATGGAAACAAACAAAGATTCAAAACCCTCTAATGGGACAGAAAACAACCAGGAAACGGAAATTGTTTCTAAATCCAGCCAAAGTGAGCTCGAAGAAGTTCTTGGAACAACTTTCATATTGCCACACCATCAACCAGAAGTAAGATGCATATTCTTTGCTGCGAGCTGGTGCCCATCTTGTGTTGAATTTACACCCACCTTGATTGACTTCTACAACAAGGCGAATTCCAAAGAAAAAAGACTTGAAATTATATGGGCTTCACTTGACCAAGAAGAAGAGGGTTTCAAGAGTTATTTTGAAAAGATGCCATGGCCGGCATACCGATTCCAAGACCCTAAAATTCTTGAATTGAAAGAGAAATTTGAAATTAAAGGCATACCAAAGCTGCTTGTTTTAGATTCAAAGGGCAGACAGATCACTAAGGAAGGGCGAGCTGAGATAAAAACTGATCCTGAAGGTTGTCTGGAAAGATGGATCAGTCAGTCGTAATATTCATAAATTCTCCCTGGAAGCTTGATAATTTTTCAGCTAACTGCTTCATCGCCAGGGTATTTCTTATGAGTTATTTGTACTCAGTCCATAAAATTCATAAAAATAATGAAGTTCTGAGTCTCATTATTTATTGATGCCTCTTTCTCTTATAGTTTGACTGTGATGACAATAGAAATTTTATAATGAGTTCGAAAAATGAAGCTAATATTATTTCCGTAGTAGATGAAGAAAGAGAATTTTTATTCTTATCAGTGGAATTTTGTAGGAGCATCACCATCTTCTGCTTACTATATTTTGAATAGTTTACATAATCCGGAATTCTTTTTGAGAAAGCTAAGAGGAAAAGCATTTTGGACTGATATCATTGAGTATCATTCATTCATATATAATCCATTTATTGCAGAGACTCAATCGAAAAGAAATTTTCCTTTAGCCATCCTTCCCCCAAGATAATCAATCGCTAATACTTGCTTCCTGTTTCTCATTTCTCCAAAGGAGTTATCCCAGCGAGATAACAAGATTGCTGTATTGACAACTGCCTATTCCTTCAGAGTTAAGCAAGGAAATTTCCATATGACTAATTACATGTCATTTTTGGAATCAAACAAACAAAAAAATAAATAAAAGATAAAAGAAGATACATGCAAATAGAACCCAAGCAAACCACATTTGGCGCATTGCGCCATCCTGTTAGCATAAAGGCTTTTGAACGAGCTTCAGAAAAGAAGTTTCTTGGTGGACTGCTGTTTATTGCCACTTCCGAGATGACGGTTGAACCCAACGATGGTGGACTGCTTGTTTTGGATTCCAACAAATCATATGCAGCATCCAAAAAATTTACTTATAGTAATGAATACAGTCTCACTGATTTTACATATGTGAGAACGCATGCCAAGAAGAAATACGTGTATATTTCAACTGAAGAGAACAAAATTCATGGATTAGTGGCAAAAGATAACTCTCAACTAGAATTGGAAGAGTCGTTTACAAACCATGAAGACTACATTTCCGCAGTGAACGCTAACGATGTTGACAATCTTTTATTATCAGCAAGCTTTGACGGAACAGTTAGTATTTGGAGACTGAAAGATTCGACGATTTTGGAGCAAGAGTATAAAGCTCATAATGATAGGATTTTCAATGCCAAATGGTTCGTTGATCACCAAACAAATTTTTTATCATGCAGTGCTGATAAAAGGATCTCAGTTTGGGATATTCGGAAGCCAAAGATTGCTGCGCTTACTTTCAATGGAACGAGCGCTATGAATGATATAGATTTCAGTCTTACTGATAGCAACAAAGTTTATGCAGGTTCGCAAGACGGACAGCTTCTTGAACTTGATATTCGGGCATTCGAAAAGAATAGAGTCCTTCAAGAAAGAAAAGAAGGCATAACCAAAATCTCCGTTGGAAAGAATGAACTTTGTGGTTTCGGAACATCAGAGTATGGTTTCTTGGTTTATGACCTGAAAAAAGAAAAGGAATATTATAATGCCACCCTGGAGGATTCAATCACTTCCGTTTACAGTTCGAAAATGAATCAATGCTTTTATGTTTCTACTATTGCGAAAAAAGTGCATGCTTTTGAATTCTAGCGTCTTTTCTATGAATGAGTTGGAAATCTCCCATTTATCTCAGATATGTTGAATGACAATATCGAAAAGAGTTATTTTCGTCTCACTATGTCAAAATTTCAGTAAAACACCATTTCTCCAAACCATTGATAGTTTGACTGTTTACAAACCTGCAATGTTTACCATATCATAAGAAATATCATCAATAAGGATTAGAAGTATATTAGTTAGATTTAACGAAGAGTTTTTCAGCAGAATTATTTTTATTGAGATTTCTTTCTGTGATTTGAATTTTGGCATTGATTCAGCGTTACAATAAACTTGATAAAAAACAAGAATCATTAGCAGAGATTCTGTGTTGTTAATGAGTCAATCACCAATCAAGAGGTGAGAAATATAATTTTTCATTGGAAATTCACTCTTTTTAAGTCGAAAAGTTTCTAAAATATTAGGCACTCGAGAAAATGTGCAGTCGGAAATGGATGGTATTGCAGATATTATATCTAACACCACTAACACTTGTTAGCTTTGGAAGATTCTCGCAATCTCGCAACTGATGAAACAGATAATAATGATCAAAATGTTAAAACTGATGAGAGGGAAGTGCGCGAAAGTAAATCAGAAGAGATCTACGAAGAAGAGGAAGAGAAAATCCCAGAAGCAGAAGATGATAATCAGCAAGAAGAGTATGAGGAAGAAGAAGTTTCACTTGCCGAAAGAGAAGAAGACATCAAAGGAGAAAACGAAGAGGAAGAAGCAGAATATGAGGAGGGGGAAGAATATGACTACGAATATGAATATGAAGAAGAAGTCGAAGACGAAGACGCTTCTCAGGAAAATCTAGAATGCCAAAATGGAGAAGTTGAGAGCCAACAAATTGAGAAATCAACAGAAACTCAAAAAGCGCAAACAGAATATGAGGAAGTCGAACAAAGTGCTGAAGAAGTTGAATTAACTGTGGAGGAGGTAGAAGGAGAGCACAACGAATATCAGGAAATGTCACATGAGCAGGAAGAGGGCTCCGCTCAGATTTCGGTGCATGAAGATGAAAAAGAAGATACGGCGGAAGATCAAGAAGAGGGTATAGGGAAGAAATGCAGTCCTGAGATTGAAGATAGTGAGGTGAAGGAGGAAGATAATGAGATAGATGAATCAGAAGAAAAAGAAGGTGAGGATGAAGCCGATGAAGAGAATCAAGAAATGGGGGATGAAGAGAATCAAGAAATGGGGGATGAAGAGGAGGAAGTGGAGCAAGAAGAACAAGAGGAGCACGAAGAGCACGAAGAGCAAGAAAAAGAGGAAGAAAGCAAAATTGAAGAAGAGAAAACGCGAGGTAATGAAGAGACAACCCAATTTGAGGAAGAAGATAGTGACAATAATAAAAAAGAAGGAGACCTAGAAGAAGAGGAAATGCAAGCAATTGGAGGGGAAAAATTGCAGGCAAACAAAAATGTGATTCATCCAAGTGAAGCGCTAGAGCAAAATCGTAATGAGAAATGTAATGCTAATGCCTCCTTTCAAGATCAAATAGAAACACGATCCGATCAAAGCCATATTTCTGAACTTGAGGAAGATGAAGTTGGCACAGAGAGAAATGATAATGAAAGCTATGATCAAGTAGAAGAAACTATATCTGAAGATAATTTCCAAGAAAAAAAGATTGATAATCTAATTTCACCAAGTAAATACAACGACCAAGATTCTGAGCAAGATCTCAAAAGTGATGGAGTAGGAGGAGAGATAAGACAGGATGAGAAGTCTGCTTCCAATGGAGAAACAGAAGCACAGGATTTAAAACCAGAACATTTGGTCATTGCGGTGATTGCAGATTGTAATAATAATGGCGAAAATCCTAGTTTTGAGCAAGAGCAACGAAGAGATGATCAATCAAAAGAAGAACAAGTTACCTTCGAGCATGATGAAGAAATTGAAAGCCCTGAAAAAAAAGTGTTGCAGTTAGAAAATGAGTCTCCAGAAAAACAATTATCTGAAGAAGAATTTTCTGCTAAAATTGAAAGTGATGAAAATTCTATTGACATCCAGCAAACACTAGTTTCTGAAAGAAACGCATCAGAAAAGGAGCATTCAGAATGCAACAAGATCTCGGAAGAACATAAAAAACAATCGGAATTGAAGGAGAGCAATGAACAAAATGATTTTTATTCTCAGGAAGTGTACGAAGGGCATGAAGAAACTAAAGGAGATGCACCGGATTTGACAGATGGTAGCCAACTGGATATCCAGAATGAACAATTACTAGACACAAAAAGTTCGGAGAATCCTCAGCCTCTTTCTAAGAGTCGCATGAGTTTAGAAAAGACTGCTTCACCAAGACAAAGTGAAGGGCAGAAAAAATCATCGCAAACTCCTCAAAACAGAAATAGTTTTCCTGACACGGAATCTTTTAAGGAGTTAGAAAAAGAGATTGAAAAAGAGTTTAGCAGCAATTCTACCGTTGTGGGAAATGCATCATCTCAAACTCCTAAAAAAGGAAAACTTCGCAAGGCGCCTAAAAAATTATCTAACAAAGGCCCTAAAAAAGAAGAAGAATATCCTCTATTCCCAGAAAACAAAGATACCATAGATTCGATTATGAACACTGCTCAGCCTATTGAAATTGATAAGGCAAACTCCGATCTGTCTTTGCAAAAATCAGGAGCGGCTAAGAAAGTCAAAAAATCAATGCCGATTAAAAAGTCTCCAGAGCCGGATGGCTCTAGTAGTAAGGAGACACAACAGAAAATTGCAAAAAAGCCTGGAGTAAAACCCACTCCAAAAGACCAACAGAGTGGTCTAGCTAGCGGAGCAAAAACAACCTCCAAAGGTAAAGCTGTTCCTGCTGATACAAATACAAATACAAAGAAAGCAGATACCGTCACAAAAAAGAGCACAACCCAGGGAATCAAGAAGGCAACATTTGATGAAGCAGAAAGCGAGGAATTACAAAAGCCTCCAGAGAGCTCTCGAGAGAAAAAGTACTTGCTGGATGAACCGACAAGCATTATTGAGGAAGAGGAAGACGAGGAAGATCACGATGATGAAAATGAGCAAATCAAGGTTCGCCAACGTTTAGTGAAAAAAGAGAATCAACTCAAATCCTATGAACAATATCTGCAGAATTTTGAACCTGAGCAGGCACAATCATTCACGCAGAGTGAAATTAAGAAGGAAAGTATTCAACAACCTGAAGCTAATGAAAGAAGTGAGTCTCAAAGCATCCATGGAAATGTCGGAAACCAAATTAACACTTCTGAAAAGAAAAATGAAAAAAAAGGTAAGAAACAGACAAAAGCAAAGGCACTTCAAAAGAATTCTGACTGCTCGGAAATCACTGTCGATTCCAAAGAAGAATCCCCACAAAAAAAGAAAATACTTCAAACTGATGGAAAGGACTCCATTCAAACTCGTCAACAATCCGAAAATATGCCTGGAAAACAAGATATACAAGAGATACAAGAGAATACGATCAAGACAAAAGATAAAAAAACAAAAATATCAAAAAATAAAGTTGAAGACAAAACGCAAGGGACAGAGAAATCGCAAAAAGAACAAAATGAGAATAAAAAAGTTCAAGTTCCCAAGGGCAAATCCTTATCAGAGAAAGTTAGAAACACAACTGAAAGTCCCTCTAGTGACACCAGTTCTGACCCTCCAAAACAAAGAGAGAAAAATCGTGTTGAATCAAGCAACAAGGCCACGAAAAATAAAAAGAAATCGAAAACAGAAAAAAATAAATCGAGCTCAAGTAAAACAAAAAAGCGAGACAAATCGGATGAGAGTGATCACGAGAGTTCTAGCAGTCGTCGTAGTAGTGAAAGTAGAGGCAGTAATGAGGATGATTATTCACACTCTGAATTTCCCGAAAGTGATGACCACTCCAAGCACAAAAAGCACAAAGTAAAGAAGCGACGAGATTTAACTCCTTCGGATTCCGAGGAATCTGATTCGGATTACAACTCTAGTAGGAATAAAGCAAAAAGTAAATATCGCTATGGATATTCTCGATATTCTTCAGCTCGCCGAAGACATCGCAAAAACGGAAGTTATTCACGTTCAATTTCAAGTGACTCCGAAGAGGAGAGGGAAAACACCCCTACAAGACAGCAAGAATCTCCACATAGCAATAGCAAGCAGAAGCAAAAAACGCTCGAGCCTTTTCTATCATTGTCTCCTCGCCTTGAGGAAAGAATCCTCACTTCCTCAAACAACCCTCTCAACTACTCTGAATACTCAAAGGATATGAATGATATCTCCTCATCCCGAATAAAAACATCAACTTCAAATGAATATACTGCAGAAGAAATTCAAACACAGAGTACACAAATATCAAAAGACTATCAACGGCCTGAAGGATCTCTAAAGGTTCTGGAAGAGTCATTAAAGTCTCCAAATAGCGGCACTAAAGTGTGCAATCTAACGAATAAAAAAGTGAATGCCACCAAAAAGGAGAATATCACAGAACCTTTATCAGAAATAACAAGGAAGAAAGATAGTATAGAATTGGGAATAGAAAAAGATTTCCAAAATCGTCGTGATGAAAAAAATAAAGAACGCGCGCAACTTGAAGAAGGAGATCCTGTGCTCTCAGGACTCAAAACGACCATTAACATAAAAAGTCTGCAGCGATCTAAACTATTTGAGAAATTTGTTAAGACAAATATCACCACGGATCAAGGTATGAAGCAATCAAATGAATCAAATTCGAAACCAGAGAACCTAAAACAACAAAATAGCCAACAACAATCCCTGAAATATGTTAAGTCTAAAGGTGAATTGGAAGAAATCAAACTGACGCCTAGATCACTCAGCAATCAACCCCAAAATAGCAAATCTATGACCACAAAGCCATCCCCGATCCAGAAGTCAAAGGAAAAAGACATTTTATATGATTCAGTGAATGATTTTATTGAAGGTATTGATTTCTCTGAGGCCCAAATTCAATCCGAGGACATTCAAAACAAAGAAACTGATTGGCGTAAAACTTTGAATCTCAATGTCAATTCTGCCAGTGAATACCTACCAGTATATGAAGCTCAGGCATCAACTCAAATTCTGTCGCCAGTGGGGTTTTTTAATGGATTAGAGGCAATTCACCGTGAAGATCTCCCACCAGTTGTGGACCTTCGAGATCCAAAATTCGCAAGTATAAATGAAATTGATGATAAACTCATACTCAAAACCAAACTTGCTGAAACTTTGGTGCTTCTCGACAGAGATGCCACCGCACTGATTGTAATTATCCCAGCTCAATATTTTATGTTTAGCCTTTTTTCTTTTTAGAAACTTGAAAAGAAAGCAAAAGAATATTTAGCTCAGCTTGCAGAAGCCAATAGTCAATTAGAAGAGATGAAACAGCATCAATTGAGTGAAGAAGCTACCCATCGTGAAGAGATTGATAACCTTGAGAACCAAGTTAAGGACCTTAGAGCAAAGGTAAACATAGAAACATAGCTATATTTTTCTTAGGATCTGTTTAGCTTGAAAAAGAAGAGAATAAATCCTTAGAGTATGAGAGTGACCTTTCTGATTTGAAGAAGAGACTAAACCAAGAAAAAAGTTCTCGAGAGAGATTAAGCAGCGACCTCCAAAAGGCTCAAAAGAGGATTGATGAGCTGGAAAAAAACAATATGTACTACTCCTTTCCTGTTGGAAACTTGATCAATTTATTTTCGATTTATCAGAGAAAAAACAGATTCGCCAAGTAAGAATAACGAAAATTTTGAGAGAATGTCCCAAATTTCAGAAAATGCTCAACAAGAATTAAAAGAATCAAGGTAATGAATCATTCATTGGTCTCCCTTTTATATATATATACTATAAAACCCCTTCATAAGGAATCAAGTTGAGAGATTACAAAACCGTGTGAAGATGCTCGAGAAAGAAGTTGATCAGCTTTATCAAGAAAAAAGAGAATCGGCGTCAGCTGTACAAAATCGGGACCAAAATTTATCCCTTGTTTCGCTCGAAAATGATAACCTTAAGACACAGATCAAAACGATAAATACCCAACACCAAATTCTCCAAAGCGATTATGAGAAAGTGAAAAAAGAGCTATTTGAAGCCAAACAAGAGATTTTTGACCTCAAGCAGCAAGAAATGGATGGAAAGCTGGCCTTGGATAAATATACTCGTGAAATTTCACACCTCAAATTGCAGCTGGAACAATCTGAAAGGAATTTCATGGTAAGGATTTATTTATTTTTTTTAAAGATTCGATATCTAATTTGCAAATTTCAAACCGCTTTAGGAGCAAGCAAGAGTGCTTCATGATATGAATACTTCATTCATGAAATTAAGGTCGGCTAACCAATCGAGAGTCACAGATGATGAACATTATTCTAGGAATCGAATGCAATCTCAAAAGGATGACCAAAGCGAGTATCTGTCTGCAATAATTAGTCCTCGGGGGGATCTAGATCAATTCCAACTAACATCGTATAGACAGAAGAGAAATTTAAGTAAGGAGGTAACTGGAACTGAAGTTGTCCTATTATTCAAACATAATATTTTTCAGAACATAACAATCTCAAGCAATAAAACTGACTCAGTAGCGAAAAATATAATGCAGCAGACTGAACTCGAAAATATGAGAGCAGAAGCGGGTCCTTACACCAGAGGGAATGCGAATACACCATCTAATTTCCTTGAGTGGGAAGAAAATTTTGACAACAGTGTGGAATCAAAATCTCAAAGGAAACGAAACCTACGCATACAGCCGAACACAGGTGATTTTTGAAAATTACTGTGGCTTAATCTGTTATAATAGTCGATAATTCTCTTGCTGAGGACAAGGGACAAAGAAGAGGTTCGGCGAAAGCAACAGGGAATTCAACGTCAAATAGCGCGAATACCTCGATAAATGAAGTCAACTCCAAAATAGAAGCAAATAGTAAAAAAAGATACAACGATGGAGAACCAAGTTTTAAGGATCTCGAGAAACGACTTTTAAATCTACAAATACAAAAGGATGAAGTACTTCTAAATTTTTTCTCCCCTGATTTTACATTTAATAAAATTTTGTTTCTTCCAGCTGAATTCCGAACTTGAGAAACTTGACAGATCAAAAACGAAATCTGTTGCAAATCTTAAACGAAAGCAGCAAATACAAGATGATCTCAGCCAAATCTACAACAGCATCAATTCCATTAAACTACAAATGAGAGAAGTTAATATATTATATCAAGCTTGAGTTTTCCTTTTGATTCTAAGAGATACTTCCAAAGGACCTGCTCTTTAATTAATACGAGATTATTTTCAATTTTATTGGAAGAAGAGGTTTTTATTCATATTGGTGGCTTTTTTTTATCTTCAAAAATTTCTCACTAATTTTACTCATTGTACAGGAACTTATTTCACGTTCTATTGATACACATACACCTTACTAAAATCATCCTGCTGAAATACTTCTAACCGTTGAGTTCCATCCAAGAAAGCAACTGTTTGAGTCCTATTAATTATGGAAGAAACTCTCTACCCTACACCACAGAATTTTAAGTCTCCCATTAAAAAAATAAATAATTGAGATATCCTGCAATATCAAATATTAGACTTTATTCTATGCTAAAGAAAGCTACTTATAGAGGGATTGGGAGCTTAGCCAAGAATTTTCAGATATTTTCTGCTCCAAGTTTTTCCTTTGCGACACACAATGAGCAGTCATCGGTTGATGAAGAAGAAGTAAAAACTTTTTCGAGAGTCAAAGATTGGTGGAGCCCTGATGGGTCTATGCGACCTTTGCATGCATATAATTACGCTCGAATTGAATACATGAAAAAGATAATGCATCTGTACTCTCCTACCAGACAAAACTTAGACAAATACAGACCATTTGAAAATTTGAATGTGTTGGATGTTGGCAGTGGTGGTGGGCTGCTTGCAGAGGTAAATTTTTATGGGTCCTTTACTTTGTTGTGAATTGCTTCATAGAGCCTGGCACGCCTGGGAGCAAATGTAACTGGAATAGACGTCACTCCGGAATCCGTTCGAACTGCAAAAGCCCATGCCCGATTGGATCCTTATTTAGAGAAGAAACTTACATACCGAAATATCAAATTGGGTAACGCTATGTTTGAGAACACATTGTACAACTCAAATTTTAGAGGATCTGGTAAAGGAGGGCAATCAATACGACATAGTGTCATCCGTTGAAGTTATAGAGCATGTAAACAATCCTGAACAGTTCATAAAGAACATTTCAGATGTAACTAAGGTAGGCACTCTTAGCTTTTGCCGTGATTAAACAACCTTTTTTTTTCCTCAAAGGACAATGGAATTGCTTTTATTTCAACAATTAATAAGACTGTGCAATCCTACCTTGTTGTTATATTACTCGCTGAATACATTGCTAGAACGATACCAGTTGGTACTCATCACTGGGAGAAGTTTCTCACCCCTGAAGAAGTACAGAGAATGATGGAAGCCCACCGCTTCACTGTATTGAATACACAAGGCTTTTCTTATGACCCTCTGAGGAATAAAATGATACCTACTAGCAGCACCGACATAAATTATTTCGTCGCTGGGAGAAAACAGCCAATAAAGCAGGAATAGTAATTGAATTTTTGGATATAGATTGTGATTTGTCAGTTAGTTTGTTCATTTAATTTGAATTTGATGAATACAAACCTTTAACAGCTAATTTTAAACAAAATTTCCAAAGATTCACAATAAAATTTAGTCTCAAAGAAAAATGAACTTTCTATTACCAGATTCTCAAAGAACGCCAAGAATTAATGAATGTCACTGTTTTGGGAAATACTGTAAAGTAAATAGTGATGTCACAAGGAGCGCTCCAAATCATGGTCAATATCAAGTAAATTAGTAGCGCCCAAAATCTGTTTCCTAATTTCTATCCGGATAGAAATGTGTTCAACAAATTAATCGCCTTCATGGCGCTTCCAAAAAGATCAGCAAAAAAGCAAAACAAAAACAAGAAATCACCCGACAAGTCATAGAAAAAGCTCAGAAAATTCCGAAAAGTGAAGCACTTAAGTCCCTTCTTCAGGAAGCAGATGGAGAGAGTAAAAATCTTACAAATGGCATGGCTTTACACCATTTCAAGAAAAGATAAATGGAAAAGTCTTATTTAAGACCAAAATGTGTCCCTATTGGAAATTGGTAAACTGATTCTACAAACTCTCCTTTAACATCGGATTTCATGAATAATAGAATAAATGCCGATACGGAGAAAATTGCACTTTCGCGCATAGTGAAGAAGAACTAAAGGAGACTCCTAATCTCAAAAAAACAAAGTTCTGTTCGATGTTTTCGCTTGGAAGATGCAGTGATGGAGAAAACTGTAGATTTGCTCATAGCAAGTCTGAGATTCGTTCAACACCAGAATTTTATAAAGCTTCATTGTGTCTTGCATATACAATGGGACGCTGCAAAATGGGGGGTCTTTGTCGATTTGCACATGGCACAGAGGAATTATCAGTTTTGTAAACTCTAAAAGAAATTACAACTCATCTCAATAATCATATCAGGAATAAATCGTTCAGTTCTCCTAATCGATCTAATGCAAGAGGAATTAGGGAAAGTTTCCGAGAAGAGCTAAATACTCCAACTATAGATTCTCCCGGAAACAGTTCAATGGGAGACTTTCCTGAGGAGAGTGAAAACTGTAAATCTTTATGCCAGCTGGTTGTATTTACATTATGTCAGATGCTCTAGTATTTGCAAACAAAGTTGACAAGGGGCAAATGTATGCTAGCCAAGTTTATAATGAAGACGTAAAATCTTTCCTGCAGCGGCTAGATTCCGCAGAAGAGGACTCCAGAAACCTACCTCATGACGTAAAATGCAAACCCATTGTTCCTAATCTTAGATCGATTACTAGGTTTGTTCTATCGAAGCAAGTCCTGAAAGACAAAGTAGCATTTTGCAGTATGAATCTCCTTCTTTTAAAGCATTTTGGAGAAGGAGGTAAATGCAAAAAAAAAAAAACCTAAATTATTTTACTTCAACGGTTATTTAAGTCGAGAGGTTGCTCGAATTTCGCTATATTTCACTTTATTGTTGTGAAATTTTTGTATGTATTCGGCAAGTGTTTGTATTCGTTTCGATGGTTTTGTAAATCTAGCTTACAAGTAATACATGTAAGAGAATTTCATTAGCAAAATGTTGTTGGGTAAATACTCGTTGATATGGTTGAAGGATATTTCAGATTGAGTGAGCGAGAGAGAGATGCATTTCTTTGCAGATAAAGCCAGAGAAAATGTACTCCTCAAGTTGAATAGAATAGCTTCGGAAATTACTCCGAGGGGTCACTTAATTTGAAGTTTAATTTTTTGATATCTGTAGATATTGTGCAGTGCCATTCAAAGGATATATTATTTCAAATAAATTTCTTGATTCTTATCATAACACTGGACGAATTTTTACTGCTAAAAGTTGATAAGCATTGGATTAAACGCAAATACTTGTGTGTGTGTCTTTCTCTCTCGGTTATGATGAATGGAATTAAATTATTAGATGGATGGGAATTTATGGAAACCGATACCAGATTCAACTTCACGCATCACTGCTAGACACAACTCATCTTCCCAAGGAAGTGTCGAGACTTGTATTCCTACCGGCATTCCAACGGCTCCTTTTAAATCAGCAATCGCAGACTTGTCAAACATATCCCTTGAAGGTGTACAAGTAGAATAGTCATCTTCACCTTCTTGAACGAGAGTTATCGGGACAGCTCCAGCAGGCATATTTAGAATGTTGTAGACAGTTAGATAAGCCACATTAATAACTAAATCATTGGCGTTTCCATGCTTAAAAGCTGGCTGTCCCATTCCTGGAGATAAGAGAGCGTCCAGTTCTAGCTCTCGCCACCACTTGAAAATATTTGATTGTGTCTTTATCACTTCGTCGACGATCTCGTTGAATTGGACAACAGTTCGCTTTCCTGTACCTTTCATGATCTTCGCCGCCCTCTTCTCTCCGATGAGATTGAGGATTGCAGCAATTTTCTTTTGGAGCCAAGATGGAATTTTCGAAAATGTTTCTTCAAGCGCCAATTCATCAATTAGAGGTTCTCCTTCCATATGCGGATTAGCAGTAGATCCCTCTGCTGTGAGGAGCGCAGTAGTAAGAAGAAATAGTCGTTCGAAATGAGGGAAACTATCTAGTTTTATCATGGTATGACCTCTTTTTTTTAAGGCCTCGACAGCCTCATTAACCGCCCTGCGATTGGCTTTGCATGTTGGGAAGAAGGCCTCACTTTCAAAGTACGCAATCTTTAATTTCTTTTTAGAATAAGAGTTTATCGCGTTGATGTCTAGCGGCACATAAGGGAGCGCAGGTGAATATTTTCGGATATCTGGGTGATAAAGCACCTGCGTAAATAAGATCAAATCATTTACAGATCTCCCCAATGGCCCGTAGCAATATTTTATGATAGGTTGTAGTGGTGTTGATTGGTCTACTGGAGATCCACAATGTTTGACTGTTCTTTCCGAAGTGCCTTTGAAACCATAAACACCGCAGGAAAGAGCAGGTGAACGTATGCTTCCTCCAGAGTCAGATCCTAATCCTAGGACTGAGCATCTGGCTGCAATCATCCCTCCTTCTCCTCCAGAACTGCCTCCAGTACCCCTCGCCACGTTCCAAGGATTTTTCGCTCTTCCATAAACATGGTTCACAGACTCAATTGTGGCGAGCATTTGTGGAATATTGGTAGTTACAAATGGAATTCCTCCTGCTTCTCGAATAATGCGTATGATGGGAGAGTCTTCATTCATGGGTTTGTTAATTTGAGATATCAGCCCGAAAGTGCAGTCCAGACCTTTAATTCTGAACTCTTCTTTTATAGAGATCGGAATACCAAAGAGTGGTGGCAACTTTGAAAAATCTTTAGTGGATGCCCTCACTTTATCGCACTTATCTGCTGCTTCAATAGCCTCATCAAAGAGGGTTTCCGCTATTAATCCGAGATCTTTACCGATGGTTCCCGCGCGCTCAGAGTATGTCAAAACTATTTGTCTTGATGTTATCTCCCTCTTATTCAAGCGAGCAATCAGTTCAACAACGTTCGATTCTAAGATTTTATTCTTGATGTCTGCTGGAACCTCTTTGGGATCCGGCAGAGTTTGTGCAATTTTTTTATCTCGCTTTTCAATCTTCTCTTTGGCCAATTTAAACAGAGCTCTCACTCTTTTTTTGCGGAGGAACCACTTGACGGAGTAAAACGTTGCAAGTATGATAGCAACTCCTGATAAAAGTGCAGTGTTACTAATATTCATATTGTCTGATAGTATGATTAGATTTATAGAAAATTTAATTATTTGGATCCGAGCCAGCTTTATATGACGATGGCTCCAAAAATAAAAAAATTGCCGTTTTTTGAAAGACTTTCGAGAAATAGAAGATTTTGCAAAAAAAACTTTCTTGAGAGGTCGTCGCAGGTTTTCTAGACAACTCAAACCTTAATCATACATAATAGCACTCATTTGTTTCTCCAAAATAAGCGAGTGCTTCTCACTTGATATTGGTCTGTTTAGCGAAACACGATCAATAGAAAGTGCTATTTTGCTATTGAACTATCCTGCAGAATTGATCAGAACTTCTCGGTCAACTGAGAGTAAATGAGAGTAAATGCTGCTATTTTCCAAATATACCATGTCACAGCCAAAATCATTTTTGACGGCTTTGACTTTTTTTGGATATTTTTCTGATTGCTGCTCCATATGAATTAACCTGAGAACCTCCCATTCCGAAAAAGAACAGAAACCAAGTTTAATTCAAAAAACAGAAATGTTCTGAAAACCAGGATATCCTTATCTAGTGTAATTATACTATGTCTCACTCTCCCAAACTAAAGCCTGAAATGCTTCTCTCTCAATTATTTCTAATGAATCCCTAAGCAGTGATTTTAATTTCAATATACAAAAAAGAGTTCACATTACTATTTTTTTAAAATTAATTAAATGAACAAATACTTGATTATCAAATACTGCTTCTTGCAATTGCTAATATCATCTCCATTCTTTTTTTTGGGCAGCTTTCATCCCCCAAATGATAATTTTTTCGATTAATCCAGTTTCACCCATAGTAATTTGGCTCAATCTAGTTATTCGAAGCAAGCGTGTTGTTTTCATTTGCTTTCTTCTCCATTGGGTCAAATTACTTTCCAAAATTTCAAAATGTCATTGGAAATAGGATACCTGGTTAAAGAGCTTGGTTAAACACGCTACTGTTCAGTATTCAGAAATTTCCCTTTACCATCAAAAAGCAAATACCGATTTAAATGTTACAACTAACGGTCTGAAGTAGCTTTTCATTTTATTATTCTCAATGAGGTCATCTTTTATCTAAATTTTTTTTTTTGAAAAATTATAATTTCAATATTGGCTAAATTGCTAAAATGATGTTGAGAGACAAGGCAACGTTTCATTTATGATTCATCATTTTTCTCCTTCTGAACCACTTATTCTGCCTGTTTCATGAAACTCTTTTCAGAAAACCTAAGTTATCAAACAAATGCATTCTTTATGTACATCTCATATAAAAATTTCAAAAAGATTTGCATTAACGATCTGCTTTAAGACTGGAGAAGTCTGGAGTGTAGTATGATATGACATTTCAATGAAAAATTTCCAGGGTTGCTTTTATTTTTTCTAATAACAACTATTATTGTTGAGTTTAACTTCATAGTTATTGTGGGCGCCATATTGGGCTCGAATTTAATAAAAGAACAAAAACACAATATCTAAGTCAAAATCAAAATTTAATGATTTGATGAGCAGGTAAAAAAGCATAGCCAAATTAGTTTTTTCTATTAAACTGTGAAGGATAAATTTGCTTTTGTCATATTCCAAGCAAGGTTTTAGACCCTCTTTGGTTTGAGACAGCAGAGTTAACTAAGATAAAAACTTTTTGAGACAAAATAACTAAGGATTACGAGGTTCTGGAAATTAGAATCTGAATAAGTAAGGATAGGGAGTAGGGAGATCTCCGTAAACAAATGTAATTCCCGAAATTTCAATATAAATAATAGCAAGGTACCTCGATGCACATAACAATGGGTATTCCAAGCAATAATAAGAAAATATATTCAACTGCATTAATTAATAAATCAAAGCAGTTAACATACATATATTACAACCTAAAGAAGACTTTAAAAAGTATGTCAGACGATGAAATCCCAGTCGAAGCAACGACTTGCGCGTTTGTCTTTAGTTCTTTAGTTGTGGGTGCCTGTTTTCGTGAGTTGAATAAAAGGCTCGGATTGCCTTATACACCTTCAATAATGATGTTTGGAATGTTAATTGGTGGTCTGGCAGCAGCAGAAAAATTGGGATCACTTGGAGATGTAATCAAAGGGTCAACTAATATAGATCCTAAGGGAATAATTATACTTTTTATCCCAACTCTTCTCTTTGAATCGGCGATGAATTCCGATTGGCACATGTTTAAGAAGTCTTTTACTAATATACTTGCCCTTGCTGGACCTGGAGTGCTGTTCAACATATTCTTTACTGGCTTCTGTGTGAAGGTGATTCTGGGATACTCAAGCGACGATTTCTCATGGTATTCTGCCTTAGCTCTCTCAGCAATCATCTCGACAACAGATCCAGTCGCCGTGGTCTCTCTTCTAAAAAGCGTCGGTGCCCCTGCTCATTTCTCTACCCTAGTAGAAGGTGAGTCCCTCCTTAACGATGGAAGTGCAATAGTTTTTTTCGAGCTCTTTCTTGAACTTGCAAAGGGGGCTGACACTTCATTCGGATCAATTCTTCTTGATTTCATTAGTTTTGCAGGAGGTGGACCTCTCTTTGGTATTCTTTGCGGCATACTCGGAGCTTTTTGGCTCAGAAAGATAATCAGGGATGAAGTCCTAACAGCATGCTTAACATTCTCTATGTGCTATCTATCTTTCTACCTCGCTGAATACTCCCTAGAGACCTCTGGAATTCTGGCGGTGGTGTGTTGTGGACTTTTTATGGCTGTGTTTGGGAAGACTCATATAGACCCTCATGCTGAGCATTCATTACACGCAATTTGGGCCTTTGTTCAGTGGATCTGCGAAACGATCATCTTTATTCTTGCAGGATTGATCATTGGATACCAACAGGTTCATGAGAGTTCGGACATTGAAACACTAGATTGGATTAAGATGGTTGGCCTTTTCATCTGCCTCATGATCGGACGTCTCGCAATGGTGTTTTTGCTCTACCCTCTCCTGTCCAAAAGTGGATATGGTCTCAATTGGAGAGAGGCAATTGTCCTCTGCTACGGTGGTCTTCGTGGCGCAATCAGTCTCGCTCTCGCCCTTTCCCTAAAGCAGGATGCAGGTCTCGGAACTCGTACAAAGCAATTAATTGTGTTCTTTTCAGCCGGAATGGCTGCTTTCACAATGCTTATTAATGCCACTACGGCAGGACTTCTGATAAAATTCGTCAAAGCCATTAAAGTTTCTTCCGCAAAAACTAAAATTAAAACCAACTTTATGACCGAGATGCATCTCAGAGGAAAGCAAAAGCTAGAAGAGCTACAATCTCAAAAATACTATGAACTTTGCAACTGGGATCATCTCAAAACACTCTTGGGATTAAGTGAACAACAATCCATCATGTTTACCAAAAAAATATTGGATGCAACGGAAAAAAATTACACCATCGAGGAGGATGCTCTGGCTGAGGTGAGATATAGACTGCTCAAAGTAATGAAGAGGTTGTTCTGGGAAAGCTATGAAGAAGGTCAACTGACCTCAGATGCTATCATGCTGCTTTCAGGAGCCTGCGATTTGGCTCTGGATCAAGTTTCAAAACCTATTCAGATCTGGGATTCTGTTTATGGTAACTTTTTGCGGTGGAGACTGATTGGCTGTATGCAAAAGATAAAAAAGGTTCCTTGTCTCAGTTTCATCGCAAAGAGATACATTGCTCAGTACCTCTCACAGATCTACCAGGTTACAACTACATTCATCCTGGTCTGCGAGAGTATGATTGAAAATCAAGATGGAGGGGTGCTTGGAAAGGCTCATTTTCTGACCGTTATCAATGAACTCAAAACCAACTTGCTCAGCGCGAATAATTATCTCGTTTCTATCGAAGACCTCTTCGCAGATACTATTAAAGCAATTCAAATCCGTAGGGCTGCCTTCCATATTATCCGATACCAAATTCATGTGTTGGATGAGGCACTCAACGAAGGACACCTGGAATCAAATGAATACAATGAACTCCGTTCTGAATTGGACAGAAAAGCTCTCAGACTCGAAAATATTGAGGCTAGAGCAGTTTGGTCAGTGCCGACTTTCGACGATTTTGTCGTCCAGTTCCCTGTGTTTTCCATTCTGAGTAGAAGCCAGTCAGCTGCTTTAAAGGCAGCTTCTCAAAGCACATTTTACATGAAGGGGCAGAATCTATATACACAAGGGATTAAAGCCACTGATCTTTTCGTTATCACTAAAGGAGTTGTGCGTGAATTCTATACAGAACAAGAGTCTTCTGGTCTCAATAAAGGGATTGGAAGTATTTTATCTTTTGCCAATGTTGTCGAAAAGTTCAATATCGCATTGAATAACTGCGTCGCAGAGGGATATATCGAAGTCCGAAAGATTCCAATAGAAGCATTAAAGAAAATAATGAAGGAGAACATTGCCTTTGAAGAATATTGCTATAAAAATGCTCTAACAACTTTTGTCCGATGCCCTAACACTAATTGTGGAGAGCTAGCGATCCTCGATGACCAAAGCATACTAGAATATGCTCAGAAAGCTCGAATAGTAAGTCTGAGAAAAGGTCAGACTACAACTATTACTCAGGGCGCTGTGATCTTCCAGGGCTGTCTTGCCACCAAAGAATTTGCGAACAAAGGAATTGAATCGAGAGACGAAACTCAAGAGAAGGACGAAGTTCTAAAGGCACATCAGGGAATCTATGAGCCTGTGAGTTACATTCCGAAGATGCATGGAAGTTTAGAAGCACTAGAAGACACCAAGCTCCTTGTCTTTCAAACCAAATTTAATGAATTTGCACAAGAAAAAGGTCATAGCTTTATCTTGGGCGATAAAGCGAAAGAAGCTCCTGCAGCAATTCGCAAAAAGGGAGTTATCATCGAAACTCGAGGTGTGAGAAGCAAGACTATCAATCTTAACCAAATGCTTGCAAGAGAGCAAATGGTTAGTAGCCTCCTTCATGAAGCTTTCCAGGAAAAACCAGATGAAGAGAATGAGGTAGAAAGTTTGGCTTCCTTTGATTTTGAAAATAAGAGTAAGAGTACTAAGACTTCAATTCTTCCCCGTGAACTTTGAGAGCATTATTTGATAATAGTTTGAAGATTTAGTTAATTGTGGACTAATTTCCTGTTCAGAAGTAAGAAGCAAATCATAATTGATTTTAGAAATTTTATACTGTCGGAAAGTTCAATAGCTTCTTCATATTCCTCCACAAATAACCTGAAGTTTTTGTTTCGAGGTCGCTTAGGTGATGTTTTAACTTTTTTGTTATGTGTTTGAAAGGATTAAATTAGCTGAGCTGTCACGATGAAAAAAATTTTAATAAAGCTTTGATAGTGAAAAATTTAATTAGAAGCGAAACTGCTGTATGATAATTTTGAAAACTACGTAATTAAATTTATTCTCCCAACTTTGAAAAGTATATGATGAACGGGCCACCAATATCACTCTCAAACAACGATGATCAATCCACTAACAACATAGAAATGATCGCAGATGAAGAACTTAATTTTAGACTCCGAGATTATGTCAAATCCTACCATGAGACTATCAAGCGAAATTCTTTGAAGCTTGAACGCGAGAGTAACGTGTGAAGCTGCGATTTGTCCTTACATTTGCTATATGTTAGAATCAAATCTTCAATCCGCTGAGGATGAAAAGGATGTGTTTGCTTTCAAACACGACAACATATTTTTTGAACCTCCTGACGTGCAATATCGATTTTTTGGATCTCTCCTTGACGCAGTTCAAAAGATTGAAAAGAAACCACCTCCAACGCTTTATTCTGATGTCATTCTGAATGTAAAAATTATGCCAAAAATATTTTTGTTTATATTTTCTTGTTTGATTTCGTTATTACTTCTGATTCATCAGAAATCTTACGGCCTTTTTTTCTTTCTAGCGGTTCAGAAAAGAGACACACCCAAAAAATAGCCCAATTCAAGTCCGAGTGACACTTATGGAGTATTTCTTTAGAAGAAGCTGCCGTTTAAGACAGCAAAAATTCAAAACTATTGAGCGCTATGTTCATTTTTGCAAAGTAAAGTTGAGCAAGCTGATTATGATTTTCATATCATTTTTGTAATAGGATGCAGAGCAGCTGAACTATGCCCAGTCATACCTTTTAGACCGTCTAAAAAATATTGACGAAGAGATTGCAAGCTGTCAAGAGAGGGTGCAGAGGCTCAAAAATGATCATTATTTCTTGGACGCAATTAAGCAATACCAACTCCGTCATCAGATTAATCAAGAACTCACCCCAAAGGAAATTCAATATATGGAAGCTTATGAGAATTGTTCTTCTAATATGTCAAAAGATGACATGGTTTGTTATGCTCGAGAGTACCTCTACCAGCATAACGTGAGCCGGCCAATTAGAAAGTTGTTTCTGAGCCTCAAATGGATTCATCAAATAAACCGTTTTGAGATCCTTCGAAGAACAAATGACCTGATGTATGAATATTTGAAAGCCGATGAAAACCATTTGAAAGAGACACTCGACTATCACAAGGCGTTTATATTGAACGAGTTTAAAAAGATGGACAAAGAGGATCATGGCTCACGATTCTTTCTAAATGAATTATTCCTTGTCATGGATATTCCGAATGTGGTCTCTCTCAAAGTGAGGCATGAAATTCCACCTCTAATTCTCACGACAAAAGGAGAGCTTGAGTAATTTCATCACTACTGGATTGACAGCAAAGTCATGTATTTGAATGAAATAGGAAACAATTCTACAGCATCACGGGCAGACTCAAGTTGGATGATGTTGAGAGCTCAAATATTCAAATTCTTCTGATAAAAGTAAAAACATTATCAAAAATCATCTTATAATTTACTGTGTTTTTATTTTTCTCTTTTAGGTTAAAGATATTTTCAAGATGGTGTATGAAAATCAGACCCACTTAATGCAACTGGAATATGGGAAAAAAGCCTTGGATCAAGCTGTCGAAGGAATCATACACCAGAACGATATTCCTAAAGGCTCCATGAGGAGTCAGAGTACAATCGAAAATGAGGAGTATACAGTCTTGGATCGAGCTGCCGCAGAACAAAAGAAACTTCAAACCACCTTAAAGAAATTGAATTTACTGAAAAATGCAGAAAAAATGCGAGTTGTCGAATCGGATTGGCTTAAAGACTTATTCTATCAGAAGCCAGAGTGCGAATTTCGAAAACAGCATGATATATTCATGAAAATGCAGAAGTTTATAGACCCCATTTTACGGTATGGTCTTTTGCCAACTTATTCGGCTAATCTATATGCCAGGGATTTTGTGAACTCTCTCTCGACTTTAAGCTTGAACCAGGCGGAGAAGCTGCTTCAGCGCAAAGAGGAGGAAGTCATCCGAGCGAGTCCCAAAAAGATCTTGAACTTTATTCTAAACAACCGTTTTCTCACCCTTCCAAGTATTTTAAATCATGCATTTTCCAGAAAAATTTCATTCATCTCATTAGAAGCTGAAATTGCTAAGCGAGTTGTCAAAAAAACATTCAAAGAAGAGGAAAAAATCGATAAACACATATCCTTTGTTGCCCAATTTGACTATCTTGATCCAAAACTGGCTCCGAAGTTGGGAATAATGCGACCGAAAGGTGACTATATCCAAGATATACTCACAGTCTATGGGGTGGCTTCCATGGAAATTGGATCTGTACTTCAAGTAATCCAGTTTCTCATTTCAATTATCATCCTCATCCATCTCATTTAGGGTGTCTTGTCGCTTCAAATTTTGGAAGCACGAATTCACAAACGAAAAATTCTATCCTACTTCAACTACATCCGATCCATTCAGAGGAAGCTCACGCTTCAATTGTTTCAAATTCGTAATCCTTTTTTCTTTTATGTTAATTGAACTTTTTTAACTAACGAATAGAGACTAACAAATTCTTCAAAAACGAGCCAGAACGCCTATTTATGCATCTAAAAAGCACTAGTAAGCATTTTTTTTAATCAGAGACTGTTAATCTAAGCTCTTTTTCGGTTTAAAAAGAAGCCAAAATCATTATAGAAGAGGAACCAGAAAAGCAACAGCAGCAGCCGCAAGTAAAAAGGCGAGGCTATGCAAATATGGCAAAATTACTCTTGAAAGCGAATAACACATCGACTCCTCTGCCGGAAGATTTGTAGCTCTATTTCTATTACAAACTGATTCCTGAGCTAACTATTATTATGAAGTGAGGAAGAAGATTATAATGCTCTTATGTACCGTTTGGATAATATCACAGTCGAGAGGAATCCTGAGTGTGATAATAATTTTGTGGAAGAGCTCGAAGAGTTGGCCGTTAGGGACGAAACGGGCGAAAAAATTTTGTATGATTCTGCTATTAGCGACGTCAAGGCTCTAGAAAACGAGATAATTAAAATCGGCTCTTACTTTATTGATAAATATGAGCGATTGGTCAGAGAAGAAAGGGCGGAAGATCAAGGTATTTCATTTGCAATTTAGGATCTAGAGGCTTATGTGATTGACTAATAATTGTAGAATCTTCGCTTCTTATAGACAGGACGACTCTTGCCTGTGATTTACTCATGTTTGAAGCTCAATATTTGAATGCAAAAGTGAGACACTGGAAATTATCTTGCTGACACTAAACTCACCTCTGGCACTAGGTAAAATTGATTCAAGAGCTTGTTGAAATTTATGAGCATACTATTGATCCATTGGAGCAATATCGGACCATTAACCTCATTGTAAAATTGCCCGCCAGAATAAGAATAAATTATCAACACCTAACCTTCTTTTTTAGTTTGATACCATTGAAGAGCGGCCGAAGATTGATTTTGAGTGCAACTATGCCAAAAATAGTTATACCACCGAAATCAAAACCATGAAGAATAGAGTTAAATTATTCAAAGTTCTGAAGTGGAAGCAGGTACTTCAAGAATTTTAGTATATCGCCTGATCAAAAATTGAAAAGTTCGAAATTGATTTCAAAAGCAATATTGATTACCACGAAATTATCGACAAATTCATCCAAAACACGAACGATTTTGGACGCTATTGTGAGTTTATAGCCATGGGTAAAGAGCAATTTGCTAGTTTCTTGTGACCATCTATGATTTAATGCTTTAGGCAAGTCAACATTTAGCTCCAAAGTAAAGTCTAAAGAAAATGAAGATAACCCACTGATCGAAGGGAAAGAGTCCAAGAACAAAAATCAAGCATACACCGCAGTACCGAATGACCTGAGACCTTTGAAAAATAATTTACTCTCCATTTATCTTAGGCTATGGATATTGATGTGCTAATCGAAGGAATTCGAAAAAATGCTAGTGAAAGAATGTACTCGAAGCGCGATAATATCAAAAACTTCATCTTTGAAAACAATCATCACAATAAGTAAGCCTTTACCTACAGCGAATCACCAATTGTCCATACCATTAAAAATAGAATGTTCCAAGGTGGACCATTTGCTCTTGCAGAGCTCGAGACTCTCAAAATTGTGAAATATCATGATAAGGGATTGACTTGCGGACTTCTTGACTTCTTCCCTACTGTAGCTAATTGTACAAGGCTCTTCCCTCTAGCTCATTCAGTGCTTCTCGAATTTTTGAAAAAATTTCCAGCTGCAAATACGCTGCATCGGATTGTCACCGAGACGTAATTTTCCTCCTTTTTGAGCTTTTGTGTCTAATTTTTATGATATAACAAGTGCACTCTTAGAAAACATGATTCAGCACGTCTTAGATTACGAATGGGACTCAAAGTAGAGAACATATACTTTTACTCTCAATCTAAACTGAATTTCCAAATAATAATAGGCTCAGCAATATTGAAGACAGCATTCTTTTTCAAGATTCCGCTCCTTTAGATTTCATCGCAAGTGACCTATCGCATCAGATCAACGGAGCGAAGATCGAGAATAAGTTTCTTTACAAACTCGATATCAATGTATGTTTCATTGAAATTAGCTTTCTCACCTTCTCTTGACATGAAAATAGTACGTAGAGTCACGACTCTATAGCAAACCGATTGTTAATCCCTCAAAAGAACTAATCGAAGATGATGATGATTATGCAGTTGGTGCTCCATTCCAAAGACATAAAGAGCTGTTCCTTTACTGTAATCTTCTGGAAATTTTGCGCCTAAGAGAGAACGCTGTGATGACGCTCCATGAGTCTTCCATTGTAGAACAGATTCACAAAGCTCAAAGCAAATTCCTAAAAATTGTTGATCCTCGCTACAGTATCTATCCCCCAAAATGCATCAAGTAAGAAAAGAATGCAATTTTAAACACCTCACTAATTATCAATAGATTCGATGAACTTGAAGAGGAGTATGAAATTAATAAAGGTGATGGCAGACAATGTGAACTTCCATTAAAAATATTCGAATATGACGATATGTTTCGCACGAATTTGAATTTTACATCGCTAAAATGTCTTGCAGACTTGGTACCTTAATATCTCCAAGCACAATTTTGTTAATCATATGAATATCTTGAAGATGCTTAGAGATCAACTCGAAGAGTTCAGGGCAGCCGTAAAGTATGAGATAGTGAATAAAGAATGGATTATCTATGAGGTCTTGGTAATTATTATCAATAACAGCTGCAGTAGCCTAATCAATTTGATGGTGTTATAGCGGATGCAAGAAATCCTTGATTACTCTATGCAAATAAACATGGAGATAGATATTCTGCTCTCCCCAACTCCATACACTCTTGAAAACCCATCCCTCGCGCATGAGTAAATAATATCAATTATTCTCATTTTGAGGAATTTCTTATTTCAAAGTCGAATATTTTATGGAGCAGAAAACCTCATCAATTTGAGACGTCAACTGAATAACGTACTAAGAGTCGAAAAAGGTCAACCAAATTTTCTTGAAGAATTGACCGAAGAATATTTTTATAGATAAAAGAAGAGAAATTTCTAAAATAAAAGAAAGTCTAAGAGAGGAATGCTTACCTAAATACGAGCAATATGTCGAAGAGACTGGTCGTGGAGAAATGGAACAAATTCGTACCAAGCGGCTTAGAAAGTACTTTTTTTTGACTTGCGAGAGATTCACTATATTGAATGTCGTATATGCTAGCTTCCGCCGTCGTCTTGCGAACTGTTATATCGAAGACCTTCTTACTGAGTTACTAATCGAAAGCAATAAAGTAAGCTCTTTCTTCCTCTGATTTTCTTAACCTGATTTTTTGTTAGATAACATTGATCGAGCTCAGTTCACGGTTCCAGTCCCTGATAAGGATCTTTCCGAATCCCCGAAAGTTATTCAAGTTTCGAAGAAATCCGAATTTTGAAATAGATGATATCCTCTATAGTGATCAGAAAAAATTCACAAATGATACACTCGATCAATCATGGGTATACGATTCGATATTTAAATATTCCATAATAAATTCCCATCTTTAACAAAACTAGAAAAAAGAATCACTTATCGACGAAGCAGGCAATGTAAAAGAAATCTTCTATGTGATGTCCAGCCGAGAGATTGTCGAATTGGAAATTCCATTACAGGAGAGGAAAAAATATCATTCGAGATTGAGTTGTCTTGATCCAAAGACATATAGGCAGCATGAAGTCGATATGTTTCAGCAGACAACAACCACCATTAAGGGTTACCTTCACCACCACTTTATCAATGAACTTAATGAATTGACCCAAATAGAGGAGGATAAGAAACCTAAAAATGATCTGGTCTTGGGGTACAATGAAGCACAAGAAGCAATAAGAAAGAGATTCTGCAAACTCCTTCGAATTCGAGATAAGCCAGCGAGTGAAATGCAGTATCTGAACGTGAAAGGACTGACTCTTTTCAAATTTATCGAATATTATGAAAATTTTATTGAAATCATCCAAAATAAACTCGCACAAATTGGGCTTGAGCTGAACTTTGATGAATCCGCGGTGCTTTATGACTGTTTAATGCACGCAAAAGGTTTCCCGAGTTTCGAGCGAGAGCAAACGATAAAATCAGACCAAGGTTTCAGTTTTCCAAGCAATTCGAACTTAACAATTGCAATACTTTTAGAATCGCAGACAGGCATTGAAGAAGAGAAAGAAGAAGTTTGTAGATCTAGTCTTAGAGAAGTAATCAATGAGAAGAACAATTACAAGAAGTTAGTTAGTCAACTGGATGCTATTTTTGAAGAAATTCAAGAAATGTCCAGTAATATCTATGCTGATGAGAACCGAGTTCAGATGAAGGTACTTGTTAAATATCTCAAAGGAGAGTGCCGGATCAGCTATTTAAAATTCCATTACTGCTTCCCAACCACTTTTCCAGAGATTCTCCATAATAATCCCGATTCTAAGGCGATAGAAGTCTCAAAGGATATTTTAACTCTGCTCAATCAGAAATCCAGTCGAAGGAAGCCTCTGACTCTTCGATTTCTTGATATAGTTCACTCTGCAAGAGTTCTTCCTGATGCAAGAGACATCTTCAAACCATCATTCTTTGATAACAGAAACTTTGAGAAATTTTTTGCTCATTTGAAACGGAGGACCACGGATGAACCTAATCGGAGACTTAATCTTCTCATTAGTGAAAACAGTAGAGTAATCCGTGCAAAATTAATCGAGGACCGAAAGGAGAGCTGGAAGCAGGAGCTACATGAAAATGACAGCGAACATCTTTACTTACAGAATTATACCTTTAGAGACGTTCATTTAAGAAATTGCACTGTCTATGGAACGCCTGGAGAAACTACAGATCCATACTTCCTCTTTATGATGGTAATTTTCTCTGGATGCTCTCAGTTAATTCATTCCTATTATTTTTTTATCGCGCTTAGATGGAATTGGACAGGTTCGAGTCTAAAGAAAAAGCTCTCATCTCTAGCAACATAAAGACCAAAGAAGGAATCTTGAAAGATTATTACTTCTACAGATTCCGCAAAAGAGAGTATAATACTGGGGATTACCACAAGGCCATGTCCATCTACCTTGATTTCCTACTTCAACATGATCGACTTTTGAACGCAGCGAGCATTTGGATGGATTCTTGGCCATTGATCTATAATACGAATCTACTGACGAGAATAGACGATCTCAAGGTTGGCAATTCCTTCTCTGAAATCTCCTATCTTTGAATAATTTCTAGGAAAAACTTACAAAAGATTATGACAAATTCCGGAAAAAAATGTTCAAGACTGAGAGAACAGGAGCCATCGTAGTTGATATTCCCAAGAAGTATCAGCATTTATACTGGTCGGTCGCTGTGGGAGGAACCAGCAAAATCACACAATACGAACATATAATGTTTAACGAAACGGAAGGACTACTGTTTCACCTCGTCACTGAACATAACTGCATGCAAACGACTCTGGAGAAAATGATTGTGAGAGATGCACTTAGAGTCATTTCACATGAATATTCTGCCTTAGTAAAATTATCAGTTGAACTGCAGCCTCAGTATCTAAAACTTACAAAATTTAGAGTTCTTTTGTCAAAACATTCGAAGACGAAAAAAGGAAGAAATTTATTCGGGGAGAGCCTTTGACGATGACTCAATACTTCAGTTCTCCTAGTTTACCGAATTATAAAAACAAAGTTGGTGCTTTTGCATCCATTTATGACGTGGAAACAAAATGCTCAGCGCTACAAGTTTTTGTGAACAATTTAAGAAATTGCTCAGTAAGAGTGAAAATGACTGACGGTGAATCAGGACTTTTAATCTCATTTGCGGACCTTGATGATTGTCTGGCCAAACTTGCTAAGAGGTTCATAGAAAAATCCAACAACGATATCAACTCCAAATACGAGACATTTGCTATGGTGACTCAATCATTGAATCAGCAAATTGAGCGAAGAAATACGGAAAATAAGAGTCTTCAAATTTATAATAATCATCTTAAAGAAGGAGTCGAAAAAATGGCAGAGGCATTGTTTAATCAGAAAGGAAGTGCATTAATCTTTGAAGTGGATGCTCTGTTGCGAGAGCTCACTCAGATGAGGGCTAATTTGAATGAAATGGAACAGCGGCTGAGAGAGAAAGTCAAAGGCGAGGTAGCAAGTGAGATTGAGAGATTGCATGTGGAACTTGAGATTAAAGATCAAAGATTCAAGGATTTCCAGCTCAAAATCGCTGCATTCGTTAAGGGAGAACTAAAAATTAGCTCGAACAATATCAATTCACACTTTCGAAGACGAATTGGGAACATTTTGAATATTTCATCTAAAGATAAGGAGCTAACCAAAGAATCTAGCAAGGAATTACAAACGAAACCTGTGAAAGAGAGAGAAGTTAGTCACTATTCTTCAACTCGGTATTAATAGCATGAATTTGTAATATCTAGAGAGATGATGACAGTGATGACCTCGATGAATACGGAGAAACGAACGTTCTCACCAAACTCAGAGCTTTCTATAAATTCAAGCAAGGCCTCATGAGAGAGAAATTAGAAGCCAAGATGGCAAAGCTGAGCGAGAAAATGGACAATTACAATGATTTACATGAGAACCTGCTCGAAACAAAGAAAAGAGAGTTCCTCCTGAGAAAAGAATTAGTTTTTACTCAAAGGGTAAACTTATCGATCTTCTATTCTTCTTAGCTCACTTTACTCAGACTCTAGCAACACAAGAAAAAATTAATATGGAACTAACAGCCAAGCTCAATCAACTCAATTTTGATAGAATGCGTCTTGAGCGATTCAAAGTAAGCTCATTATTGATTTAAAGGCTAAACGGTTTTTGTTTCTCTCCTCCTAATATAGGACAATGGAGCCAAAAAGATTAACAAACTCGAAGAAGAAATCAGAGAACTGAAATTTATCCAGAATATTGATGTTCCAAAGCTCATTGAGAATTATAAGAAAAAAGAGGAGGAGCTAAAGGTGCTCCGAACGAACGAAAAACATTTCGATGAATTATTGGACCATATCGAGCACCGTCAAGATGTTGAAAAGAGTGTGCTGAAGAAGGACCTTAATCGCGAGATGGGGATTAAGAAGACATTGTACCAGAAGCTTGGGGAGATGCAAACTCAATATCAAGGGTTTGTTATGAGCAATGAAGATCCTGCGACTATTTGGATGAACCGGTAATGAGTTTCTTGTTTTGTGGATGTTGTCTGATAATAATATTGTTGACAGGTGCATTGAACTTACTGAACAAGTCAAAGCTTTAGAGGCTGAGAACTTGAATCTAAAAGAAATTATGAAAAATCTAACTATATCTGCAGAACCTCAAGGAAAGGCAACAAACTACAATTCTACTTCCTATCTGCAGATGATAAATCAAAGCAAGCTTGCACTTGGGCCTGTAAAGCCAAGACCAAGAGGTGGATCTGTCCCAAGGACAGGACCAAGCTCAGGTCATAGTAGCATCATTCATAAGAGTACACGTACCTCTTCTATTGCAGATGATGGCGGTACTTTTCCAAAACAGTCAAGTTTCATTTCTGCGGAAAAGCGCCTAAGCACAACATTTTATAATCACAACGACACTATCAAAAGCAACCAAGCAACTCCAAGTTCAAAAAATTCCATAATGAATCCCAGGTTCCCTGTGAAACTCCGGCATGAGAGATCACCCAGTCCAATTAGTCGTATGACAAAACCGAATTTTAACCAAAGCTTTATTTGAGCCAACATTAATTTATAATGTCATTTTTGGTATCCTGTAGGTTGTAAAAGCTTTATAACTTTACTTGCGAATGTGAATGAAAGTAGCCTTCTATCAATTTTTTCATAGAGCCATAATCAAGCTTTAGAATAGAAGAATTTGATATTATTGGAGCCAGCATAGATTCATAAGTTCAGCGTTACTCACTTTTGCAAGAAAAAGCCCGGCTGCCTCTGCGTATTTCTGGAAAAATTTTTCAGACTAAAGTTTGATTCAAAATCTCTCAAAGAATGCTATCGGTTTTTGAGATTTAAGTTCGGTTATTTTTCCATTAATTAATAATCTGAAAAGCAAACGTTTATCAAAAAGGTCTTGCTATGATATCAAATCCCATTTATCAATCTTTCTCCCAGCTGCTTCGCTGTCCCATTAATCATATTGCCTTGGTTGGGCAAAATAACGTGCAATATTATTTCTGTCTTGGACGCCATTCGTTCATCATCATTAATCAAGGACTTACCGATATCATCAACGAAGTCTTTTATGCTCATATCGTTAAAATCATCTTAGATATGAGCAATCGGTTCTTTGTCGAGATCCAGCTCTCTGAGAATCGAGATCCAAACTTGCCTGCAAAGCTGGTTATCGAGACAGAAGATCGAAAGTCATTAGTCGACTGGATCACCACCTCATATAAAACTGATCATATGTTCCGAATGGGTATATCTCTCTTCATCCTTAAGCCTATTCTGATTGGCAATTTACAACTAGGCAAAGTATGTGAGCTACCTGTATTTAGTGGAAAATTGTCAAAAGGTGTGCCAACTAATTCCACAATTCCGACGCTAAAGATCCCACAATATCTGATGACCACTGAACAAGAGGAAGAAACAAAAAAAGAAGTCGTTAAGGGTTACAGGTTCAATATCCCATCTGAAGCCAAACCAGTAGTCGATCCTGAGAATACTTGGAACATAGATTTGGATAAAAGTCTGGGTATGAAAAAAGCCTACACCCGACTTTCAATACAGGTCAATATTGCTGATGTTATGGATCTTTAATATTGAATTTTGTTCAGGTTGGAGATGACCTTCCGATTGTGATGCTCAAGGACTTCGGTGGCAGAAATAATCTAGAATTTTATGCAGAAGAATACATGCATAAGCTCTGGAGAGATGAACAATCTCAGTGGATCGTCCATTCGCAGCCTTATCACAAACGCCTAAACCTTACCGAGGATACAGCGGCTTGGGTGGGTTGGGAAATTCTTGTTCGAACTCCAGAAAAGGAAGCTGTCTTGATTATCTTGAGACGTAAATTTATGCCTCCATTACTTGAAAACTTCCGCGATTTCTTTTTGCTGAACATTGGACCCTATAACGCAACGAATCCCTCGACATACACATTAAGCTCAGGTTGTTTCAAGTCGACTCAGGAGCTTCTCAATACTGCGAGAAACGTTGCGGATTCGATTACAGGAGTGTTTACTGCATGTAATGCATATGAAGATCTTCTTAGAGAAGGTGCAAACGCTCTCCTTTATGATGAAGAGACACTCTCACACCTACATTTCAGATTAAAAAAAAAGATTTATCCTGATATTCTTCCCTATGCTATCTTATTCGTTCAGGCAATAATTGATGAACTTTCTAATTGGAAAGAAGAAGAATTTGATCTATCTTACGTAAAGGAACTTCTTGACCATAAATATGGCAAGTACATAGACAGTAAGGCCAAAGCTAAATTGGCAGAATTAACAGCTGCCAAAGACAAGGAGCCTTGGAAAGCGATAGTTAAATATCTTGCAGAAGACTTACGACCAAAAGGCGCCACCGAGAATGCCAAAGATGATGATTTCAAAGACACTTGGCCTTTTAAAATAGCCAGATATCTCGCATATTGCCTTGATGGTGGCCTTCTCCCTCAAAAACTTGTGCTTGCAGATCTTATTCCTCAAATTCTTTCGCGGGCTAACAAAATTCCGAAGGGTTATGAAGATCCCACAATCATCCTAGATTACCTTCTTTACTTCTGCGATAAGAGAGAGATTTTCAAAGTTGAAACATATTTGAAGGCAACCTCAACACCTCTGAGAAAATTCGCAGACAATTACACCGAGTATCTGAAACACAAACAAGACTATTTCATTAACGAGAAAGTACTGTTGGTCTGCATTCAAGAAGGATACGTGCAGATTCTCTTTTCGAAAAGCGCAAAGCCGTCGAACTATTTTAAATTTTTGTGGGATATTTGCGAGACCTCCGAAGATCCAGCGATGAAAATTGCTGTATGCTCAAGGATAATGAACAGTTATGTTGATAGTGGAGACCTACCACCAATGGATGCTGGTCCTCAGGAAACTCAGAGATTGGTGACCATGCTCATGACAATGTATAACAACTTCTATTCGCATCTCTCAGAATATGCTGCCTCAGCATTGATCAACTTGTCCTACGGCAAGAAGGAGGCGAAAACATTTATTATGAATGAATCTGGATCCAAAAAGTGCATTGAGAAACTGAATACCAAAGATCATAAAATACTGAATCGAACGCTGATGCTCATTGAAATTCTCTTGAAAGTGCCACAAACTCAAGAAGAATTATTACAGTTAGGCGTGACCAATAAAGTAATTGGGCTGCTTGGAAAAAGCAAGATTCCTGGTGTAGTGTATCCAGAGGAAATCTATCTAACCTGCTTTAGAATTCTAAAATTGATTGTAATGGGTCAAGCAAGTGCTCGTGTGGAAGTCCTAAAGCATTTACCAAATATTCAACAAAATTACTTGGGACCAAATGTCACAAAAGACCTTCGAGCTCAAATTTTTTCGCTCTATGAGGAATTGGCCAAGAAGGAAGAACATGCTCAAGTCGTTGCTGAAATTTCAATTGATTACATCATTGATCATGCTAATGAATTCAAAGACAGAGACAGAGACAAAGCTCTTAGACTTGTGCTCGCATTCAAAGACCTTCCTGAATTTGCTGATAAAATTCGCAATTCTAAAGGTTTCAGGGAGGCTGTAGTCGGATGGACTGGGCTCGGAGCTGACATCGCTCTACTTGCAAAGAATGTCCAGAGAGCCTTATTTGAACGACCAAGCGCCGTCGTGGATATGTCCAGGAAATCTGCGAAAAAGTAAGGTATATGCTGAGGTTATTAAGAAGGAGTGAAAGGAAAAAACAACATATCTTTGTGATGGTCAACATTAGACGATAAAAATAGTGAAATAATCATCTTGAAGGGGAAAGAAATAGTCTATTTTAAGAAATTTAAGATTGATGCATATTTTGGAGTGTTGAGCAGACTCTTATCAGAAAAAACGAAATAAAAATAAAAACAACGATCGATCATGACAATAAGAAATTTTTAAAGCCAAAGCAAACCAACAAATCTAAATTTCATGATAAATAAAAATTTTTATAAAACTGTAGGTAAGAGCCTTTGCTTTAGTGATTCTTGTTGAGACCAGGAAGAAACTTGGCGATCTAAATATTCTGAATCATAATTTGGTAGGGCAGATTTAACCCGAGATCTTTCCATTGAAATGGGAACGTTTGATTTAATTGCTGTATGAGTTCTCTCTCTTTCTGCTTTGTTGATGGAATTCTTATTTTTCTTACCATGTTTCTCCTTCTTGTCTGCTCTCTTCAGTTTCTTATTGCGATTATTCCAGAAGAAAACTCTGCTCACCCAATTTAATAGAGGTTCTGTTGTCTCTTTGACACTCAAGAACACTCCTCCCAAAATTTTAATGAGAGAATAGACAATTGCTAATATGATTAGGACACACCAAATGATTTTTAGCCAAGAGTCATGATCTGTGTCAGAATATTTGGTGATGAAGAAGACAAGACTGATGTACACCAGTAAAACGTCAATTTCTGTTTCATTGGCGTACTGATCATGATAAGGTTTGTACCTGGTTAATAGTATGAGATAAATCAAGCAAATCAACATAAGAGTGATCCCTTGATTTGGAGTCGAGTGAACCCAGAGTGAAGTAACCATAACCATAGCAGTTTTAAGCGCGTGAGTTACAAAATACCAGTAGTAGTACTTTGTGTGGTAGCCATGATAGAGAAAACCGAGTTTGACATGAGTTTTACTGTCTTTGAGGTTCTTTCGCTCTCTATTAAGTTCCAATAGCAGATACAATGGAAGTAGGAACCCCCAGCTGATAACTCCCAAAATGTTCAGTGTTTGTCTCATCATAAAACTCGGTCCTTCACATTGAACGTCAACGTATTGCTTCAGATACCACACACCTTCTGAGATTTCAGTGCAGAACATCATCGAAAAATGTCTCAGAAGAAGTTGAGGTTGCAACCATGTGAAAATGAGTATCAACGCGGAGAAATACTCTGGTCCTTTCGAGCGTGGGAAGTACCCCTTCTTCACTAGTCCAATATAGGCTAACAGAACGAGGAAGGCCAATATTGGAAGAACAACAGTGATTATGTACTCAAAGAACACCTGGTCGACTCTACTTGCTACCAATGCGATCCAGCATCGAGCCCAAAAGAGTATATTAACAATGGGATCGCCAAATACGTTGTATAAGGGAGTAAGAACTTGAGAGATTCCACTGTCAAAATTTTTTAATAACATCAGAAGCTGACAATACATCAGAGTGATTCGGAGGTAGACTCCAAAGTTCTTGGATCTCTTATTTTTTGTGAGGTTTTTGAAATCTGTGCCTTCTCTTGTATGACTGTAATTCGATTTGAGAATAAAATAGAACAAGATAACACCGAGTAAAATGATGCCGATCACCACAAGCATTATTCGAAGCCCATAGAACGTTCGAGGTCCGTCACAGACAACACATTGGTTAAGCACATCTTTGACGAAAGGAGGAGTCGCAGAACTATTGCAAGACTCACACAACACCCCTCCGGTGTCATTGGCACACTTACTTTCTAACCCTCCTTCGCAATATTGTGCTCTCTCTCCGCATGAGATGATATTTGTGGAGTTGATTGATGCTCTCCAGAAGCCCGGTTTCAAATGAAAATTATATCCTCCATAACAAATAGCATCTTTAGGACATGCATGGCACTCTGTATCATTTGGGTGAATTGCATAAGTTCCAGGTCCACACCTGAAACATGATTTGGTTTTCGGGTCTAAGATTTCTCCAAGCTCGCATTCTCGGAAAAAAATATTGATCTTTACGAATTTGTTAGTGGTTTTTTGGGTGGCATACAGGATGGAAGTATTTCCCGGTAAACCATAGAGCACGATCGATTGAAAATCAACAGTCACGACTCCGCTAACAGCTCTCTCAAGTAAAAGCTGGTGGGTTTCTTTGTCTTGAGTCTCAATATGTAAACTAACTAGGGTCAAATTGTCATCCTTAACAGTTTGATTTTCGTCATCTATAAGATGAAATTCTAATTTTGTGTTATTCGTCTCGTACATTCGAAGACTTTGCTTCGTCGTCTGATTTGTGAAATTATACTCAGCATAAGTGTCGTTGTCAATTTTGAGAACAATATTTGAGGCAAAAGAGGCGGTATTGCTTCCATAAATTGTTGCATTGTTTCGATCGAATCTATTATTTTGGAGAATAGGGGAAGTAGAGGAGTTATAAGAAATGGCCGCGCCATAATCAGCTTTGTTCCTTCTAAAGAGAGAATCTGTCACAGACACTTGGGAGTTGGCCAAGATTCTGATCGCTCCACCTGTGCGAGCAGAACAATTCGTAAAGATAGAATTAGAGATATTGTAGATCATGGCTTGCCCGATAATTGCTCCGCCCATAGTTTCAGCAGTACATTGTAAAAATTTACACCCGCTGATAATCTGTGTTTTACTCTGCCCTGGAACCCAAATATCGCCATGAAAATCCACGGCAGCTCCGTCAACACCTCGAATTCTCTCAAAATGAGAGTTATAAAGCATTATTTGTGTTCCAGTATTCAAGACGAGTATGAGAGAACCATTCACCTCAGTGAAATTTGTATTGTTAACAAGAAGACGGCCTTGGGTCTTGACGAGAATAGCTGCAGAGTCTTCTTCCACTGCGAGACGAGTATCTGGTTTGAGACTTGGGTCATCTCCGGGGACGAACCCTCCAGAGAGGTTATAGAATGCCGACCCATTTATCGAGAGCCTCCCGGCCTCCTTTATGAGTATCATTCCAGATTTTCCAAACTTGATATTGGAATAATTTGAATAGTGATCGACTACTCTAGCATCAGTGCCTTTAACCTGAAGGATGGAGGCAAATTTATTTCCAGCGCTGGGGATATCCATAAATGAGCAGTTGACCAGTAGCACAAATAATTTTGTGGAGAAATACCCATCGACGTTGATAAGTTCGCTTCCAGACTCTCCTTCTTGGTTGGGCTTCGCCAAGAACTTGCTCAACTTTATCACCACAGTTGAGTTTGAATGTTTTAATGTCAACAGGTTCACCTTTGAGTAATAAAATGTGCAATTTACAACTGTGAGGTTAGAGGTCGCTAGATAAAAAATTGCTCCACCTTGTATCGAAGTATTTTCCTCAAACTCAGAAGACTCAATCGTCATAGGAAGTTTGGAACTCACCTCTCCATCGAAGAAAAACGATCCACCAGCAAAGACAGCACTATTGAGGATAAACTTCGAGTTTGTCACATCAAGAGTCTGGTTAATTTGAGAAGAGTCAAAGTAAATGGCTCCTCCATATTCCGCTCGATTATTTAAAAATGTGCAGTTCGTTATGGCAAGGGTGCCAAAAGATGAACGGTTCGGCGAAATTAATTTCAAGTTTGATCGTTCTAAGTAAAGGGCTGCTCCTCGCTCGGCTTGATTAGAAATGAACATGCACGATGAGATGTTAAGGTCATTGACTGCGATCGCGAGCGCACCTCCTGTTGTCGCCAAGTTTGTATAATTACTGAATATTCCTTCGACTTCCTCCAACCCATTATCACTGAAACTCGAGTTGAATACTGTGAGCGCCTGAGCGAAAATGCCGACGTTTGGAATCTGACTGTTGGCCTGATTGCTTGTGAAATTGCAGTTAGAGATGATAACGGTACTCATTGTAGAATAAATAATGATATTGGTGGCGCTTCGAACAAAGTTGATGTTTGACTCAAGAGTGTTCCTGTGGAAAGCGTTGTCATAAAATTCGATTAAGTGCTCTTTTTCGTGTAATTGAATAGAAATGAGAGAGTTAAAATCATTGTATCCAATGACGTAGCACAATTCAAAGGTATTATTTTTGAAGGTAAATTTCTCTCGATTCGATGCATTGGTCTCCGTATTATTTACTTGAGTTTCGTTAAAAGCAAGGCTGCATCGGTAATCAATGATCGAGAATGCCTTATAGTTTAACGAGAAATAATCTTTGACTGTATTGTTGGAAAAGGTGCCTCCTTGACAAATCTCGCCTTCAAGTATTCCGCCCGTACTGTACGAACCAACCAGTCGACTTGGACTGGGTGGAATGAAATCTTGGAATGAATTATCAATAAAATACACTTGCAGTGCTATTGATACACGAAATAGTACATCTTCCATATAATTACCCATGAAGTTTGTCCTTGCGACTTTGAGCTCGGGCACTTGAATAAGTGTAACGGGGTTGCTCTCTACAAAGAATGTGTTGTCGATAAAATTCCAGTCAGATAATTCGACTCCGCTGTCATAGTTTTTAACATAAATGATAGTTGAACCTTCTTTGAATGTGTTCTGAGTGAAATTGAAATTCTTAATGATGATCCCGTAAAGGTTGAGCTGTAAAATTGGAGTTATCACACCGTTTAAAGGAGCAAGAATCGAAGAGCGTGACAGCATATTCTGTGACATCTCAACATTATCAAAAGTCAAGGTCTTGAAGTTCAAAGGTAGAGAGATAAAGCAGCTTTGTTCCGAGAGTGAATTTCCTTTGAACTTCAATTCTTTTATAATGGCGTCCTCTATATTTCCATAAAGGCTAATCATTGCTCCATAATTTACGATATTCTTTTCATAAGTGAGGTTTGAAAAATTAACCTTGAGTGTGGTGCTTCCAACTAATGGAGAAACTTTTATCAAAGTACCATAGATCATATTGTTTGAGAATCTTGAGGATTGGATGGAACAATGGATCACGTTGTCAATTCTAAGCAGCAAAGCTCTCTCTTCAGCATGTTTCTGAAAATTTGCAATGGTCTCATTTACATCAATTGACCCCATCTCGATTGCAGCAGCCTTTAAGAAGTCTTCTTCTTGCTGAGCATCAAGCAGCTGATATATATTTCCAATGAAAGAGAGTCCAAATGCTTCAACCGTATTGTTCCATTCTTCTCGAAAAGTTGAATTATTTGAAATGTAAAAGAACTCAAAAAAGGAACGTGAGGTCTCTGAAACGAATAGGTTGTTATCTTTGATCAAAATGTCTTCCAGGACCACCTTGTAACCCGACGTTTGCAAAAAACTGCCCATAGTGAAGTTGTTCGCTCCCGTAAGTGTCACTTGATTCAAAGAGCAAATAGGATCATTGACGGAATCAGAACTAAGCTCAAAGACACTGCTGTATTTGAGAGTCCGATTCAACACGAAATCAACGTTATTAATGAATAAGCTTTGTGTGCTGATTTGGACGTTCGCGTCATTGACGACAACTTTCTGAGGAGAAGAGAAGTCTTGAGACATAATCCTCAAGTATTTGAGATTTCCAGAGTACGCTTGACCTGTGAATTCGAGAGGATAAGACTCTGGAGACGTTGTTAGCAAAATATCTATTGAATCACATGCTGAAGCCTTGATTTTTTGCAATGCTTCATCGATTGTCTTAAAGCAAGTGTTTTCAGAGAATGCACAGGCACGAGAGATGGTATATTGGCATGTGACCCACTCTTGGCCAAGGCAGAGCCCAGCTATTAAGCAGAAGAGGAATATCCGATGGAAAAGGAATCGATTCATTTGGCACAAATTAGTTGTATTATTAATTTTATTCTCACGTTCAAGAGGTAAAGTGTATTAAATAAACTACTTCGACAGTCATTCATCGAAAAACAGAAGAATCTACATGAGAAACGAAACTTGACTACTCAAGTACATAACAGCAAAAGAGAACACTGGGAAAAAATTAAGGAATGCAATTTAATTTCAATAGATGGAATTAGATTAACTTCTGTGAACTGCTCATTTTGCCTTTAATTGACTCGGTAACACTTTAAATAAATTAAGATGCAAACAAAGCAACGAGAACCTACAACGGAACTAAAAAAAACTGGTAAGTGGGGATCCAAATCACGTCCCAACGATCTTATAATTACCCCAAAGGCAGAAGATAATTTCAATGCTCCCTTGGA